>Ga0315906_10004153_pt1 | contig 18781 bp, 19 predicted proteins | sample LakEriMetagenome_4_FD_203526 | JGI IMG/M metagenome (GOLD analysis project Ga0315906, IMG submission 203526) | Freshwater fungal communities from buoy surface, Lake Erie, Ohio, United States - Buoy 2 MA122 | ecosystem: Environmental > Aquatic > Freshwater > Lake > Lake biofilm | place: USA... | reverse complement strand
ACGACCACGATCTATGCGGCGGTCTCGCCAAGACTGATCCAGAGCATCGCAGGTCCGTTCGAGCAGCTTGCCCTCAAGGACCGGCCCAGCCCCTCAGCAAGAGTGGAGGATCGACCGCGGCGCTGAGCCATGCCCAGACCCGCGTTCGAGGTTGCGGATATCGTCCGCAGCCTCGGGGCGTCGTTGCGAACCGGGCTCAGCCGCGACCAGCATCGTGCCGTCTCGGCGATCGAGGCCTGTCGCACCGCTGTTCTCGGCGGCCATGTGAGCGCTTGCCAGGACTGCGCCCACATCGACGTCGCTTATAACTCGTGCCGCAACCGGCATTGTCCGAAGTGCCAGGCCGCAGCCGCCTATGACTGGCTCGAAGCGCGCAAGCGGGATCTTCTTCCCGTGGCCTACTACCACGTCGTGTTCACGCTGCCGGCGGCGCTCGCCGACATCGCGTTCACCAACAAGGCTGCCGTCTACGACGCCCTGTTCAAGGCGACGGCCGAGACGCTGATGATCATCGGCGCTGACCCGAAGCATCTAGGCGCCCGGCTTGGCGCAACCCTGGTGCTGCACACCTGGGGCTCGGCAATGACCCACCACCCCCATATCCACGGCATTGTTCCTGATGGTGGCATCTCCGCGGATGGGACGCGATGGATCGACTGCCGGCCCAGGTTTTTCCTGCCCGTGCGTGTTCTCTCGAGCCTGTTCCGCCGGCTGATGTGCGAGCGGCTCGCGGCGCTGCACGCCGTCGGCAAGCTTCGATTCTTCGGGTGCAATGAAGGCCTCGCCGATGAGGGCGCGTTCGCCGCTCTCATCCGAAGCGAGCGCCAGCGCGACTGGGTGGTCTACGCCAAGGCGCCGTTCGCCGGGCCCGAACAGGTGCTGGCCTATCTCGCGCGCTTCAGCCACCGCGTTGCCATCTCGAACAGCCGCATCACCGCCTTCAACGGCGAGCGGGTCACGTTCAAGGTCAAGGATTGCCGCAAGGCCGGCGCAGACCGCTACGGATCGATGACCCTCAGCGCACCTGAGTTCATGCGGCGGTTCCTCTCCCATGTCCTCCCCACCGGGTTCCACCGCATCCTGTATGTCGGGTTCCTTGCCAACGCACAGCGCGCCAGACAGATCGGTCGCGCCCGCAAGTTGTTGGCCGACAGGATGACGCCGCCATTGCCTGCGCCCGAGCCTGCAGAGCCGATCGCCGAGACCGTGCCTCTGCCGGCGCCATGCCCATGCTGCGGCTGCAGGATGATCCTCAGCCAGATCATCGAACGTGGCTCGGTCGTACATGGCCCTGTCGTGAAGCGGCCCGACACATCATGACCAAAGCCACTATCGCGATGATCCCGACCACCACGACGACGCGATACCTCCGCGCCGATGCGAGCGCCTGTGCCGGTCGCCTGGCTGCACCGGCTTGCATGGCCCCAACACGCATCGGTAACGCGCCAGACCTCTTTGTGAACGAGGCCGAAGCCTTCCTCGCGCATCGGGCAGGGCGCCGATCCAGCGCTCCGGTCGCGGCCGGCGCGGTACTAACCCCAAAGCGCGCTCCCACCCGTCTCCCGCGGTTACCTACACTCGGCGTTGTTGGACGCCGGCCAACGTAGCCGCGGCAAATTCCGTGCCCGGCCGGCGTCCAACAACGCTAAAGAGCTACCGCCGCAACGCAGCGTTATCGGTGAATGGCTAAACTGGATCGACTCTGCCGGATCGCCACAATCTGCACTTGGCTACCTCGTGGCCCTTGCAGCCGCGGCCTCATTCCCATTACGCGTCACTGACCTCGTCAGACGCTGCAGCGCCTGACGAAACCAACAAATGCGCTGCGCCGCAGATATCCGCCACCAGAACTGAAAAGGCCCGCCGGAATGCTCCGGCGGGCCTGATTCGCTTGAAGGTGTAGCCGCCTACTTCTGTGCGTTCACTTTCAGGAAGGCGATCAGGTCAGCCCGGTCTTGCGCCTTGGGCAGGCCTGCGAAGGCCATGATCGTTTTTGGGATGCGCTTCTTGGGGTTCTCAAGATAAACGAACAACTCCTGCTCGGTCCATGTGATGCCCGATTTCTTGTTGGCTTCGGAATAACGGAAGTTTGGGACCGAGCCGGCCGGGCGGCCAACGATGCCGTGCAGCGACGGTCCCGTACCGTTCTTGCCTTTAACCGGCGAGTGACACTGCGTGCACTTCTTGAACACGGTTTGCCCGCGCGCCGTGTCGCCAGACACCGGAGCGCCGCCGGCGCCCTTGATGTCGAGGGGAACCGTCTGCGCGGTTACCGGACCCGCCAGCATCACGGCAAACCCCAACGCGGCGACACTTACGAATAAACGCATCGACATCCTCCAGACTTTTTCTTCCCCTTCTCCAGCCTCTGACGGGGGCTCCTGTCAAGATGTTTTGGCTGCCATAATGTTTCCAATGCGGATGTGGCTTAGCTGCCCCAAGTTTTCGGTCCAATCGCAGGATCTCAGTGACTGCTTATGGGCGCGCTCCAGCCTGACCAGTAGGGCAGAAGCGCTGCGTAGGCGTACGCATTCTCGAGCAATCGATCTTTGAAGCCTCTCAACGGTTGGCTCCTCGGTCTGGGCGTGCTGAGGCGCGGCATGCGGGAAAGGCGCGGAAATGACGTTCGTCGAACTGGCTCAAGCCCGTATTTTTGCTAGTGGAAACTCGACGCAAAACATCATCGCATACCTGCGGATTTTGCGACCCATCCTCCAGCGCAAAATCATGACGGTAAGCTTGACGGTGCCGAGCGAAATGCCGCTAGCTGATCGAGCGATAGCGATACGTTTCAATGGTGCAGTGGATGATCGAGTGGGAATAGGGGTCGTGATGATCAAGTCTGGAGTTATGGGTGCAGCGCTGTTCGTGACCGCGTGCGCGCCACAGGTGGCGGCGACGCAGACGGTGTGCGCGGGCCCGGTCGACAAGGCCTACGTCAACGGCCGCATCTGGACTGCGGATACAGCGCAGCCTTGGGCTGAAGCGCTGGCGGTGACGGGTGACGAGCTGGCGTGTGTCGGGACCACCGATGCGATCAGGCAAGCTGCCGGAAGCTCGGCGACCGTCGTTGACCTTCAAGGGCGCTTCGTCTTGCCCGGTTTCCAGGATTCTCACCTGCATCTGCCCGGGCCATCGCTTAACTCTGTGCCGCTCGAGGATGTTACCAACGTCGCTGAGCTTCAGGCACAGCTGAAGGCGTTTGCCGACGCAAACCCGGACCTGCCGTGGATTACGGGGAGAGGCTGGGGCTATGCGATCTTCCCCGATGCCAAAGCTGATCGATCCTACATCGATGCGGTGATCTCGGATCGTCCCGTCTACATCACAATGCGTGATGGTCATGCAGGTCTGGGAAACAGCGCTGCGCTGGCGGCGCTCAAGATCACGTCCGCCACCGCTAACCCGCCAAATGGTCAGATCGTGAAGGACGCGGCTGGCAGGCCTACGGGCGAGTTCACGGAGGCCGCGCATGGCATGGCCAACGGCCTGATTCCTCCTGAAACTGACGACGCACGATATGCGACGCTGATCGCGAACATGGCGGATGCGGCCTCGCAAGGGCTGACTGCGGTGCATGTAGCGGGCGCGTCACCCGAGGCGCTGGCGCTTTTCGAGCGCGCACTGAAGGAGGACGCACTGAAGCTGCGGATGCATGTGGCCGTGCCAATGATCCCCGGGGCTGGCACTTATCCAGAGGACCATAAGCTAGCCCGCCCCATCACAGAGGCAGATCTGGCGCCCTATATCGCGGCGCGCGAAGCCTTCAGGGGTCCATTGCTCAACGTCGCCTCGATAAAGGGCATGCTAGATGGCGCGATCGACGCACAGACCGCCGCCATGCACGCGCCTTACACGGGCACGAACACGAGCGGCCTGTCCTTCTGGGATCCCAAGGAGCTCAACGAGACCGTGGCGTTCTATGATCGTCTAGGTTTCCAGATTCTGCTGCACGCCATCGGCGACAAGGCGATCACCGAAGCGCTTGATGCGTTCGCGTTTGCGGCCAAGACGAACGGCACGACGGGGCGGCGTCATCGCATCGAGCATGTGGAGGTGCCCGTGCTTGCCGACCTTGCCCGGTTTCGCGACCTGGGCGTGATCGCATCGACGCAACCGATCTTCGCCAATCCTGACGCGACCGTGCTGAACAATTTCGAGCCTTTGCTGGGACCGGTACGCGCACCGCATGCGGACTCGTTCAGCCTGTTTGACGATGCGGGTGTGCGGCAGGCCTTCGGGAGCGACTATCCCGTTTTCTACTTGTCGCCGATCGAGGGGGTTGCGGTGGCCGTCACGCGCATGACGGCGGAGGGCAAGCCGCAAGGCGGCTGGCACCCGGCGGGGCGCATCCCCGTCGAGGCGGCGCTTCGGCACTACACGATCGACGGCGCGTTCGCGACGTTTGATGAGGATATCCGGGGCAGCCTCGTTGCGGGCAAGCTGGCGGATTTCGTCGTGCTGTCTCAGGACCTTACCCAGATTGCGCCGGACGCCATTCGCGGGACGAAGGTCATGCTGACGATGATGGGCGGGCAGGAGACATATCGCGACCCTGCATTCTGAGGGAGGCGCCGGACCCTACTTGCCATCACGCGACCCGCCATCGCATACGGTGCGCATGGGCCAGGGCAAGCATGCTGTCGTATCGCAGGAACGCCGCGTGAAGCGGCTCGGGTATCGCTATGGCGTGCTGCTGATGAAGTGTGCCAAGCCTTTCGGCAAGGTTGCCGAGCATGGCGGGTACATGCTGCGCGTTGAAGAGAGCCGCAAGATCGTGTTCGGGAACACCGGTTACGAATTTTCGGCGACGCTGGACGAGGTCGAGGCGTTTCTCGAGGCTCAGCCCAAGCACCGCACCGACGAAGACTAGCGCACAGCCCCCGGCGCGGCCGCTCGGGTGAATTCGCCAAGCTGGCAGGGAATGCCGCTATCGAGCACGTAGATGGTCTGCAGGCCCGAGCAGATGCGGTTGCTCGCGTCCCAGCTGAATCCGCCCTGTGCCTTCAGGCCTGGGCAGGCGCGCGTCAGCTGGTTGTTCCAGACTTCGCCGCCTGCCAGCGTGAACTGGATCTCCTGGTTGCTGATGACTTCCTGCTTCTGGATGCGCGAGGCCTGGATGCACGAGTCAGCGATGTTCTTCAGCTGCTGCGCCGGTTCTGCGGGCGAGGTGCACGCTGATGCGCCGGTGATGAGCAGCGCGGCAATCGAGATGTGGAGTGGATTCATGGATACCTCCTGTTGCGCGCGCTAGGTTGCCGCTGGGACGCGGGTGAAAGCGCCAAGTTGGCACGGCGTGCCGTCTTCTCTCACATAGATCGTTTGCTGGTTCGAACAGACCTGCATGCCGCGCACGTCCCATGTGAAGCCGCCCTGTATTTTCAGGCTCGGGCAGGCGCGGGGCAAGGTATTGAGCCACACCCCGCCATCGTTCAGCGTGAACTGTATTTCCCGATCGCTCAGGATCTTCTGCTCCTTGATGCGCGTGGGGTTTATGCAGGAGTCCGCGATGCTGGCTGTTGCGGCGCCGCCGGCGTCTGTCGGCGTGGAGCATGCGGCGAGGGCGGCTGCGAGCACGATGACCGCCAGCCCAGTTGCCTTGATCAACGTCATAGGGCTCTCCCTGTCTGCCTTCAGTGAACCTGCGCCTATCGTGCCGGTTGCGCAATCAGGGGGGATAAGGCTTCCCGCACCCAAGGCATTCGACGACAAGACTCATGCTCTCGTCTGAAATTTCCATGGGCCGCCCAATGCCAAGTCACGTCATACTCTACGGCCTCGCCACCTGCGACACGACGCGGGCCGCCCGAAAATGGCTGGATGGGCAGGGCGTTGCCTATGCCTTTCACGATGTCCGTACGGGCGGGCTGACCCGGGCCATGGTGGAGGGCTGGGTCAAGAAGCTCGGCTGGGAGAAAGTCCTGAACAAGGCGAGCACGACGTGGCGGGAGCTTCCCGAAGAGGCGAAGGCGGGCCTCAACGACAGATCGGCCGTGGGTCTGCTGCTGGCGCACCCGACGCTGGTGAAACGGCCGGTACTGGACCGGGGCGACGGTCTGTCGCTAGGGTTCAAACCGGCGACGTATGCCGAACTGTTCAAGTGAAGGGATCGTTTCCCCGCATTGGGTCAGGAGGGGGCTCTACACACCTGTCCTGAATGACATTCATGTTACAGCTAGAACTGTCATCGACTCGGAATAACTCGACGCCATCGATGCGCGTTGCGATGGAACGTCCGCCTGCGGCACATGCGACAGAAATGCCGCTGGGGGATGGACGAAAAGGCTCGCGCCTCCTATGTACCGCGCCAGGCTCTCCATGAGTCGTTCCAAAAACAGCTGATTCCGAAAGACTAGATGCAGCCGAAAAATTCGACCTTCTCCGACCGGCAAGCCGCCTCGCTCGCCGCCAAGAAAGCCCTCCTCGAAAAATTCAAACCAAAGCCCATGGTCCAGGCCGAAGTCCTGATCGACCACGAGGCCGAGCGCCGTCAGCGCATGGAAGCTGTCCGGGCCCAGCGCGAAGCTGAGCGCCTTGAGCGGCAGCGCGCCCGCGAAGAAGCTGAAGCAAAAGCCGAAGCCGAGCGAATTGCTGCTGCTGAAGCTGCCGAACGTGAGCGGCTCGAAAACGAGCAGTCCATCGACGACCTGAAGCGCGCCGAGCGCAAGGCTCGCAAGAAAGAAATCAAGGAAGCGGCCAAGGCCAAGAAGGAGACGCGTGCTGTCTCCAAGCCTAGCGGTGGCGGACCCCGCGAAGAGCGGGCCGTGGACCCCTTCGAGGAACACCGCCGCTACATCCAGAGCCTCGAGCGTGGGCGAGAGCGCCGCCGCGCCTGATCCCCTACCCGATCAACTTCGAATTGACGGCCTCCGGACACTACGGGGGCCGTTTTGTCGTCTGTAGCGCGCTTGTTGGGGACGCCGGGCCAGAACTCGATTGCAGACCGGGCCGGGCTTTGCTCTGATCGTCCGGCAGGGGTGCAGGGCGCGGAGACGGATATGGATATGGCGTATGTGGCCGCCTTCCTGGGCGGCCTGCTGGTGTTCTTCGCGACGCACCTTTTCTCGGCGTTCCGCCGGCGAGACGGGCAGGGAATCGTTGGCGCGTTTGGGGCGGGCCCGTACAAGGGGCTGTATTCCCTGCTGACGCTCGCCGGTTTCATCGCGCTCGTCTGGGGCTACGCGAACATCAAGCCCTGGATCCTGCTGGCTGACCCACCCAGCTTTATGCGCCATATCGCCATGGCCCTGATGATTCCGGCGATGATCCTGATCGTCGCCGCGTACGTCCCGACCGGATTCATCAAGAAAGCCGTAAAGCATCCGATGCTCACGGCCGTGAAGATCTGGGCGCTGGCGCATCTTCTGGTGAACTGGGATGTCGGCTCGCTGATCCTGTTCGGTTCATTCCTCGCGTTCGGCGTGATTGACAGGATTGCAGCAAAGAAGCGGGGCGATCTGGGGGCGGCCGAGGCCACGCCGAACGTGCTCGGGGACCTGATTTCGCTGGCTGTCGGCCTCGCCCTTTATGGGGTTCTAGTCTACGAACTACATTACATCCTGTTCGGGATCGACCTCTACGCGTGATCGCTGGGCCCTTGATCTCCAGACTGGGGCGCCGCATTGCGCCGGAAGGGCGGGCGGACTAAGCAGCGCGCTATCCGGTTCCCGATGGCGGGAAGAGTGCGCCCCCTATGTCTGCCCAAGCCCAGTCAGCCCGCAAGTCGGTCAAGGACATCGCCGCCGCCAAGGGCGGCACGCCGCTGGTTTGCTTGACGGCCTACACGGCCCCGATGGCAGCCATGCTGGACGAGGTCTGCGATGTCCTCCTGGTCGGTGACAGCGTCGGGATGGTCGTTCACGGACTGCCAACCACGGTCGGCGTCACACTTGAGATGATGATCCTGCATGGCCAGGCCGTGATGCGCGCCAGTAAGCGGGCGTTCGTTGTGGTCGACATGCCGTTCGGCTCCTATGAGGCGAGCCTCGAGCAGGCGTTCATGAACGCCGCGCGGATCATGAAGGAAACCGGCTGCCAGGCCGTGAAGATTGAGGCGGGTGAGTACGCCGCCGCCACCGTCCGCCATCTGACGGACCGGGGCATTCCGGTGATGGCCCATGTCGGGCTACGCCCTCAGGCGACCAATGTAGACGGTGGTTTCAAGGCCAAGGGGCGGACCGAGACGGAACGCACCAAGGTGATCACGGAGGCCGTGGCCGCAAATGAGGCCGGGTGCTTCGCCATGGTGATCGAGGGGGTGGCGGAAGACCTCGCCGCGATGATCACGGCGCAGGTTTCGTGCCCCACGATTGGCATCGGTGCATCGGCAAAATGCGACGGCCAGGTACTCGTAACAGACGACCTGCTGGGAATGTTCGACTGGACACCCCGATTCGTGCGACGCTATGCCGACCTCCGCGGCGAGATCGGCCGGGCGGCCGAAGGATACGCGAAGGATGTCAGGGCCCGAGCGTTTCCCGGGGAAAAAGAGACGTACGTCCTCAAAAAAGCGCCATAATCCCAACGGCCTTGTTGAATTGCCCGGGACGTTCGCCCCGGCTAAGTTGCCCCACCTTTTGGAGCCCATCCCAACGTGAATGACGACGCCTTTCAGGAAGTGAACAAGAGCCTCCGCGAGGAGCAGCTCGCGAAGGCGTGGAAGCGCTGGTCGATCTTCGTCTATCTCGGCGTGGGCGCGATCGTGGTCGGCGTCGGCGTCATGGAGTTCATGCGCTATCAGCGCAACGAAGCCATCGCGCAGGCATCGAGGACATACGACGCCGGGTTCGCCGCGCTGGAGGCCAGCGACCTTGCCACGGCGCGTGCACGTTTCAGCGAACTGACAACTAACGACACCGGCTTCGCGGTCCTCGCCGGGCACATGCTCGCTGGCATCGAGCGCGACCTGACCAATGACACTGCGGCGATCGAGGCGCACCTCAAGAACGCTGCGGCGTCGGACGATGGCGTGATGGGCGACCTGGCCCTGCTGAAGCTCGGCTACCTGCAGGCTGACACGGCTACACGTGCGCAACTTGAAGCGACGATGAAGCCGCTGCTCGACCGGCCAGGCCAGGCTGCGCTGCTAGCCCGCGAACTGATCGCGGCCAAAGCACTGGCCGAGGGCGATGTGGAATTCGCGCGCGACACATTCGAGGTTCTGGACGTCGACATCAACGCGCCCGGCGCGATGCGTGAACGCATATCCCGCGCGCTGGCGACGCTTCCGGCCCGCGCCGTCAACCTCGATGCGCCGGCGGCGACGCCTGCCGTGACAACTGAAACACCTGCCACGCCTGCACCCGCTGCAGGCGCGCCTGCGCAAGACGCCACCCCTGCCGCTCCGACCGGACAGCCACAGCAATGATGTCAGCCATGCGTTCCCTGCTTTTCACCGTTCCGCTGATCGGCCTGATGGCCGCATGCGGCAACGGACCGGTGATCCTCTCCGAAGAGGAGAAGGCCGCGCGGGTGACGATCAACCCGTTTCAGGACGATCTGACGCCTGACCCGACGCTGGCGGCCGCAGCGATCGCCTTGCCGCCTGCGCAAGCTTCCGGCGACTGGCCGCAATCCGGATTGAACGCGGCCAAGATACCCGGGCATCTCGAGGCTGCGCCGGACTTCCGCGAAGCCTGGCGTTCGAACGTGGGCGAGGGCTCAGGCGAGATCAAACGCATCGTGGCGGCGCCGGTCGTCAAGGACGGCCGCGTCTACGCAATCGACGCGAACCAGAAGGTGTCTGCATTCGATGCAGCTTCCGGGCGCCGCGTCTGGGAGCAGCAACTGAAAGCAGGCAATCCGCACTGGGACGAATTCTCGGTCGGCGGCGGGCTGGCGATTGCCGGCGACAAGCTCATCGTCGCGTCGGGCTTTGCCTATGTGGCGGCCCTTCGCCTGAACGACGGGACGGAAATCTGGAAGCGCCGGGTGGAGAGCCCCCTGTCTTCATCTCCCGCCATTCAGGGCAACCGCGCCTACCTGACATCGACGAACAATGACTTCTTCGCGCTGGACACCGACACGGGCGAGGTTCTCTGGAACGACCAGGCGCTGGCCGAGACGGCGCGTGTGCTGTCTTCGCCCAGCCCGGCGGTGACGCCGGACATCCTCGCGGTCGGTTATTCGTCCGGCGAGTTGATCGCCTACCTGCCGGCCAACGGCCGCCGCCTCTGGACGGACACGCTGACCTCGACGGGCCGCTATACGCCGCTGTCCGCCATCAACGACATTGCGGGCAAGCCGGCGATCCAGGAAGGCGTGGTGTATGCCGCCAGTCATTCCGGCGTGCTGGCCGCGATCGACGCCCGCTCGGGCGCGCGCATCTGGAGCAAGATCTTCGGGTCGCGTCAGGGCCCTGTGGTCGCCGGGGAGTATCTCTACGTGGTCGGCACGGGCGGCAAGGTCGCCTGCTTCAGCAAGATCGATGGGAAGCTGGCCTGGGCGCGCGACCTGCCCGAGTTCAAGGATGGCAATCGCGAGAACCGTATCGTATGGACGGGCCCTCTGCTGGCCTCGGGACGGCTGGTCGTCGTGTCGTCGGAGGGCGATGTCGTCGCCCTGTCGCCACAGGACGGCAAGACGGTGGCCGAGTTGAAAGTCGGACAGAGCATCCTCATCGAGCCGATCGCTGCTGCCGGCAAGATTTTCGTACTTACCGATCAGGCTAATCTGATCGCGATCCGGTAGGCCCGAGCGAGCAGGCTCAGCGCTACCTCTGGAGTTTCGTCATGACGCTGACGGTGGCCATCGTCGGTCGCCCGAATGTCGGTAAATCGACGCTGTTCAACCGGCTTGCGGGCCGGAAGATCGCAATTGTCGACGACCAACCCGGCGTTACGCGCGATCGCAAGGAAGCAGTGGGACGGCTGGGCGATATCGACCTCAAGCTGATCGATACGGCCGGCTTCGAGGACGTCAATGACGACTCACTGGAAACGCGCATGCGTCGCCAGACCGAGATCGCGATCAAGGAAGCAGACATCTGCATCTTCCTCTACGACGCGCGCGTCGGCGTGACGTCGGTCGACGAGCGGTTCGCGCAGCTTCTGCGCAAGTCCGACAAGCCTGTTCTGCTGGTCGCCAACAAGTGCGAGGGGAAGCAGGGCGATGAGGGGCTGATGGAAGCCTGGCGTCTCGGGCTTGGCGATCCGGCGCCGCTGTCGGCCGAGCATGGCGAGGGGATGTCTGATCTCTACGAGCTGCTGCGGCAGGCGGAAGAGAAGCTGCAGTCGGCCGAAGGCTACGTGTCGCTCGACCCGGTGATCGAGGATGACGAGCCGTTCGATCCGGACGCCGAGGCGCCGCCGGAGCCGGACAAGCCGATCCGCATCGCTTTCGTCGGCCGTCCGAATGCGGGCAAGTCGACGCTGATCAATGGCATTCTCAACGACGACCGCTTCATCACCGGACCTGAGGCCGGCATCACGCGCGACAGCGTGACGGTGGCGTGGACCTGGCGCGATCGGGAAATCCGGCTGGTTGATACGGCCGGGCTGCGTAAGCGGGCGAAGGTGCAGGAGAAGCTTGAGCGGCTGTCGACGATGGAGACGACGCACTCGATCCGATTTGCGGACGTGGTCGTGCTCGTTATGGATCCGCGCGATGCGTTCGAGAAGCAGGACGTGCAGATCGCGAACCTTGCGCTGCGGGAGGGACGCGGGCTCGTGTTTGCGATCACCAAGTGGGACACGGTCGACAATGTGTCCGAGGCTCGCAAGGAGATGGAGCATCAGGCGGAGTCGCATCTGCCTCATGCCAAGGGGACACCGGTGGTTCCCGTCTCGGGCGAGACGCGGAAGAACCTCGACAAGCTGATGGATGCTTGCCTGAAGGTCCACAAGGACTGGTCGGCGCGGATAAAGACGCGCGATCTCAACGACTGGCTGCAGTACACGACGCAGAAACACCCGCCGCCGGCGCCGGACGGCAAACGCATCAAGCCGCGCTACATGGCGCAGATGAAGACGCGTCCGCCAACTTTCGTGCTGATCGCTTCGCGTGCGGAGTCGATGCCGGAGACCTACAAGCGGTATCTGCTGAACGAGTTGCGCGCGTCGTTCGACCTGCCGGGCGTGCCGCTCAGGCTGGTTCTGAAGGGGCAGAAGAACCCGTACACGGACAAGGAATAGGCTTCCCGCCTACGCCTTCCGCTTCGCGAAAACGAGCCTCTGGCCGTGCTGGGTGAAGTCGGGCGCGAAGTAGGGCGGGAGCGTCGAGGCGACGTCCTGCGGCGTCGGAAGCGTCATCTGATCTTCGCCGGGCATGGCCTTGAAGCGCATTTCGGTGCGGACGGCGCCGGGGTCGAAGAGGTTGACCCGGATGGGGGTGTTCTCGGTCTCGTCGGCGTAGCAGGCGATCATGGTTTCCAGCGCAGCCTTGGTGGCGGCGTAGACGCCCCAGAAGGCTCGCGGGCGCGGGACGACGCCCGACGTCACAAAGAGCGCGCGTCCAGCATTGCTCATGCGCAGCAGCGGATGCACGGCGCGGATGAGGCGCCAGTTGGAGGTGAAGTTGACCTCCACCGTTTCCTGGAAGGCCGCGGGCGAGATTGTCTCCAGCGGGCCGAGCGTGCCGAGGACGCCGGCGTTGCCGAACAGGCCGTCGAGGCGGCCGAAGCGTTCGAGCAGGGCGGCGGCGAGACGGTCGATGCCGTTCATGTCGCGCAGGTCGATAGGGATCAGCGTGGCGTTGCGGCCGGTGGCGGCGACGATCTCGTCATCGAGATTGGTGAGGGCCTTTTCCGAGCGAGCGGCGGCGATCACGTGGTTGCCTGCTTTCGCAAGCTCAAGGGCTGCGGCGCGGCCAATGCCGCGGGAGGCGCCGGTGACGAGGATGATGCGCTGGTCTGTCATGGCGGCGGATTAGCGCAATTGCGTGGGGTAGGCCATGGGGTGAGGTTCTGGGGGCGGATCAGGCTGGAACGTAGGTTAGCCTTATCGATCTCTCGCCTATCTCCTGGCTTTCCGTGAGGCGGAGCGGCGGCTGCGGGCCGGCGAAGAAGGGCTTGCCGCGACCCAGCACGACGGGATGGTAGTAGAGGCGATATTCGTCGATGAGGCCGAGGTCGGTCAAGCTTTGCGCGAGGACTGTGCCGGAGACGTCCAACTCTCCGTCATGGCTTTCCTTGAGGCTACGCACCGCCGCCTCGACGTCGCTCGAAATCAGCGTGGCGTTGGAGCCGACTGACTTCAGCGTGCGCGAGACGACCCATTTCGGCTGGCTCCGCCACGCCTCCGCGAAGTCGCGTTCGGCCTCGCCCCAGTCTGCTTTGTCCTCGTCCCAGTACTGCATGAGCTCGTAAATCACGCGGCCACAGATGCTGCCAGTCTGACAGCCCACCTGCTCGATCCAGTGACGAAAGAGCGTGGGATCGGGCGCGAACTTGTCATGGTCGACATAGCCGTCGAGCGACACGTTCATTCCGAAGACGAACTTCGCCATGCTGATGGACCTCCGCAGGTGCTTTCAGAATAGGTGCGGCTGTTCTCGGTTGCGCAGCTACCGCCAGGTGGGAACCCGGCGGTCCCGGTTAGTCGTCGAGCAGCGACAGCTGTTGCTCCTTCGACGCCATGTCGTGGTCGCGGTCGACCAGTGGCGTGGGGTAGTCGCCCGTGAAGCAGTGGTCGGCGAATTGGGGGGCGGCGTCGTTGCGCTTGCCCTGGCCGAGGGCTTCGTAGAAGCCGCTGAGGGAGATGAAGGAGAGGCTGTCGACCTTCAGGTAGCGCTTCATCTGGTCGATCGTCATGGACGAGGCGATCAGTTCTTCCTTCGAGGGCATGTCGATGCCGTAGAAGTCGGGATGCTTGATCGGCGGGCTGGCGACGCGGAAGTGGATCTCGCTGGCGCCTGCGTCGCGGATCATCTGCACGATGCGTTGCGAGGTGTTGCCACGCACGATGGAGTCATCGACGAGGACGACGCGCTTGCCCTCGAGGATGGGTCGGTTGGGCGCGTGCTTGCGCGAGATGGAGCGCTGGCGGCCGGACTGCGTCGGCTGGATGAAGGTGCGCCCGACATAGTGGTTGCGGATGATGCCGAAGCCGAAGGGGATGCCGGATGCTTCTGCGTAGCCGAGGCCCGCCGGGTTGCCGCCGTCGGGCACGGGGCAGATCAGGTCGGCGTCGACATGGGACTCGCGGGCAAGGACGCGGCCAAAGCGCTGGCGCGTCTCATAGACGGACTGGCCGTGCATGATCGAGTCGGGGCGGGCGAAGTAGACGTATTCGAAGACGCAGGGCGTGGCGCGCACATGCGGGAAGGGCATCAGGCTCTCGACGCGCTCGCGGTCGATGACGACGACTTCGCCGGCCTCGATGTTGCGAACGAAGCTGGCGCCGATTGCGTCGAGCGCGCAGGTTTCGGAGCAGAGGACAGGGGCACCGTCGATCTCGCCGAGGACGAGGGGGCGCAGGCCCCATGGGTCGCGCGCGCCGATCAGCTTGTCGTTCGTGAGGGCGACGATGGCGTAGCCGCCCTGGAGCTGGCGGAGGGCATCGATGAAGCGGTCCTCGATCCGGTTGCGCATGGAGCGCGCGGTAAGCTGAAGGACGACTTCGGTGTCCATGGTGGACTGGAAGATCGCGCCGTTCTGGACCAGCTCGTGGTGGATGGCGCGGGCGTTGGTAAGGTTGCCGTTGTGCGCGATGGCGAGGCCGCCATGAGCGAGGTCGGCATAGATCGGCTGGATGTTGCGGAGGACGACTCGGCCGGACGTCGAGTAGCGGTTGTGGCCGATGGCGGCGCGGCCGGGCAGGCGCTCCACGGCGCCGCTGTCATGGCTGAAGCTGTCGCCGACGAGGCCCATGTGGCGCTCGGAGCGGAAGGTACCGCCCTTGCCGTCGAAGGTGACGATGCCGCAGGCCTCCTGTCCGCGATGTTGCAGGGCGTGGAGGCCGAGGGCGGTGAGGATGGCGGCGTCGTCGCGCCCGAAGACGCCGAACACGCCGCACTTGTGGCCCATGCCGTCTTTTTTGCCGGGATGGAAATCGTTGTCTTCCAGTCCGGGGTCGAAGAACGGGTCTGGACTGGCCAAGGGCGACTCCGGGTCGGTCGTTACTGGGTCGTTTGGGCGTTGGCTGGCGGCGCGTCGACCGAACCGGTGAAAATCTCGATCACACCGGACAGGCCGCCGCCAACCAGGCCGGCGGCGCTGTCCAGATATGGGTAGGTGTAGCTCTTGGCAATCTCCGGAGGCTCTTCACCCGGCCGAACGACAAGATGCAGCAGCACAACAAAGCCAATGCAGGCAAGAATGGCCTTGGCGACACCCAGCCCCGCGCCGGCGAGCCGGTCGATCATGCCGATTTCGGGCGAATCATTGAACAGGCGGGAGAGCCGGGCGCCGAGGAAGGCGGCGAGGGCGTAAGACACTAGGAAACCAGCCAGAAACAGGATCATAGCCGGGACGATCGAAGGCTCGTCAGGAGAAATCACCTCTTTCAGCGGCGCCTGGCCGAAGCGGATGCAGAGCCATGCAACCAGCAGCCCGACAATGAAGGCGATGATCGAGAACGTCTCGCGAATGAGGCCGCGTCCCGCCGACATCACGGCGGACAGCACGATCACGGCAAGAATGATGACATCGAAGACCCAGGGGGGCATCGCTACAGACCCTCTACTCGGACCCCCCGCCAAGTACGTCCACGAGGTCCTGCAGTCTGGATAGCCCACGGACGGTCATGCCGTCGACCGTTTCGGGCGCCCCCGCGGGCACAAAAGCTGTCGTGAATCCAAGGCGCGCCGCCTCCCTGAGTCGCGGCTCAAGGCGGCCGACGGGGCGAATCGCGCCAGACAGGGCGACTTCGCCGAAGAAGACGGCCCCTTTCGGGAAGGGCTTATCAAGCAGGGCTGAGGCAGCGGCGGCGGCCGCGGCAAGGTCACCCGCCGGTTCAGTGATCCGGTAGCCGCCGGAGACGCTGAGATAGACGTCGCGCATGCCGAAGCGGAGTCCGCAGCGGGCATCGAACACGGCCAGCAGCATGGCGAGACGGGCGCTATCCCAGCCGACGATTGAACGTCGTGGGTTGCCGGCGGCTTCGGGGCCAGCGAGGGCCTGCACTTCGGCGAGCACGGGGCGCGAACCTTCCATCGCGGCGAAAACGGCGCGCCCCGAGGTTTCGGTGTCGGCGCCGGCGAGAAACATGGCGGAGGGGTCGCGCGCGGCAGTGAGGCCGAGTTCGCCCATCTCGAAGACTCCGATCTCGTCCGTTGGGCCGAAGCGGTTCTTCACCGAGCGGAGGATACGGAACTGGTGACCGCGCTCGCCCTCGAAATAGAATACGGCGTCGACCATGTGCTCGAGCACGCGGGGGCCAGCGATCTGTCCGTCCTTGGTGACGTGGCCGACGAGGATGACGGCGGCGCCGGTCTTCTTGGCGAAGCGGGTCAGCTCCTGCGCGCAGGCGCGGACCTGGCCGACGGAGCCGGGGGCGGCTTCGAGACTGTCGGACCAGAGTGTCTGGACGCTATCGATGACGATGACTTCGGGCGCTGCGGCCTTCAGCGCCTTCAAAATGGAGCGCAGGTCTGTCTCGGCGGCGAGTTGTACGGGCGAGTTGCTGACCCCGAGTCGGCGGGCGCGCCCCTGAATCTGAGAGATGGCTTCCTCGCCGGAAATGTACACGGCTTTGATGCCGGCCTTACCCATCGCGGCAGCGGCCTGCAGCAGGAGCGTCGACTTGCCGATGCCTGGGTCACCGCCGACGAGGACGGCGGAGGAGCGTGCGATGCCGCCGCCGAAGACGCGGTCGAGTTCGGGAATGCCGGTGGAGACGCGCGGCGGGGGCGGATCGGCGCTGTCGAGCGGGGCGAACTCGACCGTGCCCGTGCGTGTCTTCGCGCCGGACTTGGGCGCTTCGAGTCCGCCGGGGGGCGAGGCGATGCTTTCCTCGACCAGCGAATTCCATGCGCCGCATGCCTCGCAGCGCCCCGACCATTTTGCATGGGCGGTCCCACAGGACTGGCAGACATAAGCGGTGGTGGATTTGGCCATGTGCGTGGTTCTGGCAGGTTGGTCGATTCATGACCAGTCCGTGTCGTCAGCCGGAACCGCTCCATGAGACAAGCTGATGAAGCTGCAGAGCGATGTTCATGTTGCTTCGGGGCTGCGCCGGAGTAGCTTCCCGGCCAGCAAGAGGTAAAGTCAATGACCCGCTACAACAGCATTACGGAGACGGTCGGACGGACGCCGGTGGTGAAGATCAACCGGCTGGCCCCCGAGGGGGTGAACCTGTGGGTGAAGGTGGAGTCGTTCAACCCGCTTGGCTCGGTGAAGGACAGGCTGGCTCTGGGCGTGATCGAGGCGGCGGAGAGATCGGGCGAGTTGAAGCCGGGGCAGACCGTCGTCGAGATGACCTCGGGCAATACAGGCATCGGCCTGTCAATGGTGTGCGCCGCCAAGGGGTATCCGTTGGTGATCGTGATGCCGGAGAGCTTCTCCGTCGAGCGGCGGAAGCTGATGCGCTTCCTCGGCGCGAAGGTGTTGCTGACGCCGGCCGCGCTGCGTGCGACAGGCGCGATCAACAAGACGATCGAGCTGGCGAAGGCCCATGGTTGGTTCATGACGCGACAGTTCGAGAACGAGGCGAACCCGGCCTATCACGAGAAGACAACGGGGCCGGAGATCATTGCCGACTTCAAGGATATCGGGCTCGACTATTTCGTGACGGGTTTCGGCACCGGCGGCACGCTGAACGGCGTGTCGCGCGTGCTGACGCGCGAGAGCCCGCGAACCAAGATCGTGATATGCGAACCGTCTGATGCACCCATGCTGTCGAGCGGGCAGTCGCAGCAGCGCAACCCGGATGGCACGGCGGCCGCAGGGCACCCGGCATGGAAGCCGCATCCGATGCAGGGCTGGTCACCGGACTTCATCCCGAAGCTGACGGGCGAAGTGGACCTGTCGCGTGTGCACAAGATCCTGCTGGTCTCGAACCCCGATGCGATGAAATGCAGCCAGGAGCTGGCGCAGAAAGAAGGCATCTTCGTCGGCATTACTTCGGGCGCGACGTTTGCGGCGGCTGTGGAGGTCGCGAAGACAGCGCACAAGGGCGCCAATGTGCTGGCCATGCTGCCGGACACGGGCGAACGGTATCTGTCGACGCCGTTGTTCGCCAACGTGCCGGCCGAGATGACGCCGGAAGAGCTGGCGATCGTGAAGTCGACGCCGTATGCGCACCCGGTTGCGGCGGCGTAGGCTTCGCCTCATCCGCGTCATGTCGTTTTTTCGCGCTGAGCGATCCAGCCTTGCGTGATAGCTCATGGGCATTGGGAAAGTGTGGTCATGAGTGATGTGGGTCTGGCGGCGTTGTACGCGCGTGTTGCGGCGTATGCCGCGCAGCGGCGGGCTGGGGATGGCGAGCGAAGGCACGCGCCAGAGGCGTCGTATGAAGCGCAAGTTTCGCGCTTTGCCCTGGACCTGTCGCGTGAGGGCGCCCCTGCGGATCATGTGATCAGCGAATTGATCAACATAGCCGAGCCTGGTCTTGCTGCAATGACGGGGCCGCGGTTCTTCGGATGGGTGATCGGGGGAAGCAATCCGGTTGGCGTCGCGGCGGACTGGCTGACCTCAGCGTGGGGTCAGAATACGGCCAACCATTTTGCCACGCCGTCCGCGTCCGCTGTCGAGGCGGCTGCGGCCACGGCGTTGCTCGAACTGATGGATCTGCCGCGAGAGTCCTCAGTTGGATACGTGACCGGCGCGACGATGGCTGGCTTTACCTGCCTTGCAGCTGCACGTTCCGAAGTGCTGCGGCGGGCCGGATGGGATCTTGAGTCAGAG
>Ga0315906_10004141_pt1 | contig 18813 bp, 20 predicted proteins | sample LakEriMetagenome_4_FD_203526 | JGI IMG/M metagenome (GOLD analysis project Ga0315906, IMG submission 203526) | Freshwater fungal communities from buoy surface, Lake Erie, Ohio, United States - Buoy 2 MA122 | ecosystem: Environmental > Aquatic > Freshwater > Lake > Lake biofilm | place: USA... | reverse complement strand
TGCGATTTGAACAGTTCAAAATTAATCTCGTAGAAGCTATCATTGATGAAGCGGAAATGACGCCTAAAGCGTTCCAAGAGTTTCTCAATAGTCCTTTAGTCACGGGCATGAAGATGGGCTTTGAACTAGAGGCCTGTATCCACAATGTGCGTTCAATCAATGATGACTACAGTGAAAATGACTACAGCTATGACGAACGTGTGCTTGACATCGAAGACATCATAAATTTCTTTGGCAATGAAGATGCTAACCGTGAAAGCGATCTTAATAAGTTACGCAATGATCTCTATGAAGATTTCCAAGAATGGCAAGACGAAAAGTTTGATAATTTCCTAAAAACAGATGATGGGCAGACTGACCTAAAAGAATTGATCCGCAGTAATCTAGAAGATCTAGACTACGATGATCGCCAACAGAAACTAGAGTTCGCCAAGGCAGAAGAAGGTCAGGTCAGTGATGTCTATGCAGAAGCTGAGATGAAGGCATTGGAAACCATGCGTGATGAATTCAACGACGATGGTGACAATGATTTTGAAGCATTTGCCAAAGACATAGACATGAGCTACATGAGTGATGTAGAAAACAAATATTCACACTATCTATATTGGCCTCATCAGAGCTATGATGACGAAGAATATCTAAATACCGATTATGTAGCAGATGAATTATATACTGACACAGGTATTGAAGCCTGGGCCAGCGACAGCTATCATGGAACTAGCCGCGGCCGTGCCCAAGAACAAGGCAAGTGGATTATTGAGCCAGATTCAAGTATTGAAGTAGATGATAGCGAAGACGGTGGTCTAGAGTTCGTCAGTCCAGCACTAGAGATCAACACAGCTTTAGAGCAGATGAAAAAGGTCTTAGATTTCATCAAAGATCACGGATATACTAACAGGTCAACTGGCCTACACATAAACATATCAGTGCCTGACTTTGATGTGGACAAGCTGGACTATGTAAAACTTGCCATATTCCTAGGTGACAAGTATGTGCTTGAACAGTTTGATCGACTAAGTAATCACTACTGTGATGGTGCTTACAAAAAAATTGGTGGCAAGATCAGCCAGATGAAAGCTCCTGAGATACGTGCTGTCATGGACAAGATGAAAGAAGGATTAACCTTGGCAGCCAGCAAGATCATACACACAGGCTACACCAGCAAGTATACAAGTATCAACACCAAAGAAGGTTATATTGAATTCCGTAGTCCAGGTGGTGATTACCTAAACGATCCTGTAGACAAACTTACCAACACAGCATTACGTATGGCACTAGCCTTACGCATAGCCACAGACGAAACCATGTATAAGCAGGAATATGAAAAACGCCTATACAAACTGCTAAATGATGCAGGTGAAAAAGACGACCTAGTTAAGTTCAAAGACTATATCGCACAGTATCAATCAGCTGACCCAACACGTAGAAAATACATCGTCCAAACTATTAAACTAGAACGTGAAGGACGTAGTGAAAAGAAAAAACGTCCACCAGGCGAAAGCAATCCCTACTGGATGGTCAAACGCCGTGATGGCACAGGTGGCGGTATGGCTGTGCATGCACCTACAGCTATTGATGCGGTAAAAGAAGTTGCTAAGGCGTTTGACAAAGATCCTGTTGACTTGTTCGCCATACCCATGGCGGAAGAAGAACTAGAACAGCGTGGTAGTAATATATTCGTTATGAAAGATGATAACGGTAAGGAGTATCGCCAACGTGCTAACATAAGCCGTGAAGCTAGAAATCTTGTAGCGGCAAGATATGGTATCCGTGCTGATTCCTTGACAGTGGTAGCTACTGAAACACCACCAGAAGAAACACAGGGTATGGCCACAGGCGGTACCACTGTAGATGGTAATCGTGGCACTGGTGATTATCAGCTGGCAAACAGCAATCGCAGTGTAGATCGCATACTACGTAATGTTGACAGAGACACAGCAGACCGCACCGCACGTAACATGGAAGGTGAACTTGGATTACAATATGGTAGCATAAGTGTGCAGAGGATCAACACTGGTCAAGGTAGCCATAACTGGCGTATCTACGATGTAAAAAATCCAGACTTTTTCAGCGTGGTAGCCGCAGATTCTAGAACTGATGCCGCAGATCGTTGGAGTCGTATACATCCAGACCTACCAGCTGAACTAGTAGATGCTGTGCCAGATGAGGGTGCTATGAAGTATGAGTTTACTATCGCACAGCAGGCACTGAATCCTAACAGAAGGGACGGTGATCAAGATCAATTTATTTACCCACAAGACATATATCGCCAGCGCACAAACTTTACACACATGCCAGTGCGTCGTGTTTGGGCTACCAGCAAAGAGCAGGCCATAGGTAAATTACGCTCATTCTATGATCGTGAGTTCTTTGATGTTCCAGAAGAATGGCTAAAGATCAACGTAGTCGGAGTCTAGGTAAATACGTATATGCTAGCACTTGAATTATTTGAAGAACTTGAAGGACCACCAGAGCCAACTCTAATAGACGCTCTGCGTGATTTCTTACCTTTAGCAGTCCGTCATCTAAAATTAAAACATCTTCCAAAGATCAAACTATTGCGCGATGTAGACACAGAACACTTACCTAGTTTTGGTAAGTTTTCCAATGAAGATCGCATAGTCCATGTGGATGTGCAGAATCGCCACCCCAACGATGTGCTACGCACCTTAGCACATGAGCTCACACACTACGCACAGGGTGAACAGGATCGTTTAGACGCTGACAGCTGGAAAACTGGAAGTTCTATAGAAGATGAAGCCAATGCTGAAGCTGGTGTTATCATGCGTGAATTTAACAAAAATTTTCCTAAGTATATGGCACTTAAACCAATCATCTTACCAGAAGGTTGGAGTGCCAAATACAAACGTAGTATCAACTGCAACAATCCCAAAGGCTTTAGCCAACGTGCCCATTGCCAAGGACGCAAAAATAATAATGAGTCGGCCGACTACGAAAGAGACATGCAGTCAGATCCAAGCAATCCTATCCCTTTCCCTAAAGGAACTACTCTAGTAAATGTCAGTGATGTATATGATTGGTATAAACTGGGCATGGCGGTGCCTGCACTAGACAAAGCTGATCCTAGAATCTTTAACAAAGGTGTGCCACATACAGTATTCGCATTTGGTACTGAAGAAGAAGAACATCGTATGGTGCCTTTGCTTAAACGCCTAGGGTTTACTCTACACGATATCGACAGGCCAGAAGATTATGCTAAGGCCATACGAGCCAGTGATGTAGTCGAACATCTAGAACAATATGTGGCTGAAAACTTCGCAGATGGTAAGGGTCCAGGTCGTCCGGGTGATAGCCAACGCCACGGGATACCCAAAGGTGCTACTATGGCACAGCTAGAAAAAGCCGCACGAGCGCCAGGTCGTAAAGGACAGTTAGCACGTTGGCAAATAAATATGCGTAGGGGGAAGAAAAAATGATGGAAATGGTTTTTGTAATTGATGGTGTAAGTATCACGGTTACAGCAAGTGATCCCGTTACAGGATTAAAATTAGCACAAGAGATAGCCGCCGGAGGCTAAGATGACTAACTGGGATATCTATGTAAAAGAATCCTATGATCTAGTCCGTAGGGCAGAATGTGAGCTTACAGTAAATTTGGCGCATGAACTAGAAGCTTATGTCGTTCATTTATTTGCCCATTATCTAGATAAACCAAAAGTTAATACCGTGCCAGTGGGTGTTAAGTTACTCAGCAGTGTAAATTTACCAATTAAAGCCAAAAAAGAATTACTGAAAAATGTAGGCGACGAATGCTTATTAATCAACAGCATGGAATGGGGTAAGCACCGTTGGCCTACTGAAGTCTACTACAGCGACATGGGGCAGATGGCTTACATGAGTCGTGCTTATGCTGAACGTCCTCCAGAAGACCTGTATGATGATCTGGCTTACCAATTCCAAACGGCTACAAAAATATTACGTAAATGTAGAACTAAATTTTAATTGATTGTAAGTAATATTTGAATTTTTCGATCTGATCAACGTCATTAGTTTCACCGCTTAGTGCCCCACAATGATGTATCGGTAATATATTGTATCCAACAAATTCAAATCTTGCTCTGATCGGTGCGATCATATTATCCACGGTGTTGAAATGTTCCGCCATAAATTTTTCGCTACTACCTGTGGTAATTGACAGCAATAATTTTTTATTACGTAGCAACTTGAATACCGTAGAATCTCGATTTTCTCTGGTATGTTCGTTTTCTAAACTAAACAACACATTATAGATAAACACATTTTCTATATAGGCTTTCATCAGCGCAGGCAATCCCCACCACCAAATCGGAGATTGGATGTATAAGAGATCACTGTTTTTTAATCGATCAATTTCACGTTGACTAAATTCTGGTAATAGATTACGTGCATCTGCGGCGAACCATTTGTGGCCATAATTTTTAGTTTGATTATCAGATACTATATGGTCATGTATGGCCCAAGGATCAAAATCAGATCTAAATAGATCTAGAGTTTCTACCTTGTGTTTTTTCTTTTGGAAAAAGTCTATCGCTGTGTCGAACATTGTACCATTTAGGCTTTGACGTTCTGGATGCACCAGAATTCCATATACTTTCATTTGATATTCTCTATACTATTAAAATATTTATTGATGGCACTAGACGCGAGTAAATAATTAGTATATAATATATTTTTCAATCAAGGAGAGCCAATCATGGCATCAAAAATGTTTTCAGGCGAACAAAAAGCCAAACTAACTCAATTAGTTAACGAAGGTATTGCTGTATTACAAGAAGTAGAAGATCTTACTGCTGGCCTAAATGATACTGTTAAAGCAGTAGCAGAAGAACTAGAAATCAAACCAGCGATCCTTAAGAAAGCTATTAAGATCGCTCAAAAATCAAAATTAACTGAAACCAATGCTGATCACGAAGTATTGACAGATATTTTAGAAACAGTTGGTCGCACAGTTTGATCGATTGGCACAAGACTGTAGACTTTATCCGCAAGGACTGGCAGAGTCATCCTGTTCGGTTGTGTTTAGAAGTATGTAACTGGTTACTTAATGTTATAGTTGTAGTGACTTTTGCGGCCACCGTTCCAAATGTTCCATTCATGGTAGTCTATCCCTTGTTTTTTTGTTGTTTGGTAATAAGCATATATTCAGCATTAAGCAGAGGTAGTTTTGGTTTATTCATGACTAGTTTGACTATTCTTTTAGTCGATTTAATTGGATACTATAGATTGTTAACACAATGAAAATACTAATAGCAGGCGATAGTTTTGCAGCAGACTGGCAATTGAAATACCCCAACAAGAAGGGTTGGCCCAATTTTCTAGCAGATGAACATGTTGTTATTAATTTAGCTCAAGCCGGGTGTGGCGAGTTTAAAATATTAAAACAACTACAATCAGTCACACTGAGTGATTTTGATAAAATAATTATAGCTCACAGTAGTCCATTTAGGCTTTATGTGAAAAATCATCCTGTGCATATTGATCAGTTACATAGTAATTGCGACTTAATTTATTCTGATATCAAGGAACATTCTGCGAATAATAAAAAATTACTACCGTTGGTTGACTATTTTGAAAACTATTTCGATTTAGACTATGCTATAGATATACACAATATTATTTGCGAAAAGATCGATCAATTGACTAAAAAATTTAAGCCTATACACATTACAGGATTTGAATGGGAAGGTCTTTATCAATTTGATAATATGATAAATTTTAATTATATTTTTAAAAAATATAAAGGTATCATGAATCATTATTCTCTCGAAGGAAATAACGAGGTATATGGATATATACAAGCAAGGCTCTAATAAAGAACATCAAGTCAAAGAATTCTATTCTAAATTAAAATTTCCTGGCCCGTATTCTTTAGAAGATCTGGAGTTTTATGATCAATACCTAATCAATCCTTACTTGAAATTTTATGATGATGCTATACAAGATCGCAAAAACATATTAGATGTAGGATGTGGTAGCGGATTTATAGTAAACCTGTTTGCTAGGAAATATCCAAGTATTAACTTTGATGCGGTGGATTTCAGTGACAGCATAGACTATGCTCAACAATTTAGTAAACGGCACAGAATTAAAAATATCATTTACTATAAAGAAAATTTTCTCGAGTGGAACTGTAAAAATAATTATGATTTAGTATTGTCTAATGGAGTGTTACATCACATTCCCAATTATCATCGGGCATTAGAAAAGATCTGCGAATTATCCACTGATCGTATAGCCATAGGCATTTATAATTCTTATGGTAAGTTGTTTAAAAAGATTAAACCAGTCAACTACAGCAATGATATATTGTATGCTGATCAGGAATTATGTCCTTTTGAAACAGCATTTTCTGATAGAGAATTTAGACGATTGGTTACAAAATATCAACTGGTTAAGATTTATCCAAGCTATAAAAATCGATTAGTTGATTTATATAATTTGTTTAATTATTCTAATGGCGGGTTGACAACATACTTGCTAAAAAAATAAAGAGATTGTATAATTAATAGTATAACGCCCATACGGGGCATGTAGAGTGTGTGTGAGCTAGAAGTCGCACAAAAAGGAGAGTATGAGTTACGTAGACGCACTGTTCGATAGAACAAAAGATCGCATTTATATCGTTGAACGTATAAATGGGCAAAGAGAGTATAGAGAGTTTCCAGCTAATTACACTTTCTATTATGATGACCCCCGCGGTAAGTTCCGCACTATCTATGACACACCTGTCAGCAGATTTAGCACACGCATAGGCAAAGAGTTCCATAAGGAACTTAAAATCAATTCAGGTAAGCGCATCTGGGAAAGTGACATCAATCCTGTGTTCCGTTGCCTAGAAGAAAACTATCTAGGACAGAAATCACCTAAACTACAGACAGCGTTCTTCGACATTGAGGTAGACTTCGACCCGGTCCGAGGATTTAGTAAACCAGAAGATCCATTTAATCCCATAACTGCTGTGTCTGTATATCTTGATTGGTTAGACAAACTAGTAACCATGGTGGTGCCGCCTAAGAGCATGAGTTGGGAAACTGCTGAGGAAATCTGCGGTCAATATGACAACTGTTTTCTTATGGAACGTGAAGAAGATCTACTCAAAACATTCTTAGACTTGATCGATGATGCTGACATCTTAAGTGGTTGGAACTCAGAAGGCTTTGATATTCCTTACATGATACAGCGAACCAATCGCGTGCTCAGCAAAGATGATACACGCAGATTCTGCTTATGGGGACAGTTTCCTAAACAGCGTGAGTTTGAACGTTTTGGTGCCAGCAACTTGACTTTTGATTTGATAGGTCGCGTGCATATGGACTATATGCAACTGTATCGCAAATACACATATGAAGAACGTCACAGCTACAGTCTAGATGCTATCTCAGAATATGAACTAGGTGAAAGTAAAACACAGTATGAAGGCACACTAGACCAATTGTATAACAAAGACTTTCCGAAGTTCATCGAGTATAACAGACAGGATACAGCACTACTGGCTAAACTAGATAAGAAACTACGCTTCTTAGATCTAGCAAATGAACTAGCACATGACAACACAGTGTTACTACAGACCACAATGGGTGCTGTGGCTGTTACAGAACAGGCAATTATTAACGAAGCACATCAACTAGGTATGGTTGTGCCAAATCGTAACCGTGACGAACAGTTCGACACACAGGCCGCAGGTGCCTATGTAGCGACTCCAAAAGCAGGTATGCATGACTATATTGGTGCTATAGATATTAACTCACTATATCCCTCAGCTATCCGTGCCCTAAACATGGGTCCAGAGACTATCGTAGGACAACTGCGTCCTGTGATGACTGAACACTATATCAAAGAGAAACAAACAGGAGGTTCGTCATTCGCTGACGCATGGGAAGGCTTGTTTGGTAGTTTAGAATACACCGCTGTGATGAATGGAGAAGTCGGCACAGAGATCACAATTGATTGGGCGAATGGAACTAGCGACATAGTTAGTGCGGCAGATTGTTGGCGCTTGATCTTTGACAGCAACAAACCTTGGATACTCAGTGCCAACGGCACTATCTTTAATAATGAACGCAAAGGTGTTATACCTGGATTACTAGAACGATGGTATGCCGAGCGTAAAGAGATGCAGGCTAAGAAAAAGGAAGCCACTACTGATGAAGATATCGCGTTCTGGGATAAGCGACAGTTGGTTAAGAAGATTAACTTGAACAGTTTGTATGGTGCTATCCTTAACCCAGGTTGTCGTTTCTTTGACAAGCGTATCGGACAGTCAACTACATTAACAGGCAGAACGATCGCCAAGCACATGGATGCTTACATCAATGAATGTATCACAGGCAAATATGATCATGTAGGTGAAGCGATCATATATGGTGATACTGACTCATGTTACTTTAGTGCTTATCCGATGGTCAGGGCTGATGTTGAAGCAGGTCGTATGGAGTGGAACAAAGACATAGCAGTGGGCTTGTATGACAGCATAGCTGATCAAGTCAATGAGAGTTTTCCAGCATTCTGTGAACGGGCATTTCATACTCCACGCCGCCAAGGTGAATTAATCAAAGGTGGTCGTGAGCTGGTAGCACTCAAAGGTTTATTCATCAAGAAGAAACGTTATGCTGTGTTGATCTATGACATGGAAGGCAAGAGATTAGACAGTCATGGAACACCTGGTAAAGTCAAGGCCATGGGTTTAGACTTAAAGAGATCAGATACTCCAAAGGTTATCCAGGACTTCTTAAGTGAGATCTTATTAGATGTATTAACAGGTGCAGAACGTGAAAAGATCATTGACAAGGTGCGTGAATTTAAATTAGTGTTCACAGAGCGTCCGGCTTGGGAGAAAGGCACGCCTAAGCGTGTTAACAATCTTACAAAGTATACCAAGGAAGAAGAACGCCTAGGTAAAGCCAACATGCCAGGACATGTGCGTGCGGCCATGAATTGGAATAATCTCAAACGCATGATGAACGACAACTATTCGATGGCCATCGTAGACGGTATGAAAACTATCGTGTGTAAACTCAAAGACAATCCATTAGGCTATAGCAGTGTCGGATATCCTACAGACGAAACACATATTCCTGCTTGGTTTAAAGAGTTACCATTTGATGATGCTAGTATGGAAACTGGTATCGTAGATCAAAAGGTAGAAAACCTATTAGGTGTGCTTGATTGGAAGATCGCAGAAAACACACAGATAGCCACAACGTTTGATAATTTGTTTACGTTTGAGTAACCATGCAGATAGCAGATTTAGTCAAATTTAGAAATGATATGATAGAATCTCAAAAAGATCTATCCTTAGAAAATTCTATTGTAGAAATAGGTAATTTAATTCAAAATATTTCCACTAGAAATGAAACTAAAAATTATCAATCAGATATCGATGGATATATTGTAGTGCTTAAAGATTTATCCGATAAAAATCAAAATTTTCTCACCTTAATAAATCAAACAATTGAAAAAATTGAAAATGATATTAATGCTATCGTGCAACAACAAACAGTTGACAGTAAAAATGAAGAATTATTGCGACCAAATAATTTATCAACTAACCAATCTCTTGAACAAATTATATGTTCGAGAATCAGCTCTTACAGCGATTGGCGATTTCCTGGTCTACAACTACATTGTAGATACTTTCGACCAGAAAATAAAAAATATCCAGTTCCAGATAACTTTGCTAATCCTGCGACCAGGATTAATTCTATGGTAGCCAATGATCCTCTTTATTTGGTCGGGACAGACATTTTTCATCTGAAAGAAATAATTAGTAGTTATGCTCCTATATATCAAAATAGATTACGCCTGTATGAAATCAAAGAAAGAAATTTGTCTCAACTGCCATATGCACAGTTTGGTTTCATACTTTGTTGGGATTTTTTAAACTATCTACCTATCCAAGCGATTAAGTGGTACTTAAATGAATGCATAAAACTACTTAGACCAGGAGGAGTTCTAATGTTTAGTTATAATAATGGTGATCTACTGTCGTCGGCCAAAATGTATGATTCGGGTCGTGCTGGATGGTCAACATTTAAAATCATACAAACAATGATTACAGAAATTGGATTTGTTACATTGAGATTTGAAAATTTACCCACAGATGATAATGAAAATACCTTTGTGAGTTGGTTAGAAGTTCAAAAACCGGGTAATCTAAATACTGTGAGATTAAATCAAGCCATAGGGACAGTTCTAACAAAATAATTTCATCAAACCACTTGCAAGATCTAAATAAACCATATATAATCAATTATCAAAGGAGAAACACATGAGAGACCATCTATTAGACATCGTTAAAAACACTTATGGCTTGGGCATTATTGACCTAGTTAAAATATCAGGCACAGATTCAGAAACCAATATTGAAGCACTAGCAGAAGACCGTTCAGTTATTGTTCAAGCTAAACTTAACGGACCGGTAGCAGAATTCATTGGCACGTTCGGTATGCCTAATTTAGGTAAACTAAACACAATCTTAGGCATTCCAGAATACAAGGACAACGCCAAAATTAATATTACCACACAAGAACGCAATGGTGCAACTGTGCCAGTGGGATTACATTTTGAAAATGCTGCTGGCGATTTTAAAAACGACTATCGTTTCATGAGCCAAGAGATCGTAAATGACAAACTCAAAACAGTCAAGATGCGACCAGTTACTTGGAATGTAGAGTTTGAACCAACTGTAGCTAACATCCAAAGACTTAAATTCCAGGCATCAGCTAACGCAGAAGAAGCAAACTTTACAGCTAAGACCAACAATGGCAATTTAGAATTATCATTTGGTGATCATTCAAGCCATGCTGGTAATTTCGTATTCCAAGCAGGAGTATCGGGCACACTAAGTAAAAATTGGTCATGGCCAGTAAATGCTGTATTGAGCATCTTAAATCTAGCAGGTGATAAGAAATTCAGCATCAGCGATGAAGGTGCGGCACAGATCACTGTAAATTCAGGACTAGCAACATATAACTATATCTTACCAGCACAGAGCAAGTAATTGTTTGACTATTGGAAGAACCAATATATCTCAAGAGGATTTACTCCAGGGGGTATGTTTATCAAAGATAAACTCTGCTATGTGCCTATTCCAAAAAATTCCAGCAGTTATATCGGACAGCTATTATTAAGTAACGGATGGGGGATCGCAAATTTTTTAACTTCGGATCTAACTGATAAGAAGTTTATAATATTACTACGTGATCCCATCGATCGCTGGATTAGCGGAATGGCTCAATATATGTGTTCGGCGTTGTTAAAAAATGGACAAACAGCTAAAGATATAGTTGATGGGTGGAATTCTCTTACACAAGATTTAGTTTTTGATCGAGTGATATTTGACGATCATACTGAAAAACAAGTATACTTTATTAATAGCATTCCAGAAAAAAATTGTATTTTTTTCAGTAGTATGCATGATCCACAACTATCAATTAAAAATTATTTGAATCTAAATAGTTACGATCTAAATATAGATATAGAAATCGACCGAAATCAAAGTCAAGGTAACGAGCACAAAGAAATATTAGTAAAATTTTTACAAGATCAATTAACAAATAACCCTGAATTAGTAAACAAACTTATAAACACATACCAAGAAGATCTTAAATTATGGAAATCGATAACTTAACCGCAAAACAAAAGGACTATGCTGTATTTTTACCAGCATTGAGTGGCTTCTATGCTACTTATGTAGGTAAGCAACGTCATGATCCTATGTATGTAGATCCTGCACGTATTCCAGCAGATTTCGAAAATGGCATCGAAGGTCTTAATTGGCTCAATCCAGATGCCGCATACTTTCCCTATCATTGGGCATTATATTCAGCAGGTCACGCAGAACTAGATGTAAACAAACATTCACCAAAAGAAGATATGATACGTAATCGTGATCGCTCACGCAGTTTCGTTTTAGGTGACAGTGGCGGATTCCAGATTGGTAAAGGTGTATGGGAAGGTGATTGGAAGAATCCTAATTGTCCTAAAGCACAGAAGAAACGTGAGTTAGTATTAGCATGGATGGATGCTTACATGGACTATGGTATGATCTTAGATATCCCAGCATGGGTATGTAGATCACCAGAAGGTCGTAAAGCATCAGGCATTACCAGTTATATGGAGGCTGTAGAAGGCACATATATCAATAACGATTACTTCATGAAACATCGAACTGGTGCTTGTAAGTTCTTGAACGTCCTACAGGGAGAAAATCATCCCGAAGCAGACGATTGGTATGAGCGCATGAAGAAATATTGCGACCCTAAACAATATGATCGGCCATTCAATGGTTGGGCCATGGGCGGACAAAATATGTGTGATCTCCATTTGATCATGCGTAGATTAGTGACATTAAGATTTGATGGATTATTACAACAAGGTCTTCATGATTGGATGCACTTCTTGGGCACAAGTAAACTTGAGTGGGCGATCCTATTAACTGACATACAACGTGCAGTCCGTAAATATGTTAATCCTAATTTTACTATTAGTTTTGACTGTGCTAGCCCATTCTTAGCGTCAGCTAACGGACAGATCTATATCCAGACAGAACTTGAACATCAGAGTAAATGGACCTATCGTATGGTGCCTAGTGTTGACAATAAGAAGTATGCTACAGATACACGTCGTTTTGGTGATGCAGTATTACAAGATGGTAAATTTGCCGCATTCACTGAAAGTCCTATAAGCAAGCGAAGTTTAATAAAAGACGTTTGTATCTACAAACCAGGTGACCTAAATAAGATAGGTAAAGAAGGTAAGACATCGTGGGATAGCTTCAGTTATGCTATACAGATGGGCCATAATGTTTGGAGCCATATCACTGCGGTGCAACAAGCCAACAGAGAATATGATGCTGGGTTCTATCCAGCGATGATGCACAGTGAATTAGCTGATAAAAAGACCAAACGAGATTATAATGGAGTTGTTAGATTCCGTGAAATGGTTGATATGATTTTTAGTATCAATAACAGAGAAGATGCACTAGCACTAGTAGATCATTTTGAATCTTACTTCACTGACATCAGAGGCACACGTGGAGCAACTGGCGATGCCACATACAGTGCAGGTCCGCAGTTCAAAAACTTGTTTATACAAGATGAAGCGGAAGAACATCATAGAGATGACAGTGGATTAGATGAAACCAAATTGGATGAATTAGAGCAAGATGTCTAAATTCTTTTGCCCACTGCCCTGGATACATCAATTTATCCAAGCAGACGGGATTAAAATGTGTTGTAGTAGTAATACAAAAATTAATGTAACTCCTACAGAATTTGCCAATTCTGATTACATAAAGACTGTTAAAAAAATCATCACCAACGGTGATATACCTCCCGATTGTCAATCATGTGTTCAATTGGAAAAACAAGGATATGTTAGCACTAGAACTTTAGCATTAAATGATTGGAACTACGATATTGATACAGTTCCAAGTGAGACACAATACTTAGATCTTAGGCATAGTAATCTATGCAATTTTAGTTGTAGGACGTGTGAACCAGCATTTAGTAGTGAACTAGCAAGAGAAATATTTAATTACAGTGAACTAAAAAAATATTATGCTGTTACTTCTGACACGCACATAGAAAATAAACTAATAAGGTCTGATCTAGCTGATCTCCTTCCAACTGTAAAAAGGATTAATTTTACAGGTGGTGAACCACTATTAATTAAAGAAAATATTAGGGTATTTGAAGAATTGATTGCTCTAGGAAATACTGATTGTGAAATATTAATCACTACCAATGGATCAGTTATCAATAACAAAATACTAGAATTAGTTGAAAAATTCAATAGTGTCCATTGGACTATAAGCATCGACGGAGTTGGGCCCACAGCCGAGTATATACGAAATGGCACTATTTGGGAAAAATTACAACATAACATTGATCAAATATTATTATTAGGACATAGTGTTGCATTTAACACTGTATTGAGTGCGTATAGCGTTTTAGATTTAAGTAGTTTGGCAAGATTTTTCAAGGCACAGAAAGAAAAATTTCCTAACCAACCATTGGAGATATGGTGTGCTATTTGTAACATTCCTGATTTTTTAAATCCACAAGTCCTTACTGACAAATTAAAAGATAAAGCACTTAAAGAAATTGATCAGACTTTAACAATATTAACAGATATAGAAAAACAAGTTCATGTTAGCAGTTTGGGCACACTAAATTCATTGCAAAAAAATCTAAATGATTGTATAATAAACGAAACGCTATTAAGTAAATTTATAGAATACACATCAACTATGGATAAAATAAGAAATCAAAATTTTAATCAGACATTTGGAATAGAATTACTATCATAACTTTAACAAGGAATGAGAAATGAACGCAGAAAAATTAAAAAATCATCTACAGAGTCTAAAAGAACGTCATAGGGATCTTGACAAAAAGATCAAAGATGGGTATAGTCATTACTTAACAGACAAAGGTATGCAAAAAATGAAATTTGAAAAAGCGGCCTGTAAGCGTGAAATTGAAGAAATCGAAGAGAGATTAAAATCATCATGAAACGTGAATACACAGCAGGAACTAAAGAACACATAACATTCTTTACTGGAGTAGAGATTGAACGCACTCCAGCATATAAAAAGAAAACTCTATTTGTAGTCGGCGTGCAAGACGTTAAAAAAATCAAAACACTAGCTACTGCTTATGATTGTCCACACATTTATTTTGGTGCTAATCAGAGTTTTCCTTTAATCAAGCCAGATGATGCCAGAGTTTGGAAACAGTGGGAATTCATGATACAGACGTGTCTTGATGCTGATTTTTGGTGCACGCTAGATCTAGATGTCAGCTGTGTAGAGGGATTATTAGAAGGACCTTTGGTAGAGAATCGCAGATTTATTCCACAACTTTCGATAAAAATTCCATACTTGACACAGCTGGGATATAATGCTACAATTAAGATAGACGACAAGGATTTTGATGCTACGAATCCAGGTGTTTGGTGTCATCGCTTACGTGATTTAACAACAACTGAGGCATTTACTGATTGGGATGCCTACGGAAAGGATGAGATAATAAAATGATTACAAGTGCAGAAGAGTTATTACTAGATGTAGTAAAGTCGGCACTATTAGGAGTTAAGATCCCAACAAATCTACATGGTAAGGCTGGAAATCATATAGAAGCTTTATTAAAGAAATTAGGATTTCCTATTAATAGTAGAGGGCTAATTGACATCAAGAAAAGAGGAATAAAACTAGAAGTCAAATCTAGAAGAAACGATGCCAGCAGTGCGTTTACTATTGGATCAATGCTTAAATCTAAAATTATTAAAATTTCTGATTGGTATCAATCTCCTATATGTAAAAAGATGAATAAAATATTGTTGTTTACAACTGGTGGCACAGAACTAAACCCAGATGATAATACTATTCTTGACATCAGCATATATGATTTTAAAGATAGACCAGAAATACAGGATCTTTTAAAAGATTCTTGGGATAATAGTAGACAGCAATTAATGGCAAATGCCAAAAATAAAAATTTCAAATATTGCAGCTCTGATGGATATATTGCATATTTTGAACGTGTTCCTGAGACGAATAGCTGGCAGTTTAGATTTAATAAAACAAGATACCAATCTTTACTTAGAATGGAAAAATCTAATTTTAAAAACATATTTGAGTATGGTGTATGATATTAGAAGAACGCGAACGTATAGAACGTATTAAAAAAACTAGCCAAAAGAAAGTATGGGTAACTTTCCAACGTGAAGGTATCCACTGTTTTCCTGCGGCGGCACAAGATCCTAAACTAGCAGATGTTAGTTTCCTTGCACATCCGCATCGTCATATGTTTCACTTTAGGATAAGTATTGATGTATACCACGATGATCGTGAACTAGAATTCATACAGTTTAAACGCTGGTGTGAAAGTCTTTACAGTGGTGTGCTAGAATTAAATTATAAGAGCTGTGAAATGATAGCAGATGATCTGTATCTACAGATAGCTGAGAAGTATCCCAATCGTGATGTTTGGATAGAAGTATCCGAGGATGGCGAAAATGGGTGTTATGTTGAGTATAATCATACTCGTCCTTATCAATCTGTCACTGTATAGGAGAAATTATCGTGGCAAATCAACCAATTTGGTTAAAGAAATATCTAAGGATGTCGCCAGAAGTGCGACAAATTTTCAACGATCTAGACGCATGGTGTAATTATTGTCGTTTCCGCATGATCAAGTATGATCCTGCTGATCTATATAGATCGCCAGAATATAAAGAATGGCAAGAGCGTCGCAAAAAACGCCAACAATGGCAGGCCCGCAACGGTGTAGTAAGCTATAGAAATAATAGATAATGGATCTGATTTATAGGACCCCAAGAGCGATTAGAGATAAAAAAGTAATAGATTATCTTAATCACTTGCCTATTAATTTGCTTTCAGTTGAGGATGATGAATCTATAACGGATCTATTTTGTAAAAATTACATAAAATGGATCTCTTCAACAACTAATAAAAAATTAGTTGGTTTAGAAAATTTTCCTTACTATGCTTATTCTCAAGGCACTACAGAATCATTTGATAAATTTTATATAAAAAATCATAATAAAAGATTCAGATGCTTCAAGGGGGAATATCTATATCATCAGTTGACTTGGCGTAATAGTTGGCCAAATTGGTGTTATATTGAAGATGGAAATTTAACAGTAGGTGATGCCGTAGTCGTAAGTATTCCTTTTTCAGATACTGGAGACATTCATATATCACACGAAGATCTACTAGACCAGTGTGATAAATTAGGTATTCCTGTGTTAGTAGACTGTGCTTACTTTAATCTATCTCAAGACATCGAATTTAACTTTAATCATCCGTGTATCACAGATGTTACTTTTAGTTTATCTAAATTGTTTCCTGTAGGGCACATACGTATTGGGTTAAGATTAACCAAAGTCGATGACGATGATTCTTTATTTGTTCTTAATAAAATTTCTTATGTAAATAGGCTAGGTGTATACATTGGCAATGCATTGATCAATGAATTTGCCGAAGATTACATAGTAAGTAAATATCGTAACAAACAGTTAGAAATATGTAAATCTTTAAATTTACTGCCGAGCAAAACTGTTATTTTTGGTATTGGTGGAGATGAATGGCGGGCGTATAATCGAGGCACAGCTACCAATAGACTATCTATTAGTAATCATTTATGTTAATTGATAAAATAAGTCAGATTGAGTTAGAGCTGACCACTAAATGTAACGCTAGTTGCCCTCAATGTGTCCGCAATTACTTTGGATCGTATACTTGGCCAACTCTACCTATCGTTGATATGGATATTAACTGGTTTAAAGAAACTATTCCAACGGAAATTTGGCAACAATTAGAACACATAAAATTTTGTGGAACCTATGGTGATCCTTGTATGCATAAAGATCTATTAGACATAATTGCATGGATTAAACACAATAGCAGTTCGTCAATCACGATCAACACCAATGGTGGAATAAGATCTAAATCTTGGTGGCGTAAATTGGCCGGGCTTTTAGATCCTAATAGAGACAAGGTATTTTTTGGTATCGATGGACTTGAGGATACCAATCATCTACATCGTATCGGAGTAAACTATCATAAAGTCATTGAAAATCTTACTACGTTTAATCATGCAGGTGGTAATTCTATATGGAGTTATTTGATATTTGAACACAATCAACACCAGATAGAGCAAGCTAGACAGCTATCAAGTGATTTGGGCTGTGGCAATTTTGTCTGCAAAAAAACCAGTAGATTTGTTAATAAGACACATGAGTTAATAGAACAAACCCCAGTTTTAGATAATGCCGGTCAAACAATTTATTTCATACGCCCAGCAACGTTACCTAAATATCAAAACAAAGGCTATGAAGATTTTAAACTAATTACCAAACGTTATAAAGGATATCAGAATTATTTGAAGAATACTGAGATTGACTGTAAGGCAAAAAGACAGCATTATATATACATATCAGCCGAGGGTGATGTGTTCCCTTGTGGATTCTTGTCCGACAGAATGTATGGATATGAATCTGAAAATCATAGTGATCATAAAACTATAATGAACATAATTGAATCAATTGGCGGCAGATCTAAGATCAATCTACATCATACGTCACTTAAAGATATTGTATATGGTGATTGGTTTAAGGCTATTGAACGTAGTTGGTCAGATAATTCAATACAAAGATGTGCTCACATGTGTGGTAAAGAAAGCACATTATTAAGCTATGCTAATACAGAATTATATTCTGTTTGGTCTGGAGATACGTTTGAAAAGGATAATAAATGACTGTATTTTTAATTGATCTAGAAGCAGTTGAAACCAGGTATACAGGTCAATGGAAGACCCATGTGCCTAAACTATTAGAGGAGAATGGGCATGACGTTCATATCATCAGTGGACCTACTGATATTCCAAGTGCTACTACCCCTGGCGCTTTTCTTAACTTTGGTGGCACTAATGTATACAAAGCACGTCAGGTTGAAACTATCGGACGGTTGTTTTGTGATGGTAGAGTTAGCCCTGGTGATCACTTTCTTTTTACTGATGCATGGCATCCTGGAATTATTAATCTAAAGTATATGAGTGAACTACTGGGCATACCAGTAAAGATACACGCCTTATGGCACGCTGGTAGTTATGACCCACAAGACTTCTTGGGTAGATTGATAGGTGATGCTTCTTGGGTCAGACATGCAGAGAAAAGTTTCTTCTACGCTATAGATCATAACTACTTTGCTACTGAATTCCATATAGATATGTTTGAGAAAAATCTATTAGGACTAGATACTGGATATGATCAGATCAAACCTAATCAC
>Ga0315906_10004139_pt1 | contig 18814 bp, 15 predicted proteins | sample LakEriMetagenome_4_FD_203526 | JGI IMG/M metagenome (GOLD analysis project Ga0315906, IMG submission 203526) | Freshwater fungal communities from buoy surface, Lake Erie, Ohio, United States - Buoy 2 MA122 | ecosystem: Environmental > Aquatic > Freshwater > Lake > Lake biofilm | place: USA... | reverse complement strand
CCCTGGACAATGTTTGGATTGAAAGGTTCTGGAAATCGGTCAAATACGACTACGTTTACCTTAACCCTTGCGATGATGGTTTTGAATTGGCTGAGGGCCTTCAAAACCACATCGAGTACTACAACCAGAAGACGCATCATGCCACAAAACAGAAGCCTGATGATCTGTATAAAATCTCCATTGAAAAGTTAGCAGCTTGAAAATGGTGAAAACCAATCCAAATATTAACTTAGCAACCCAAGCCTTTGGTCTAGGAGATGGGGAGTGTTATACTGAGAGAGGCACGGGATATATTATTGCCCAAATTTATGAACGGACAAATAGAAGTTTAAAAAATGAATAATCATTTGCATAACATATTCAATCAACTGCGTTAAGAAGGTAAGGATTACACCCTTCCTCCATCAGTATTGATTTAGCAAAAGAATACCAAAGTCTATTGAGAAAGAGTTTGAATGTGTTTTCGGAGAGTATGAAAAATCAAAAAACATGAGCGTACAAGCACGAGATAGAAAAATAGAAATCTGGTACAATAAGATTCGTTTTGGCGAAATCAAGTTACCGCGTTTTCAACGGCATGAAGCATGGGATAAGGGAAGAATTTCGAGTTTGCTTACTACCATTATGCACGACCTGCCATTGGGTATTACGCTGATTCTCGAAGTGGATAAAGAACAGTTCATTTCCAGATATTTGGTTTCTGCTGAGCATAAAGAGCCTTATCCAAAAGTAAATGAACATTTGCTGGACGGTCAGCAACGTCTTACTGCTATTTGGAGAGCACTTCACAACAATTACGACTGGGAAAAATACTTTTTATACGTACAAGAGTACGATACCGTATGGACAAGCGACAGCCCTCTGGATGAAGATGAAGAACAACAACAGGCTATTAAAACAAAAGTTTACTGCCAAAGCCGTTGGATTGGAAAAAAGAAAGGGAATATAATGCCCATATGGGCGGATTCCCCGCAGGAATGTTATCAAAGAGGCTGTATTCCAATGGAATTGTTCCGTCCGGAAGACATTAGTGCTGAAATAGAAGATTGGATTAAAAAGGCGCTCGAAAACAAAAAACCAAAATCAGGAGCGCCATATTTCGAAGAAGCCTTTGAAAAATATACCCAGGAAAAACAGCAACTTCTGAATCTGATTAACCGCTACAGAGAAACAGTAAAGCATTATAACCTACCCTTCCTTGGATTACCATCTTCCACTTCAAAAGATACTGCGCTGAACGTGTTCATCAACATGAACACCAATAGCAAACCTCTCACGCAGTACGATATTATCGTTGCTGAGATCGAGGGTTTAAAAGACACTTCCCTGCATCAGCTTCAGGAAAAGTTACATGCTGCCCACCCTGCCGTAGGGCGCTACTTTGATTTATCGTATCTCATTCTTAATACTTCTGCTCTTATGCAGGAGAAAGTACCAAATCGGGTAGGTATCTGGGATATGGATAAAAATTTATTAGTAGAAAAATGGGATAGCATGGTCGGAGGTTTGTCGAAAATGGCTGCTTTCATGGAATCGCATAAAATTTATGATGAAGAGCGGCTTCCTACCAATGCAGTTTTGGCTGTAATTGCAGCCATATATACTCATGTTCCCGATAGCGGTGATAAGGCAGGACAGGCTAATGTACTCCTAAAGAAGTATTTGTGGTCTTCATTTTTCAGCGACAGGTATGAGAACTCAGCGGCTTCCCGGGCATTCGCAGATTACATGGCATTGCTGAACATCCTGAAGGGAAAGCTTAAAACTTCCGGTCAGCCTTATACTGAAAATGATGTTCCGGTTTTGAACAGGACATTATTCCCACTGACGACAGAAGAACAATTGTTGCAGGTGGCATGGCCTAAACGCGTAAGTATTCGGGGACGAGGCATACTGGCGGTTGCCAATTATTTCAATGCGTATGATTTTGCTGATGGTTCAGCAATAACCTCTTCGAATGTATCAAAAAGGGAGTATCACCACATATTCCCTGATGCCTTGATTCAAGAGGCCAATAATTTTTTTGGAGAACAGGAGATGAATAGTACCGTGGCTTTGAATTGCGCCCTTATAACCGGAAAAACCAATAGAACCATTGGCCGGAAAGAACCATTGACTTACTTAAAAGAACGCTATGAATGGACGACGGAAGCCATTGTAACACAACGATTAAATAGTCATATCATTCCCATTACAGAACTAAAAGCAGGTGACTATGAAGGTTTGAGTGAAGAAGCCAAAGGCAAAAAGATAAAAACTGATTATGAGAAGTTTTTAACGGCAAGAGCAGAACTAATTGTAAAAGCGGTACAGCGATTAACGAATGGAGAGGATGTAACTATTGGTGAAATAATTAGACATTATTAAAACGTGAACAGAATACAAGCCGAAACACAACTGCAAAACCTGTTTGGCTTCAGGCAGTTTCATGACTTGCAATGGCGGGTAATTGAGAATCTGTTAGCTGGTAGGCGTGTGCTGTTTATTGAGAAAACCGGTTTTGGCAAGTCATTGTGCTTTCAGTTCCCAGCCACTCAGTTGAAAGGTGTGACAATTGTATTTTCTCCTCTTATTGCCCTGATGCGCGACCAGGTGCGAAGTATGCAGGCGAAAGGAATTCGTGCAGCAGCGATTAATTCCAATCAGGAAGACCATGAAAATGCTGCATTAATTGAACAGGCTCAAAACAACCAGTTGGACATTCTTTACATAGCTCCCGAACGACTGGAAAATGCCACATGGATAACGGCAGCCAGAGAAATGAAAATTGCTATGGTAGTTATTGATGAGGCTCATTGTATTTCCATGTGGGGGCAAAGCTTCCGCCCTAATTACCGAAGGATTGTAAACCTTGTTCGATTATTGCCCAAGAATTTTCCGGTATTGGCCACTACCGCCACGGCCACACCAAGGGTGCAAGAAGATATTATCGAACAGGTCGGCAATGATTTGATTCCCATTCGAGGGCAATTAATGCGTCCCAATATCCGACTGTTTGTGGTACCTGCACAAAGCGAAGATGAAAAGTTCTTTTGGCTTGCGGAATATTTACCCAAACTGAATAAATCAGGAATTGTTTACACCGGTACGCAAGCCAATACCGACATTTTTTCCAATTGGCTGCAATTCCTCAAATTCAACTCGGCAGCTTACAGTGGTCGTTTAGATCCGGATAGCCGGATGCGTATAGAATCCGACTTTATCAATAACCAATTCGACTGTGTGGTTTCAACGAATGCCCTGGGTATGGGGATTGATAAGCCAGATATCCGGTTTATCATTCATACCCAGGTGCCGCAATCGCCCATTCATTACTATCAGGAAATCGGACGGGCAGGTCGTGATGGGAAGGAAGCCTTCGCTATTTTATTGTATAATCCTAACGAAGATGATGAATTGCCGAGGGCATTCATTGATGGAAGCAAACCAGCTGGCGCCAAGTACGAGAAAGTTATCGCTATAACGAAAAAAGCCTTGTTGGGCAGAAATGAAATCATCAAAGCAACCAACTTAAAACAAACGCAGGTAGCTGTAATCCTCGCCGACCTGATTGACCAAAAGATTGTCAATGAACAGATGGTAGGTAACAGCAAAAAGTACTTTTTCAATCCCAATGCTCCTGCCTTAGACCTTAGCGCATTTGAAACCCTTAGAAATGCCCAACATCTGGAATTGGAAAAGATGCTTCAATACACAGGTATTTCGTCATGCCGAATGCAATACCTGTGCCATTATCTGGGCGATCCAAATCAGGGGATCTGTGGCGTTTGTGATAATGATACCCTGCAACAGATGCCTGTGGTTGCAACAGATGCCATGAAGCAACAATTACAGGAATTCAGGGAAACCTTCTTTCCGGCATTGGAAGTAGAAACACAACGCAGCAAAATTGTTAATGGCGTGGCGGTATCTTATTATGGCGTTTCCAACGTAGGGGCAGCACTTCGACACTCAAAATACGAAGGTGGTGGTGATTTTCCGGATTGGTTACTTCGTTTAACATTAAAGGCGTTCAGGAAGCATTACGGAAATACCAGGTTCGATATGATACTCTATGTTCCGCCCACAGAATCAGGCGACCTGGTTAAAAACTTTGCCGAAAAAATATCACGAACACTAAGCATTCCGATTTCACACAAGTTGGTGAAAACGGCGGCCACTTCACCACAAAAGGTATTTCAAAGTGGTATATCCAAAAAGGACAATGTGCAAGGGAAGTTTGCCTATCAAAACCCTGAGGAAATTGCTGGTAAAACTATTTTGCTCATTGATGATATCTTTGACAGCGGTTACACCGTCAAAGAGATAGGACAGTATTTGACCAATATTGGAGCAAATGCAATCGCCCCTCTAGTAATTGCCAGAACAGTTGGGGGTGACATTTAAAACGTAATGATATGAATGACTATATGGATAAAACCTATTGGATTGCAGTGGCGCATCTGCCTAAGTGGTCGGTTGAGCGCACCAATCGGTTTATTGTCCAGATCATTCACGAGAACAAAATGTCGTGGGCAGATTTTTTTGCAATAGACAAAAAAGGATGGAAAGAACTATTTGCATTTACAGACAAGGAGTTGGCGGATTTGGAATATGTCAAATCAGATATGCCCCGGCTGGCTTTTATTGCCGAACAGTTGCAAAATGAAGGTTTTCAAATCATCCCCATCAATTCACCCGATTATCCAGCGATTTTAAAAGAAAACTTGAAAATTAAAAGCTCGCCTCCGGTTCTATATATCAAAGGGAGAAAGGGCTTGCTTCAGGAAGATGCAGTTGCCATTGTCGGCTCAAGAAAGGCCGGGGATAAGGCTTTATCGTTTACCGACCATGTGGCCAGGAAATGCGTTAAAGAATTTAAAGTTGTGGTAAGTGGTTTTGCCAAAGGGGTTGACAAACAGGCATTGGATAGCGCCATTGAAGCTAATGGCAAGAGTATCATTGTTTTGCCACAAGGTATTTTAACTTTTCAATCAGGTTTCAAAAAATACTACGAGGCCATTGTAAATGGTGACGTATTGGTGCTGAGCACGTTTTTTCCAAAGGCAGGATGGGATGTCGGGCTGGCAATGGCCAGAAATACCTATATCTATGGACTGGCAAAAGAAATTTATGTAGCCGAATCAGATAGTAAAGGCGGCACCTGGGAAGGGGCGCTGGATGGATTGAAAAGAGGTCGCAAAATTTATGTCCGTTGTCCTGAACCCAAGGAGAAAAATGCTAACATGAAATTGGCGGATTTAGGAGCGCTGTTGGTGAATATGAAGGGGGAAATAGCAGATACGTCAAGTCACTCCCCCGCAGAACTGTTTGAACCACCACAAGACATGAAAGTTCATGAACCGTTAGATCATTTCGAAAACGCTGAAAGAAACATTGAGAAAGAGATACTGGAATTTCTGAAGGACGGTGCTTACACACCTAAGGAAATTTTACTCGGCTTAAAATTGAATTGGGATAGCAGAAAACTGACAGGTTTTCTGAGGAAGAATCCGTATATAAAAACGCTTGCCGGCAAGCCTGCAAAATACACAAGAAATAATGTAATTTCTCCTACCTTATTCGAATAACATGACTTGGGAATACTCAGAAGACCAATTATTAGAACAAACAGCCATTGATTTATTTTCAAATCAGCTGGGATGGGATACCCTTATGGCTTTCAACAGCGAAACCTATGGGGAAGGCAGTACGCTTGGAAGTATGGCGAAATTGACTGATTTGATTATTCAATTCCATATTGTTTGCAATTACAACAATTTCCAGCCCCACTGGTTCTTGTCTTGATTATAGGATTTAATAGCTTTTCCTGTGAATGGCAAACCATCAGTAAGTTTGTATTTTGTTACTAAGCAAGGGTGGATGAAAACATCGTCGATAAATCCAAAATGCTTACCGGCAGGTATTCTAACAACGCCTGTTGATTCTTTCATAAATTGCTTTTTGAAAGCTTCATCATTAAACTTGATTGCTATATAAAGTTGATGCATACCTCCATTGCTTCCTCCCTGAAATCGAACTTTCAAAGTTTCACCAATTTTTACATCTGAGAAAAATCGATCGTATTTAAAGAAACCAAACTTGGTTTCAGATGCAATGAAATTGAGAATTTTCTTATCGGTGTTTACAAATTCAACAATTACAGATTCCTCCGGAATATCACTGAACAAAAGTGCTTCGGCAATTGGTATATAGGCTTTATATAAACCGAAATTTGATTTAGACTGTACCGCTGTTTTATACCAATCCATAGCTTGCCAATTAGTAACCTCAGCAGGTATTTTAAAACTATGTTCTGTTCGTGCATGAACTAACAAGTCTATTTCTGTCCTGGCCTCGTTAAAGAGTTTTCTAGTAATTAAAATCCTTGCCATTTTCTGTCTAAGACTTACCAACATTTCATCAGGACTTTTACAAGATAAAGCCTTGCAATAGCAAGCGAATAGTTTTTCCGGATCGCTAGAGAATGCTTCTGCAAGCATTTCCCAGACCCAAAAATCATTGCGTTTCTTCTTTGCAAAGGGCAACAATGATTCGAGCATATTGTCCTTGTTGCCTAAAGCATATAATAGTTTCGCATTAAAATACGCTGGGTATTGAAACTGAGGGTAATCTTCTACTATTTGAGATAATACCGGCAGGAAAGCTTCAGCTTTATCTTTATTAAAAATAATTTCGCCATGCTGGGTTTGCTTCGGCAATAAATGTTTTGCATAGGCAATAAAAGCCTGTTCGGCAATCGCCATTACTTCTTTGCCATTGGGCATTTTTTCCTTTTGGAAATCTTCCGGTCTAAAATTTTTGAAATCCCACCAGTCAGCAAATTCAATATATCTATTGGACTCTTTCATTCCTTTATGCATTGCATTAAAAAGGACACTAAACCATTTGGAATTTCTTTTTAATGACAACTCCTTAATAGAATCAAACAAACGATGTATTTTGTTAATATCCAGATTAGCTTCATGAGTAATAACCCTTGCTGCTTTGGAAATAACAATCGATATGTTCTCGAAAAACATTTCTTCTGATGCCGGTAAATCCAATTCTTTTACCTCGTTTATTTTCTCTATAAAAGCATCCAAATTTGACGCAAGTTCATCGAGTTGAGCATATAACACCCAACTCAAATTCCGCTTACCCCAAATATTTGACAAATCAGCCTCCAATTCTGCTTTTGCCATAGCATAAGCTTCCTCTAACTTACCCGCCTGACGAAGTTCTTTTATTTCTTTAGCTGGCATATTCTTCTTGTTTAAAAGTTTGCAATGCCGTTTGAATGTTGGATAGCAACGACTGACTGTTGGTCATATTTTGAATAGGAACAACCCTACCAAAGAAACCATTCTTTTTATATTCAAAATCTACAACGGCTGTATCATTATTTTGCTTAAATGTATAGCGTTCTTTGTATTGCTGATGTTCAATACCGTCAATCGTAATATCTGTTTCTTTAAACAACAATACTAAGTCATCAAACAAACTTCTTGTAAAAGGGAACTCTTCTTCTAACTCGAAGTCAAATTCAATTTGGCTAATAATCGTTTCGGCTGTATTTCGCTTTATGGAAACATTTGGCAAATGATTTAATATTTCAGCAAGTGCAATATTGAATGAACTGTTTGGAGAAAGATTTGGCATTGACGCAAATGGTTTTCTAAATTCATTTTGTCCATTTACATAAGTTCTGAAAACTGCCTTGTCTTGCTCCCTCATCAAAGAGTATCTAATTTCATAGCCAATTTTCTCCCACCCAACAATTTCAATGTATTGCTTCCTTACTGCCTGGCGAACTTTGATAAAATGATCCTGCAATGGAACAGGTTGTTCTAAAAGGTTCAGCATTGAAAGCTGTTGCAGTAATTCGTTATCCAGACTGATTTCTTCTGTTTGAACCTGATTGCCAGTTAATTCATTGAATGCATTCAAGACTGTTACATCAAGAAATGCCATAGCTGAATAGGAATTGAAAAACGGTGGGTTTAATGCATACAAAGTTTTTGATGCCCTGGTAATTGCTGTGTATGCCCAGCGATAAAAATCCTGATTTGTTTTACCTGCTCTCCTTTGTTTATCAGTAAAGCAGTCGAAGCCTTCCATATTATCATTATCCCAAACGGTAAATACATTATCCCATTCGCCACCTTGAGCCTTGTGGCAAGTAACGGCATAACCATACTTCATCAACAAGCAATTGAAATATTCGTCCTGCATGATGGCTTCCTTAAACTCTTCTGTTTTGGGCTTTAAACCCTTGTGCCGGGAAGTAAAGTCTACATACAAAGCTTGGGTTTCTTCCGGCTTCAAATAATTATCTCCGTAAAGGAAGTTTTCAAGCATCTTACCCTTTACAATCTTATTATTGCTTTCTGCATCAGGGAAAACCAACTCCACATCACGCCAATAAAGTGTTACCGGATTTTTACCTCTTAACGCAATTGTTCTCTGTGTGGCTATATCGCTTACTTCATTGATAACGGCAAACTCACCATTGAAAATACCTTTGCGATAATTATTACCACCCATGATAACAATATCGCTTTTTTGGACAGGTAAATTAGCATTGCCAAATCTTCGTTCTCTTATCTGTAAATTAAGATCAAGGCAGGTTTTATTTTTACTGGCAATAATAATTTTTGGACTTGCTGCATCTTGCCAGGTGTCAAGAAAAGTTTCATAAGTAGGATTTAAAATATCCTTACCATTTGGTCGCAAATTGAAGTCATTGAAAAAACGTGCTGAAATACTCTTGCGTATTTTTGCCGCAGCCCTTAATATACCGCTATCGCCACCTTGACGTTTCACTTCCTTCATTTCAGTTTCTTCAGAAGATAGCTTGAACTTATCTTTAAGATAGTTGGCTTCAAATGCTTTTGAACTATTATCACCTACCGGAGGCAACTGACAAGGGTCTCCAACGAAGATTATTTTGGAATTTGTATTGGGCTGTGCAACTCTTGTGTAGGTAATCAAATCAGACAGTAAGTGGCTTGACCCAAAACGGAAAAACTCTCCTTCGCTTTTGGCATCAGAAAGCATGGAGGCTTCATCCACTATGAATATCTTGCCAGCCACATCCACATTATTCCGGATTTTATAATAGTAATAGAAAGAATCACCTTCTTCCACCTCAATCATATCCTCATAGCTGTATATGGACTTATGAATAGTAAAAGCCTCTTGCCCAGTTTTTTCTCTAATTACTTTGGCTGCTCTTCCTGTTGGAGCCATCAAGGCAAAATCCTTTTCAACTGCATTGAGATATTCAACTAACCCTTTCAGGATGGTTGTTTTACCACTACCAGCATATCCTTTCAGCATAAACACCTGCACCGGACTGGCTAAAAAAGCCTCCAGTTTAGTTAGAGCCGTTGTCTGGTCCTGACTTAGGTTTAAGTGCTTATAATGATTGAATATGCTCATGGTTTTTAATTTCTATGCAAAGAAGAAATGGACTTGTGCAGTGATGCTTCACCGCAAATCTTATACTCTCAATTCCAAAATCATTTTAATGAATTCTAGAATTTCTTTATTTTTCAGGTAAGCCTCCTTTATAGCGTTTTCTGTTATAAGCTTCTTAGTGGCGATGTTAAAGACAGAACTATGAATGAAATCGTTATCGTTTCTGTATTTATTTAATGGCTTAAACATAGCACACAATTTTTGAAAGGTATTATCATCATTACTGTAAGCGGCTAAAAGAGAATATACCTGCTCACTTAAATTTATAGGTAAGTCTCCGTGGTATTTTTTAAACTCAATTGTCGCCTCATCATAGGTTTTGCTCCCGTTACGTAAGCCATTACCTTCTCTGAAATAATTCAAGATGATTGCATCATTCCTTCTTTCAATAAAATATTCCGCGTTTCGAAATTTCCAGTTGGTATTCCGCTGGTATGGTGGATTCCAAGTTTCTAAAATATTAGTAAAGCCCTTGGTTATCTCCTCCAGAATTGACCAGAAAATAATAAATGAAAAGGATTCATTGTATGCAGGCAGAATGCTTTTTTCAAAACCAGTTTGCGCCTTAAACAATTGAGTATAGCCTAATTTAATTTTATCAGTTATTCGTTCTTTAATATTCGCATACTTCTTGTCTTGAGTTTTAAAATAGGGGTGAGTTCCCATTTTGTTAACTATGCAATTGCATAGTTCCCATATTTCTCGCCGTTTTGATCCTATCTCCTTTAAGTGGAGAAACGAAAATTGCAAGCTCTCTAAATTTTGCCGAGAGGCTTTCTTGTCAAACTTATAGTCTGGGTGCTCCTTAATGTAGAAACCATCGATCCCTTTATCACGTAGCGCTTCAATATTCCAAACCTTGTTTGACGCTGTGATAAATATTATAGGAGTGCAAAAATTTTTTCCTTTGAAATCTTTCCTAATCTCTTTTAATAATTTAAAACCTGAGTAGTCTACTACACTATTCGCATTATGATCCTTTTCAGATAAGCGTAAGTCCAAAAAAATTAACTCCCAAGGATATTCAATTTTTTCTAGTGCAGCTTCATAAGAATTAGCGATTTCAAGGTTTCCCTCTTCTTTAAGGACGGCTTTCGCAAGTATGGATTTCCAGCCGTTCTCTGCCAGATCATCTATCAATAAGTATTTCATCTTTTCGTTTTGGGTAATTCAATTTTTCCTAAAATTTTAGGTCCTGCAATTTTTACCAAATATTCTCTTTGTTGTTTCTTTTGCTCCTCGGGTATAGGTTCATACAAGTTGTTTTTGGCAATTAACCACTTAAAATAAAGGCTGTTTAATTTTTTAATTTCAAATCCAACTATGTCTTTAATATTGATGTTTGCATTTCTTGCCATTTGGTATATACCCCATTCATTGGCAATGGCGTGATTGTCGTAATAGTCTTGTGGCACGTCAAGCTTCAATTTTGCTAATTCAACCGGCAATTCTTCTTTTGAGAAATGTTCGTGGGGTTTTAGCGCAGCTTCTCCAATTGCTTTTTTTGAAAATGAAATCAGAGAAGTGTTTTTAGTTTTCAAAATATTGAAGTAATCATTATGTAGTAAATAATCTGCACCGACCACTCCGTAAATAAAAATCCGGGTTGTTTGGTTTTTTGAGGGGGAACATCGTATATGACAGGCTAATCTTAACCCATTATAATCGGACAATGTATTCCCAAAACATAGAGGAATAAAGATGTTGTCGTAAATCTTTTCATTTAACCACTCATTTATTTTCTCGGTGAACTCTTGATCTGTATCACTGAAAATTGTTTGTAATACGCAGCCGATAAGTGGATCAATTATATTCCTTTCGGCAGCCTCCATAAAAAAGTTTGCATTATCTACTTTAGGTGCTTGTTCATTTATCGTACTCAACAACGCAGAATCAATTTTATCATCGAGTTCTTTGGTGATTAACGGATTCTCTCCAAATAAAAGAAACTTAAGATTGATATCGCCTCCTTCGACTTTTCGGATAAATGTTTCGAGGTTACTGTATAATACAGATACTGGAAGATTAGCGACATTGCCATCTAAGTCTCTCGTGGTTTTACTTCCGCTAAACAGAACTAAATAACCGTCTGTATTTTTTGAAAAATTATCTAAACGGCTACGTCTATCAGATGCTTCATTGGCGATGTTCGTAGTATCCAGAAAAGACTCATGGTATAGAATAACATTCCCCTCCTGGAAAATATCTGTAGCCTTTTCTTGTACTTCGTCCAGCGTATAAATAGCTTTAATTAGCGATTTGAACCTTTCAAACCGATCGTCAGTCCAATTATAATCTCGCTCTTGCCTAATCTTTTTATCGTCTATTAAGTAAATCATCCTACACATTTGGCTTTACAATTTCAAAAATATGCTCAACGCCCCCAATTGGTTTTTCTAATGTGATCGCTGGGATAGGTTTTATTTTGTTCCACAAATCAGGTTGATTCCAAATACCTACTCTATATGATACTCCAGCTTCGAAATCAGCCTGAACATAAAACTTGCACAACCCATTAATTTGGTTCTTAATCAAACCACGGTACTTGTTTCCTAGCCGCCCTGTTGTGTCCTCAATAGTTTTTCCGTAAACACTTCCTACATGAAAAATGGAAAATTCGACGGAATTTCCATTCACTTTAAGCGACAATCTAACTATAGGTTTTACCTTTTGACCAATCGATTGTTCGAGTATCAATTCAATAATTCCTTTGTATGCCTGGAGAAACTTATCTACGTCTGTAAATATTTCAACATTATTTGGAAATGTTGAATCCGAAATTTCAAAATCCATTTGCGCTTCCCAACCTTTGGCCTTGTTGAAGTTTCTTATGATGTTCTTCAACGAGTTATCACTTCGTACATGAAACAAGCATTTAAAGTAAAGTACCAAGTTGCTAAAGGTGTATATACCACTACCGTTTTCCGCAATGAAAGGTCTACTTAACTGGTATCCCTTTTTCTTAAGATTTTTCATAAGTCCTTTATCAACATTGGGTGGCACTCCTTTATTATTAATACTCCATTGTAACAACTCAGGACTAGACCAATTATGCGAAATTTTATCTGTTGTCCAACCTTTTATAGGATTTCCTTTAAAATCTTTTCCGGTTAGATAGCCTCTGATTAATGCTTTAACCTTCCCAGGGGCAGGTTTCTTGTCGTGCTCGCGAAACGCGTCCAGTATTTTTCCCAAATGTTTTTCAAAATCATATTCTGCAGTTTCACAATATTCCAGGATGTTTTCCAGTTCATTGCTATCAATTTCGTGACATGTTGATTTTAAAATTGGATTTTGGTTGTAATCGACTAAGTACTTATACAGGTTTGATGGATCAAAATATTTAGGTAGGTCTTGATTATTTTCTTCTGGGTTATCTGTTGCAATTGGCTCTTTTATTGCATTAGGTATTTCCTTTACTTTTTCATTTACCAATTCCTCAATAATTGTCAACCTATCAGCCAAACCCTTACCAATCAAACCTTCCTTTCTAATCTCTTCTTTTATAAGCAATAAAACCCGCTCTCGTTGAGCTGGCGACAGTTTTTTATTTTCTAGCAGTTCTTGAATAAAGTCGTATTTGTCCTTTGGCATCAGTAATAATTTTCATTGTAATAACGATTCATTGCATTATCAATCCCCTCTGTTTCCCAAATATCCAATAAAGCATCCATTGGTGCTTTTACACCGTAGAGTTTCGTAAATCGGCTTCTTAATTTTAAATACAATTCATTATCCGCTCCCTTCACCATTTTCAGGTAATCCAGTTTGCCGGAAATAACATTTGCCATATCAGGCTTGCCATTCTTTACATTGCCTTTGTCGGCAATGTATTGCTGTAAAAAGAATCCTGAGGCTCTTTCGTAACCATACCTTTCCCAGTAATAAAGCCACATACGCAATTGCTTGATGTATCGCTGCTGCACATTGACATTTTCATTCACCAACAAGCCGGTTACTTCTTTGCGGTAGCCATCTTTTTGCAAACGGGTTTTGCTTTCTTTAATGTGAAAGTTTTGCTCAGCAATTATCCTGTGTAATTCTTTTAAAAACTCACTCTCGGGCTGATACACGTTGTGCATAGAACTAAAAGTGATGTCATCGGCATAACGGCTGTATTTTAGGCCAAAACGTTTTGCTACACCTGACAATAAATAATCAAGTTTTTGGCAAACTATGTTTGTTATTACCGGTGAGGTGGGAGCACCCTGTGGCAATACATTACGTTTTACTTTTTCCCAATCGCCAGTTTCGCTTTTGCGTTCTACCTCCATTTCGGTACAGCACAACGATGCAATGATATAAGCAATATCCAAACGGCTCGTATCAGGTATTTTATTCACCAACCAGAGTGTGCCTTCCAGCGATTTACCAGCTTTGGTTTTTAATGAACTGCTGCCAAGTAAGATGTACTTATCCTTTTCCTTGTCGAAATTATTGGCCACATAAAGGGTTCCGTAGGGTGTATTGGTAAACATCCTTCCCTTGCCCTTTAAGAAAGTAACAGGTTCTTCGGTTTTCAAATGTTCCTTTTTGAAATCCTCCCACTTCATATATTGTGGCTCAACAGAAGATGCCTTATTTAGGTTAAATGGCTTCAACTGTAAGCATTTCCAAACTCTTGCCTGATCCACCGAAGGGAAGAAATCCTTTAGGTCGATGTTGTACACATACTTACTGCCAACATGCAATTTGGCATTATCAACTATTGACCTGTCTCTCACAAAGCCCATAGCGGCATTGTGCGGTTCGTAAACGCATTGCAATACAAAACTCAGCGTTTTTTGCAGCGACTTTAGTCCTTTTACGGGTGCATGTATACGGCGTTCAGCTCCTGATTTTTTCTTTATTTTAAATTCAGCATACCGCTTTCTTCCAAGTTTTGGGTTGGCATACCAGGTAAGCTGTTTTAAATCAAATGGAACAGCCTTATCCCCATAGACCAGTGTTTTCGCCTCATTCAATACATGAAGCAAATCTTCCCTGGACTGCATTTTTTCAAATGCAGTTCTGATTTGGTCGATATGTGCTTGTTCCAGTTTCATGTTTTTATAAAAAGTTCAATGAAGCCTGCTGCATTATTCTTTGTTTATGAACTCAACTATGACTTTGTAATATAAGAAATAATGTTCAACGCTATTATGATCTTGAGCTTCAAAGAACTGTGAAGTCAACAATAACACTGAAACATTCATCCCCCGATAGATCGGAGAACACCAACCGATCTGATTCCGCCTTGCGGTGGTTTCCAGTTGGCACAAATCAATATCGTGCAGCAGGCTTTCAAAGAACTATGTGCAAAGTAATACTCCAACTGTGCAGTGTAACTGCACAAAAATAATTATTTTCTATTAGCTTTGGGCAATGGTTCGCACAGCTAAATTGATAGCAAATGTCACTATCAATGATGCAGCGAAACTGCACAGAATTAAATCTTGAAGTGTGGCAACGAATAAAAATGCCCTTATCCGTTATAAAGTACTTGATAGATGCTTTAGTAACCCGGGGAGAAGATATTTTATTGAGGACTTGATTGCTGAATGTGAGCGTGCTTTGCTGGAAATTGGTCCAGAATTAAAGGGGATCAGCAGGAGACAAATTTTTGAAGATATTGCTTTTATGGAAAGCAAGGAAGGTTGGAGTATTGAATTGGAAAGGAATCGGGACGGTAAAAGGGTCTATTATCGGTATGCTGATATTAACTTTTCAATCAATAACATGCCATTGAACCTGGTGGAGGTAAATCACTTAAAGGCGGCCATGGAAGTACTTACGCAATTTAAGGGTATGCCCCAATTCGAATGGGTGAGCGAAATGGTACCTAAGCTCCATCAAGGTATTTCATCCAATAAGACCTCGACAGTTATCATAGATTTTGATAGTAATCAATACCTAAAAGGCATCGAACTCCTCGGACCGCTCTATAATGCGATATTTTTTAAAAAAGTCCTATCCATCCGTTACCAGCCATTTGAAAACGACTCACCTTTTGAATTGCAGATACATCCTTATTTCTTGAAGCAGTACAATAACCGATGGTTCCTTTTTGGCTATAATCCTGAAAAGAGGAAGTCTGATTGGAATTTAGCTATCGATCGTATTGTTGCAATCAAGGAGACCACAGGTCGCTACCATGAAAATACAGAAATTGACTGGCAGGAATACTTTGAAGACATCATAGGAGTGACAAAACCAGTTGATACCGCACCAGAGAAGGTGGTATTACATTTCAAAGGAAAGACTGGGAAGTATATGGAAACAAAACCTTTGCACGGCACTCAAAAATCACGATGGATTGATGAAAATACTCTGGCAGTAACGTTGGAAGTAATAGTTAATTATGAGTTGGAAAGACTTATACTCTCATATGCTGACTCCGTCTCCGTTATTCAGCCATCAAGTCTTGCCGCCGCGATGAAGACGAGGTTGTTCGATGCGTTAAGGCAGTACGAGTGATTTACATTGAATGCGTCGTATTATTTTCTGTCGTTCAGCTTAGTATTGTCCGTAAATGCTGTTTCCGCCTCCATAATATTGATTTCTTAAATGTTCATATACCAAAATCGTTTTTAAGTCAATGTCATCTGTCTGATAGGTCGGATAAGGTAATATCTCAAATAGTGTCGAATAAACATAGTTGTAAACTGCTGCTGTTAGCTGTTTGTCTGTCCATTGCTCTACCGTCAATTTGTCCTTTTTAAGTTCTTGCAGTAGCTCAATGGCGATGCGCTTTATATCGGACTTCTCCTGTTCACTTAAGCTTTTCCCGTATCGTAAGATATCGAAAATAGCTTTTTGCTCGTCCGTAAGTCCTTCCCGTTTTGTTTCGGCAATTTCTTCCGAGTAGGATTTAATAAGTTCAATCAGCTTTGTAAAAGTTTCTTTAATTACCACTTCATCTTTGCCCTTATTGTACTCTTCGATAATTTCCTGATATCGTCGATAGAAATCTATAGTCATTGGATTCCGCTCCAGCATTCGCTTTAGTTGCTTTTCTACTTTGTCCTTAAGCGACTGAACCGCCGTATTTTTGTTTTCAATTTTTGCAAATTGCTGTTGCAATAAATTGAAGTCTAAGCCGCTAATGTCGATTATTCTGTTTTCATTTGGCCCAGGATCTTCGGCTAAATTGACGACGGATTCATCAACAATATTCTGAATCTTCCGCATAATATCGACAACATCGGCGCTTTCAACATTGTCCGTAATGGCGGTATATAGTACGTCAATGGCATTCTTTCTCGGCGCATACTGATTCAAGACTCTGTCAGGCTGAAGAGCCCGGTACTTTCGGAATACCTCTCTAGCCAGCACCTGGAATTTACGCTTGGTTTCGTCGTTAGTATAAATAGCATTTATCCCCTTCTCCATGGCAACCAATTTGTGCAATTTTTCTGCATTAATAAGCTCATTCAAGTCGAAATTCACTTCGTCACGCAAAAAGGATTCAGTTGCTTCCAATGATTGTTCCAACTGTAATCCTCCCAAAATTTGGACAGGTTGAAAGTACAAAAAATGTTTGACAGATTTGCCTTGTTGAACTGAAGCGGAAACAGGCTCTGCTGGAGAGCAACTTGTCAGGAATAAGTTCAACCACTGAGAAAAAGAAGTGCGGGCGAAGGCTTGCACTTTTTCTTTGTGTTTGCATGCCTCAGTAAAACTCATTGTTTCAGGTATTTCTGAGCATACACAACAGGAGGTAATCGCTTGCAGGCTCGGTGGGGACGATGATGATTGTAATCATTCATCCAGTCCTGGGCACACTCACGTAGCTCATCAATGGTTTCGAAGTTGAAGGCGTCAAGTGCCCCTTCCCGAAAGCTGCGGTTTAATCTTTCTATGTATGCGTTCTGAGTTGGCTTTCCGGGCTGAATGCGAATAAATTCTATTCCATGTCCCATACTCCAATCGTCCATTATTTTGGCAATCAATTCCGGTCCGTTGTCCATCCTAATTCGTTCCGGCTTCTGGCGACGTTTTATTAGGTAGTTTAGAACCCACACTACTCGTGTACTCTTCAAAGAGAAGTCACTCTCAATAGCTAGAGCTTCGCGATTTGCATCGTGCATAACATTAAATGTCCGGACCTTTCGTCCATTCAACAATCGGTCTTCAGTGAAGTCAAATACCTATGCCGCATGATGTTTTCTCAAGGCATAAACGCTCCGGATTATATCCAAAAAATAAGCGCCACATCGCTTGGACGTGGCGCTTTGGAAATAATCCGTCGCATTGAGCTTATCCCTGGCGGGTTGCTCCTCAGCAGATCCCGCTTCTGTTTCACTCAACAGCTAAATTTTCAAAGCAAAAACTATATTTATAACCTGTCAAAAAATGCAGCCACTTACGACTCAATGATTGAAGTTCAAAGAAATGAGCAACCACCCATAATCAAGCATTACATCCGATTTTCGAAGTTTTTAGAAGGCCAAGCTCCACTAAACGATAAGCAAGAGCACCGAAACCCGGCATGTCCATATTCATCTCAAGCCTTGCGAGAGGCGGCAATTGCAATAATCCCTCGCTGACCATTCGAGCGGCCTCACTTTGTTCCTTTTCATGCCCCCTTTTACTCAAGTCTACAAAAACTCGTATCATTGGGCATCCATTTGTGTCCACCGCCAGTTGACAATACTGCCAACATTCATCGTCCACAAGCCTTGATAAAAGAATATTTATATCGCATGGTTGATAAGACGCTTGCAACGACTTTAGTCTTTTATAACCCGAGTTATTTTTACGTGTGGTCTTGAGTTTCGACCATAGTAAAGCATCTAAATGGGGCCTGTTCTTAATAAATTGAATCTCGAACATCTCATGCTTACGCTTATAGTTCGGTAGTTGATCGCCAACCAACTTCAACTCCTGATTTTGAAGCATTAAAGAGAACATATCTTCCGGCGTTATGTAAAAGGCAGGAATAGAATCCAACATCCAGGTTATATAAGTTGGGTCTTCTGAAGCTATTTCATGAATGTGCTTTCCTCTGTGTTTTCCAAAAGTAACAACATCATTTGGTCCGTATTTTTTTATCATTTGGTTACGATTTATCAGTTACAATTTTATAAGTTCGTTTTTATGCCGCAATTTTTTGATGACCTTGAAAAAATTCTGTAGTATACTTATTATGAATCCAATATTTCGGCACTTTCGCCAGTCGCTTTCCCTTGCGCTTAATGGCATGAACCCCATTAGGGTTGCGATACGCAGTTATAATAATCATATCGTTAGTCATTAACACGACAAGATCCTTGAGTTCCTTTCCTTCTTCCGGGGTGTAAAAGCGCTCAATTTCCCTTATTCTCATATAATAAAACCGCATGCCCTGCTTGTAAATGCAGTCACCGAATTG
>Ga0315906_10004135_pt1 | contig 18820 bp, 25 predicted proteins | sample LakEriMetagenome_4_FD_203526 | JGI IMG/M metagenome (GOLD analysis project Ga0315906, IMG submission 203526) | Freshwater fungal communities from buoy surface, Lake Erie, Ohio, United States - Buoy 2 MA122 | ecosystem: Environmental > Aquatic > Freshwater > Lake > Lake biofilm | place: USA... | reverse complement strand
ACCTTTCCGTTATGGACTTGGCTGCTGCTCAAGGTACGCTCGTTGTTGACGTTGCAACCCCTGCTGGCGACTATGATGACATCGCACTTTGCGACAGCATCATGAACGAACAGGGCGTTATGGCTGGCGATCGTTACCTCGCATTGTCGAGCCGCGATTATAACGGCATGGCAGGCAACTTGGCAGTAGCGACTCGTTCGTTCACTGGCAACAAGTCGGCTAACGCATATGAGCGTTCGTTCGTCGGTGAAGTCGCAAGCTTCCAGACCTACAAGCTCGACTATGCTAACCGTTGCGCTGCAAACTCGGCAACTGTCACCATCAACACCACTGGCGCTCAAGCTCAGTATGTTCCACAGGCGACAACCACTTCGACTGGCGGCATCCTGAACGTTGATAACCGTTATCAAACTGTCACTGTATCATCGTCTGCTGGCGTTGTTGCTGGTGATGCGTTCACGATCGACGGTATCGAAGCTGTTCACCACATCACGAAGCGTTCGACTGGCGAACTGAAGACCTTCCGCGTTATTGACGTCCCTGCTGGCGGCACAACGTTGGTCATCAGCCCTCCAATCATCGCTGCGACTGCTCCGGCAACTGATGCTGAACTGCAATACAAGAACGTTGAACTGGTAGCTGCTGCTTCGGCTGCTCCGCTCAACTTCTTGAACGTTGCTGCTTCGAACATCAACCCATTCTGGCGTAAGGATTCGATCGAGCTGTTGCCTGGTCGTTATGCTGTTCCAGATGGCGCTGGCGTTGACGTAATGCGTGCATCGACAGATCAGGGCATCGAATTGGTCATGACCAAGAAGTTCGACCCACTGACCTTCCAGACGCTTTACACGCTGGACACACTGTATGGTGTGGTAATGACGAACCCAGAAATGGCTGGGATTCTGTTGTTCAACCAAACTTAATAAGACTGGGGAGGGCTTCGGCTCTCCCCTTTCATTTCCTGTAGGAGATAGTCAGATGCCACTTAAAAAAGGTTACAGCCGTTCAAGCATCGGCAAAAACATCAAGATGGAAGAAAAGGCTGGACGCCCTAGAAAGCAAGCCATTGCGATTGCTTTGAACGTAGCGAAGAAAGCTGCTATGAAGGCTGGTAAGCCAAGCAAGGCTCCTAAAGGGAAAAAGAAATGATGAAGCCTGGTCTCTATGCAAACATCAATGCCAAACGTAAGCGCATTGAGAGGCAGAAGGCTGCTGGCAAGACACCTGAGCGTATGCGTAAGGTAGGAAGCAAAGGCGCACCAACTGCTGCCGCTTTCAAAGAATCCGCAAAAACCGCAAAGCCAAAGAAGGCAAAAAAGAAATGACCGACTTTCCAACCATTCTCTATCGCACACCAGGCCCTTTCAAGAAGCCTCGTGGCGGCACATATGCTACTCGCCCCGCTGCGGACAAAGAGGCATTTGACGCATTAATTGCGAAGGGTTGGTTCGCGTCTTACGAAGAAGCTAAGGACAGCAAAGCAGCCAAAAAGGTTGCTGCACCTGCGGAACCCGTTGAAGATGAGATTGATGAAGTCTCTGGCCCAACCCGTGAGGAGCTTGAGGCCAAGGCTAAAGAACTAAATGTATCGTATGATGGGCGAACTTCTGATAAGAAGCTAGCTGAACGCATTGCGAAGGCGTTGGAGGAATAAATGGGTTATAGCAAGCGCCAGTTCGTGTCCGCCGCCTTTGAAGAAATAGGCATGGCGGAATATGTGTTCGATCTACAGCCAGAGCAGCTACAGAGTGCGCTTAACCGCCTTGACGCTATGATGGCTGAGTGGAACGCTAAAGGACTGCGCTTGGGTTATTCAATGCCAAGCAGCCCACAGGACAGCGACTTAGACGAGCCTACCTTTGTGCCTGACAGCGCATGGGAAGCAATCATTACCAATCTAGCCATTCGTATTGCGCCTGGATATGGTAAGGCTGTCGCTGCTGACACAAAGACAACCGCTAAGGCTGCATATAACACGCTACTGCAAAGAGCCGCATTCCCGCTTGAACAGCAGCTACCTGAAACAATGCCAATCGGTCAGGGCAACAAACCTTGGCGCTGGGATAATCCTTTCGTCATGCTACCTGTCGATCCTGTTGACGCTGGGCCTGACGGCCCTATTGAATGGAGTTAAGTCATGCCTGCAATTAATCAGCTTCCTACCGTTACTCAGGTATCAGGTGGAGATCAGTTCCCGCTTTATGTAACAAGCCAAGGTGATGCGCGTCGTTGTTCTGTGACAACGATGATTACCTATATGGAAGCCAACTTCAGCAATGTGGTTGCGTCTACGGTTCAAACAACGCCATCGACCTTTGCCCAGCTTCCAAATCCTGTTGGCAACACTGGCGCACGCGCTTTTGTCACTGACGGCAGCACTGCGACATTCGGTGCAACTGTTGCAGGCGGTGGCTCTAACTTCGTTCCCGTCTACAGCAATGGCACTGTGTGGAAAGTAGGCTAATGCCTAAGGACTCTCGACTGGAAAGGGCAGGCGTAAGCGGTTACAATAAACCCAAACGCACGCCTGACCATCCGAAGAAGTCCCACATTGTTGTCGCTAAAGTAGGCGACAAGATAAAGACCATTCGATTTGGACAGCAGGGCGCTAAGACTGCTGGATCGCCAAAGAAAGGCGAGTCTGAAGCGATGAAGAAGAAGCGTGCATCTTTTAAGGCTAGGCACGCAAAGAACATAGCTAAAGGCAAGATGTCAGCAGCATTTTGGGCTGACAAGACTAAGTGGTGACAGATAGCGCAATTTACGCTAAGGAAACTAAAGGAGTTTATTATGGCTGATATTGAAACATTTGCACCCGCCTTTGGTCGTGGCTTTGCAGTAACACCTGGTAACACAACGGCTAGCACGACTTTGCCTGTAGCTACCGAAACGCTTTGCATCACAAGCCGCAATTCGGTTGAGTGCTTTGTGCGCGTTGGGCCTGCTGGCGTTACTGCAACGACTGCTGATTACCTTGTTCCGCCAAATGGTCAGGTTACCATCTCCAAGTTCCGCGACTATGATACGATTGCTTACATCGCTCCTGCTGGCGGTGGTTCGCTTCACATCATTCCTGGCGAGGGCTTCTAATGTTCCTGCTGACGCGTTTGCGCTCACGCCTCCGCTATTTCAACACAGGTGGTGGCCCAGTGCTAGGCGCTTTGTTGCAAGAGAACGGCGACTTTCTATTACTTGAGGATGGCGGCTACATCCTCCTCTAACTTTGTCGGATAAAACATGGTTCAAATTCCGATAGTCAATGGAATCTACACGGACAATGGGCCGGACTTTCGTACGTCCTATCCTGTCAATATGATTCCAGTGCCAAAGAGTAATGGTATAAGCGAAGGCTTCTTGCGCCCTGCTGATGGCTTGGTGGCTAACGGCACTGGCCCTGGCATCGATCGTGGCGGAATTAACTGGAATGGCGTCTGCTATCGCGTGATGGGTTCTAAGCTCGTCACAGTGTCCAGCACAGGCGCTATAACGATTCTGGGTGACGTTGGAAACAATGGTCAGCTAGTAACGATGGACTACAGCTTCGATCGCTTGGCTATCGCCTCTAACGAAGACCTGTTTTACTGGTCTCCCAGCCTTGGCCTTGTTCAAGTCACCGATCCTGACCTTGGAATCGTTCTGGATGTGGTTTGGGTAGATGGCTACTTCATGACCACTGATGGCGAGTTTCTTATCGTTACGGAACTAAGCGACCCGACACAGGTTAATCCCCTGAAATACGGTTCGTCTGAAATTGACCCAGATCCAGTTGTCGCACTGCTCAAGCTACGCAATGAGATATACGCGCTGAACCGAAACACCATCGAAGTCTTTGACAACGTAGGCGGTGACCTGTTTCCGTTCCAGCGCATTGAGGGCGCTCAGATTGAAAAGGGCGTTGTCGGAACTCATGCTTGCTGCGTCTATCTTGAAAACATCGCATTCCTTGGTAGCGGGTTTAACGAAGCCCCTGGCGTTTATCTTGGCGCTAATGCCACAGCCAAGAAGATTAGCACGCAAGAGATAGACCAAATCCTGCTTGAGTTTACTGAAGCACAACTGTCTACGGTCAAGCTAGAAGCGCGTAATGATAAGGCACACGAGCATCTATATATTCACTTGCCCGATCGCACGCTTGTATTTGACGCATCGGCAACGCAGGACTTGGGCCAGCCAGTTTGGTTCACTCTGACAAGTAGCTTGGTAGGTTTCTCGAAGTATCGCGCACAGAACCTTGTGTGGTGCTATGACAAGTGGTTGGTTGGCGACCCAACAGATGTAGCTGTAGGCTACATGGTCAGCAACATCTCAACCCATTACGGGCAAAAGGTGCGCTGGGAGTTTGGCACAACGATTGTTTATAACGAAGGTCGTGGCGCAATCATTCAGAACCTTGAGTTGGTTGGCCTAACTGGTGCGGCTGCATATGGTATCGACCCGACAATCAACACTAGCTATTCGACTGATGGCGAAACGTGGAGCCAGCAGAAGTTCATTAAGGCTGGCACTACAGGACAGCGTGCAAAGCGTTTGGTGTGGTTCCAACAGGGTTGGATGCGTAACTGGCGCATACAGCGATTCCAAGGAACGTCAGACGCGCATATGTCGTTTGCTAGACTAGAGGCGGCGATCGAGCCGTTAGCCTACTAATGGCAACCCCTACTCGGCTGAATCTAACACGCGACCAGCTTGCGTCGTTCTTGCAGGACTTCGAGCAAATCAAGCAGTTCGAGAGACTGTTTGCGACTGTTAATTCAAACACAAACGATATTATACCAGGCGTTGAGCTTGCTGCTGGCAATTCCGGCCAAGCGGCCAATGACGCTCTTGCTCAGATTATGGCGCTGGCTGAACTTGTTGCGCTAATCAATACGGCATCGGACGCCAACTCTGGCGTTGCCTCGCTGGATCAGAAGGTTGACAATCTAGCGCAAGGCTTTGCTGTGCAGCCCCGCGCTGAGCTTGGCACGATGGCTCCACTTCAGCAGGACAATATTCCTTGGCTTCAGTTCAACACGCAGCCTAGCGGCTATCCTACTGGCCCCGCTGCAAATGGCACAGTCTATTGGGATGATGCCGACGCTATCAAGACGCTCAACATTGTCATGGAGGACAGCGGCGAAGTCATCCAGCACGTTGGCGAGGAAACATATTACCGCGTCAAGGCTTCAGCAAATATTACTGAAGGCCAAGTCGTTATGTTCACTGGCACTGTTGGTGCATCTGGCGGACTGCGTGGCGCTCCGGCTACTGGCTTAACGTCCACCCAAAGCGAATACATCATGGGTGTAGCAACGCAAAACATAGCCAACAACGGCTGGGGCTATGTAACTTGGTTTGGCGAAGTCAAGGGCGTCAATACAACAGGTGGCGTTGAAGCTTGGGTTGATGGTCAGATACTATATTATAACCCAGCCGTTGCTGGCGGGTTGACCAAGAACGTCCCTACCGCGCCGAATCCTAAAGTTATTGTCGCCTCTGTGGTTCACGCAGCCACTAACGGCATCTTGTTTGTTCGTCCTACATTTGGCTCCGCTCTCGGCGCTACTGACAGCAACGTTGAGATTACTGGATTAGCAAACGGCGACTTGCTTCAATATGACGGCACTCAGTTGCGCTGGGAGAACGTTCCTGCGTCTTCTGTTATTGCAGGCACTGGCGGCGTTCCTGTTACCAAGACTGCGGACTTTACGGTTGCCAATGGCGAGACATGGATTATCAATAACAAGTCTGGATCGACTTGCACTGTGACGCTTCCGTCCGCTGCGACATTTCCTGGGCGTTATCTTACGTTCCAGAACAACCAAGATCAGAACCTTGTTTCGGCTTCCAGCAACGTAATTCCGCAAGGCGGCGGCTCTGCGGGAACTGCTATTTTGACTAATGTTTCTGGTAATTGGGCAACACTAGTGTCAAACGGCACAAATTGGGTTATTATGCAAGCCGCCTCGTTTAACAACTTGCTGTATTAAGGAATAAGATATGGCCGTATCTATTAGTAATATCATCCCTGCCAAGACAGCAGAGAACACGCAAACAACGCAATATACGTCCACTGGCGTGCAGACGATCATCGATAAGTTCACAGCGACTAACTACAGCGCTAGTGCTGCGACAATCAGCGTCAACCTTGTGGCTGCTTCTGGAAGCGCAGGAAACGACAACTTGATTGTCAAGACCAAAACGCTCCAGCCAGCGGAAACTTATACGTTCCCTGAATTGGTTGGACACGTTCTCCCGCCAGCGGGTTTCATCTCAACGATTGCTGGCACAGCTTCAGCTATCAACATTCGTGCATCTGGGAGGCTCGTGAGCTAATGAAAAAGCCAGCATTTATTATCGAAGGTTTCGGTGGGCTTCGTGAAAGCGAACCATTTATCACGACTGCTGAGAACAAGAAGAACACCAAGATGGTCATTGATGACTGGATGCTTGGCCCTGAGAATCCCAGCAATGAGCGTGGTGCTAACCCTGAATACTGGTCAGCACTAGCTAATGCGTGGCAAGTAGACGAAGAAGAAGCTCGTCGCCGCCGCTGCTCCAACTGCGAATATTACGATAACAGCACCTTGACACAAGCCAAGATGGACAAGATACCTTGGAATGATTGGGATGTTGACGCTGGATTTCGTGGTTATTGTCACAAATTCAGCTTTATTTGTCATGATCTTCGTGCTTGTCAAGCGTGGGAAGAACGAGAGTTTGAATTTGAAGATTGATTGTGTTATGGTTTGGCTACAGAGCGTTTAAGAGCAGCCTGTAGCTCAATAGCAGAGAGCTTGTTATGCTTAAAAGCGGAACGCCTGAATACTGGTTGCGTCGGAACTTTGTGGAAGCATTAGCTTTGCCCGAAGATGCCGTTGAGTGGCTAATTGACCTATGGCAAGTTGTTCAGCTTTTCGATGACATTGTTGATGGCGACAAGATAGACCGTGACGATGCTGACATGGCGATTTGGGCTGCTTTAGTAGGATTGCCGTCAAACCCATTCTATCAAGCCCACGCTTTAGTATTGCTTCCCCTTGTCAGCACTGCAATCCTAAAGTGGAAGGCGTCTGACACTGTTGAGCTATCTGGGAATGCGTGCGCTACTAGTTTTGTTTGGCGTGCTGGATATTATGATATTGTTCTTGCTACAGTGCAGTTGGTTCACGGCACGCAAGCGGCAATGGAAATAGGTCACGTTGTGCTAAAGCTTTATGGCGAAAGCCTTGAGGAATATATGAAGGAAATGTCTGATGCCTGATCCGGTCACTGGTATTGCTGCTGCAACTAGCATTGGCGGCTCTTTAATAAAGGGTAGCGCCGCTAAAAAAGCATCCAACATTGAGGCTGCTTCACTGCAAGCTGGTATTGAAGAAACCCGTGCGGCACGCGAACAACTGCGGACGTTACTGCAACCATACACTGAGGCTGGTGGCCCTGCTCTACAAGCGCAAATGGCGGCATTAGGTCTTGCTGGCCCTGAAGCACAGCAAGAATATGTAACCCAGCAAGAGCAGAATCCTTTATTCCAGTCTCTAGCGCGGCAGCAAGAAGAAGCTATCCTCCAGAACGCTTCGGCAACTGGTGGCCTTCGTGGTGGCAACGTACAAGGCGCATTAGCGCAGTTCCGTCCCGCATTGTTGAATCAGTTCCTTGAGCAGCAATATAGCCGCTTGGGTGGCTTGACACAGCTAGGTCAGCAATCGGCTGCTGGTGTTGGTGCATCTGGCATGAGTGCTGCTAGTAGCATTGCAAATCTTCTTGGTCAGCGTGGCGAAGCGCAAGCTGGTGGAGCTTTGGCACGGGGCAAAATGTTCAGTGACATACTTGGTGAAGTTGGCGGCATAGGCAAGGGATTATTTTAATGGCTAGAGATTACTCTATTGCCTCCGATCCAAGGCAAATATTTTTGCAGTCTGTTGCGTTGCAACGGGCAGAGCAAGACCGTCGAGCAAAGATGGAAAGGCAGAAAAGCCTTCAAACGGACTTGGCTGCGCTTATGGAAAAGCCAGACACGCAATCTTTTGCTAGCTTCTATCTGAAGTACCCAGAAGCGAAAGAGCAAGTCGAAGGCTATCGCAAGATGATGGGCGAAGGCGATCAAAAAGCCATTCTTGAAGCATCGCAAACTGCCTTTATTCTCAATCGAGAAAACAGGCCGGAAGATGTGAATAAGCTATTTGATGAGCGCATTGAGGCGTTGAAGAACTCAAAGCGTCCAGACCTAGCTCAGACATTTGAACGCGCTAAGGCAACATACAACACCACCACAGACCCCAAGGCGCGGGAAGCTGTGCTATCGACCATCATATACAATTATGGTGGCGGTGAGGCGCATGAAAAGATTTTTGGTTCCAATGTTCAAATGGACACTCCATTCATCAAGGAACTTATTGCAGAAGGCAAGAAGCCAGGAACCACAGAATTTGAAGATGCTCTGCGTGCAAAGCGTGAAGGTGATCCTTGGGTGGCAGTTCCTAACGTTGGCCTATTCCTGAAAAGGGATTTACAGGCTGCTATAGCAAGTGGACAACCATCAGTTACTCCGCAAATTCCACAAAATGCAGTTAATTTGCTAAGGCAGAATCCTTCTTTGGCGGCGGATTTTGATAAGAAATATGGAACGCCTAGCAATCCAAACCCTTCATCTCGTATCATAGGAGGTCAGACGGGCTCTCCGTCTGGTAACTTTCGCGAACGGGAGGAAGGTGATAAGTGAGCTATTCCCACAAGCCGACATTACTTCTGGGTATCGTGGGCCTAGTCATCCGTTATCAAAAAAGAATCCTAAGTCATTTCATGCAAGTTCTATTGGAGCGGTTGATGTTGCCCCAATTCCTGGCATCACCTTTGAACAGTATGTTACTCAGATTAGAAATGCTGGATATCGCATTATTGAATCGCGTGACGAAGTAAAAAATCCATCTAAGAACGCTACTGGCCCTCATTGGCACGTAGTGATTGGGAAATAAATCAATGGCAAAAAATCCTTTTGATCAGTTTGATAAAGAAGATGTGGCTTCTGTTCCTGTTTCGTCACTCCAGCCAATTGTTGCTGCACCCAAAGAGCCTGCAAAGCCTGAAAAGCCTACGGAAACATTCTCCATAGCTACAGCAGAGCAAAAGGCTGCTGCTGGGCTTGATCCTAATCGCGTGTATCAAGTTAGCTCAATAACCGGAGAGTTTAAGGATGTCGGTGGGCAACCAACTGCCAAGCCTGTTGCAGAAAAAGACACCAATCGACTTCCGCAGCTTTATACTGGCATTTCTGCTGTTAGAGATTTGCGTAATCTTTCCAATAAATTCCTGTCACTAGGGAAGCAGGCTGGTGGCATTAGCGAAACGCCTATTCTTGGTTCGCTACTCGGACAGAATCGCGCTGACCTTGAGGGATCAATTGAAATCCTTAAAGGTATTATTATTCAGGATCAGCTTGCGCGACTAGCTAAGATTAACCCTGCTGGTGTCGCTAGCCTTGCAAACACTCCAGGTGAGCAGGAACGGTTTGTTTCGTCTATTGCAAACCTGAATCCTAATCAAAGCCCAGAGCAATTTGCAATAGGATTAAAACGCGCTGAAGATTATCTCAACCGACAATTAAAAGAATCTGGTGGAGAGCCTGTTGGCGAAAGATTAGCTCCTGTAGCTGGTTTAACTGCGGCGCTTCCTGGCGATCGCGTTGTTGCGGAAATTGACCTTAAAAACGCAAGGGATTTGCAGGCAGCTTGGCAAAGCGGTAAATCTATTGAGGAACTAAGCGCCATTTCGATAGCGAATGTTGGCTCACCATTAACGCCTGAAACTATCGCAAAGCTTCAGGAAGACACTAATCGTCAATTGCAGTTCCAGCCATACCTCGCTCCAATGGAAGATGTTACTGAGGACATGGGCCTTATTGAAGGCGCGATTGAGACTGTAACTGGTTCGGAGCGCAGCACGCCAGAGATTGAGGCTACTGCTGACTGGACAACCATGCCTGAGCTTAACGAACTGTCCATTGCTGGTGCGCGTACAGGTATCGGTACAATGTTCACAAGCCCAGAGGAATCCGTTGCCATCATCAAGGCCAACTATCCTGGCGTTGAAGTGCGGCAGGACGAAAAGGGCAACTACATCCTTCGATCGCAAGACGGCAAGGATTACGGAATAAAACCTGGCTTTCGTTGGAGCGATGTTCCTCGTGCCATTGGTGGCATTGCTGCATTTACGCCTGCTGGACGCGCTGCAACATTTACGAGTGCGGCTCTTAAATCTGGAGCTACCCAAGCTGGCATAGAAGCCACTGAGTTTGCTGCTGGCGGAGAGTTTAACGCACAGCCTATCCTTATGGCTACAGCGGCTGGCCCTGCTGAAAAAGTTGTTGGTGATGTCATTTCCGCAGCACTTCCCGCAGTAACTTCGAGAATTAGACAATTAACTGGACAACCTGAAATACCATTAGGAGCCGCTCCCGAAGCCCCTGCTGGCATGGCAATGCCGCCTGCGGCGACGATGGTTCCTGAAGCACCAGTACCAGGCGCTGTAGTCTCGCCTGCTCCAACCGTTGCTCCTGCACCAAGGCCAGGTGGCGGTGCTATGTCCACCAGCGAGGAAACAATTCGTGTTCAACGTGCGGCTGAACTTCCAGTGCCTATTGAACTTGCACGATTCCAACGGACGCGTGACTTTACAGAGCAACAACGCGCACGCGAACTTGCTAAGAACAATGAAGTCGGTGGCCCCATTCGTGATCGAATGGCACAACAGCAAGAAGAACTGCGCCAGAACTTCGAGCGGTTTATTGAAGGCACTGGTTCTGAAGTATGGAACAATCCATATGAGCAGGGCGGTGTTATTGCTGATGCGCTTTCAACCCTTGCAAGGCGTGAGCGTACACGCACCAGTGCGCTTTATAAACGTGCCGAAAAAGCTGGTGAGATGCGCGAACCTGTTAGCTATCAGGAATTAAGCGACTTCATTGCACAGCAAACGCCAACCACCCGCGAAAAATTAGCTCCAGTTCTAAAGACTGTTGAGGAGCAGATATTAGCTAACGATCCAAATAAAACAGGGATGATGTCCCTGAACCAAATAGAAGACATTCGTAAGCTTATCAACAAGGTTGCAAGCCCAGGTACTGCGGATGCTACCTTTGGCCGTGATATGCGTAATATCATCGATAACGCAACCAAGGACGCTGGCGGCGATGTCTATAAGCAGGCGCGTGCATCTCGCACCAAGTATGCCAGAGATTTTGAAGACATCGATCTTGTTGAAAAAGTCTTTGCCAATAAGCCTGGAAGCACCGATCGCTTTGTTGCTCTTGAGAAGGTAACAGATAAGATCACTGGAGATAACACACCGCTTGATAGCGTAAAGCATCTTCTTGGCTTGCTAGATCGTGCTGGCCCTCGCGGTGTTCGTGCAAAGCGCGAATTGCAAGGCTCTGTTATGGAAAAGATCAGGGATCAAGCATATCGCGGAATCACATCAGATGAATCTGGGCAAGCGGTAATTCAGCCTGCTGCACTGAACAAAATCATTACAAGCCTAGAGAAGAACGGCAAACTTGATGTGATTTTTGATAAGAAAACGGCAGAGCTTTTAAGCACAATTAACGATGTGACCAAAGACATCATTACATCGCCACCAGGCAGCATTAATGCCTCTGGAACATCAAGTGCAATTATGAACGCAGTTGATACTCTTGGCACTTTTGGCATAACAGGATTGCCTGTTCCGGCAGCGAAACTTCTTAATGATTTCCGCAAATCTATGGCAGCACGAGGAATGCGTAAAGAAGTTAAACGGCTTCTGGATTAATGACCTTTCGCTGCAACATAATTTCGGCTATAAGCCCAAAGACGCAAGGGATTAAGTTCTAATGGCACTTACTCAAGTTACTGGCCCTTACCCAATATTCACCGATCTAGACGGCACGCCGCTGGATGACGGCTACCTGTATATCGGTGAGATTAACGAAGACCCTGAGCAGAATCCGATTCAGGTGTTCTTTGACGCCAATCTTACAATTCCTGCTACGCAGCCAATCCGCACAAGCAACGGCTATGCTTATCGTAACGGTACGCCAGCCCTGCTTTACACTGCTGGCGAGTTCTCGATCACAATTCGCAACAAGCGCCAAGAATTCGTTCTCTACAGTCCTGTAGGCTATGGCTTCGATCCTGCCGCTGTATCTGCGTCTGTTGTCAAAAACGACTTTGTTGGTGATGGCGTTGAGGTTGATTTTACGCTTTCTGCCGCACCATCTACCATCCTAGCAACCAACGTTTTCATCAACGGCGTCTATCAGGAAAAAGACAGCTATGTTCTGACGGGCAATGTCATTACTTTCTCGATCGCTCCTCCGTTAAACTCCAGCATTGAGGTGATGACAAACGAAACTGGCGTCATCAATTCTGGAAACGCAACTGCCATTAGCTACACTGCAAGCTTCCCTGGAGCCACTGCACAGACTGTTCAGACAAAGCTGGAGCAATATGTTTCAGTCAAAGACTTTGGCGCTGTTGGCGATGGTGTAGAGGATGATACCACTGCTATTCAGGACGCCCTAGACACTGGTAAAGCGGTTTACGCGCCAACGGGAACCTATGCAATTTCGGCAACGCTAAGATTAACTGCTGATGGCCAAATCTTTTTTGGTGACGGCACTGGTAATGCAAGTGAACCTGCTCGAACCACTTTGAAGTGGATTGGCGCATCTAGCGGAAAAATGTTTTCCATCAGCGATGGCGCAACTGAAAACTGGCAAAACTGCACAGTTCGAGATATGTTTTTCGACGGCAACTCGTTGGCTAACATTGCAGTTGAAGCCTACGCATCGGCTGTCAGCGGCGGGGCATGGCGTAACCGCTTTATTAACCTGACCATTAGTGATCTAGCTGGCGCTAATAGCACTGGTTTTAACCTTGGTAGCGGCACTGCACCAGACTTTGCCCATGATGCTGAGATAACAGGTTGCTTTGTTATCGGTGCTGCACGCGGCGCTTATGGCGCAGGCGCTATCTACCGCTTTGCGAACACAACTTTTTCAGGTTGCGATGATGCTGTTGTTGCCTTGGCTGGATCGGCATGGGCATTTGTCGGCTGCGTCTTTAGCCAATCCGGTGGGTTTGACTTTACAGGCACCAACATTCAGGTAGCTAACTTTGATGGTTGCTGGTTTGAAGATAGTGTAAGCGGAATTTATCAGGCAGCGACTGCACATTGTGCAAACTTTAGCGGCTGCTTCCTGCAGACTAACGCGTCCAATACAACGCAGCTTATGGATATGGGCAATGCAGCGGGTAACTTCTCGCTGAAGGGTTGCAGTGTAGGCGCTACGTCTGGATCGTCGCTGATTAAAAATATTAACGCGACCACCGAATATGACATCGTATCGACAAACGCCACTATTGAACCTGGCTATAGGGCCAAGACAACAGATTTCATTCGATCTGATAACGGCGCTTTTGCGGCTGGGTTAACGAACGACGCTAACAATGTAACTGGTGACGGCACAGCATATTCATTTAACGCTGTTGCATGGAGCGAACAATACGACACGGCGTCTGCGTTTGCGGCAGCCACAGGTATATTCACTGCTCCTTTATTCGGCTATTACGAGTTTAAGGCACAACTTTCTTTAGGTGATCTTGGTGCTGCCCATACTGACAGCCAGTTAGTTTTGGTCACAAGCAACGGCGAATATCTGATTGATCGCAAAAGCCCTGGCGCTTGCCGCACATCAGGAAACGAACTGGTTATTGATGGCACTGTCACTGCGTATATGGACGCTGGCGATACGGCATATATTAAACTGACAATTAGCGGCTCGACAAAAACAGTAGATGTTACGTCTGGCAGCGCACTCACAAATTGGCGTACACGTTTTGAAGGCCGGATGATTTAAGGAACGAACATGGCAGATAAGACAATCTCAGCGTTAACCGGAGCATCAACCCCACTTGCAGGCACGGAAGTTCTTCCGATTGTGCAAGGCGGCTCAACAGTCAAGGTTAGCATAGGCAACGTGACTGCTGGACGCGCTATGTCTGCGCTGTCTGGTTCGTTCGGAACGGGAACCCCTGCCTATAGTATTGGCGGAACACAAGTCGGCATCACCAACACATCTGCAAGTGCATATTTGAGCATTTACGGTGGCGCTGGTGCAACCAATGGTGGGTTCTTGCTGGGCGGAAACAACGCTGAAAACTTTGCAAACCTTTTCTGGAGCAACGGCTCCAACTTCATGCAAATCGCAACAACTCCTGTTTCGTCAAAAGTGCAGTTTAATATCGCTGGTGTTGTCGCTGGCGACATCACTACCAATGGATTTGCGCCTGCCGCTGGCAAAGGCATCGACTTCAGCGCAAACACGCACGCGGCTGGCATGACCAGCGAATTGCTGAATGACTATGAAGAAGGTACTTGGACGCCTGTAGTTACACCCGCTGGCGGCGCTATTACGACTTATACCGCGTCTGGAAACTACACAAAAATTGGCCGACAAGTTACCGTAAACATGAATATTATTATTACCACAAACGGTACGGGGGCAAACGCCCTGCTAATTACAGGTTTGCCGTTTAATGCTGCGACCACTAGATTTGATGCAGGCGTAGGGCGCGAGTATCAAACGACAGGAAACGCCGTAGCAATGACTTTTTCTGCTACGAATACTGTGCAAATGCTAAACTACAATAACACTTATCCAGGCGGCGACGGCTACAGAATTGCCGCCAGCATCACGTATAACGTGTAAGGAAATAATATGTCCCTGACTTTAGCCTCTTACTCAATGATCAACGGTGCGCCGTTGAACGTCAAAGATTTTGGCGCTGTCGGTGATGGCGTTGCTGACGATACGGCTGCTATTCAAGCTGCGATTGACGTATTTAAGCTGCCTGCTGGAAATCCTTCTGTTGTGGCTGACACTGGCGGCGGCATTTATTTCCCCCGTGGCATATACAAAGTTTCAGGGTTGCGGATTGTTCCCGTTGATAGCACTAACAACGGCCCTGTTAACGGTATAACGCTTTTTGGTGAAAACGCGGTCTTGAAAGGGACGGCTGCTTGCACGCGCATCATTAGCATTGACACCGATGGTGATGCAGCAGCAAATGTTGGCGATATACACATAAACGGGCTGCAGTTTGACTTGTCCGCCATGACCACAACGGGTGCTAACGGATCGGTTGGCTTATGGATTGAGAATGTGTTTGCCAGCACCTTTGCCAACTTAACTTTTCTTGGTGGCCCAACAGATAACACGCACATCTATCTGAGTCGTACAGGCTCCAGTATGTCGTTCAGCGATATACATTGTTCGCGCATTGTCATTAACGGGTTAGACTTTGGCCCCGCACAACTTGTTTTGACAACTTGCAACTTTTATTCTGTCCGCTGCACGGGCATTCGTATCAACGCAGCTTGGGGCTTGGGCTTCTACGGGTGTATTGTTGAAAACCCTCTTAACGCAGGCGGAAATGAGGCTGCCTTTCAGCTAAGTGATGTTCGCAACATTACAATCATCGGCGGCGACTATGAAGGTTCCAGTGCAACTGACCTTTATCTCGACGCTTCAGTGCCAGGTACATACGGCGTAAATCAAATATATTCTGTCAATAACTCAGTTGCATCGCTTGCGACCTATGCGTCCGGCGAAATGTCTAACAGTTATTTTCAAGACAGATATAACAATGCTACCGCTGTCATCGGCGCATATCCAAGGGTTACGGTAGGGACTTCCGCTGCCGTTGTATATTCGTTTGAAAACGAGATAAAAGTTGGCGGAAATGCAGTTATTTTTGCCAAAATTGGTGTAACCGGAAATACCGGAAGCACTGTTTTTTATGATGAAGTTGTTGTCTGCTTTGGGGGTTATGTAGCGACCGTTGTTTCCAACAATGTTTCCGGCTCCCCCGCTGCTAGAACATACACATTTACGAACGGCGATGAATTGCGATTGGCTATGGCTTCTGGGTCATATGACGTAGAAACAGTTGCGCTTGTCAGACCCGCTTAACAAGATTGCCAGACTGCATCAAATAATTAGGTGATTACTGTGAACCAAGAGAATGTTCTAACTGTTAAAATAGATATGCTTCACAGTGATGTGGTTGAAATGAAGACTGCACTGAGCGAATTATCTAAGGCAATCACTAAGCTGGCGCTCGTTGAAGAACGTCAGGCCCAGACTGCTGATGCAATGGAGCGTGCGTTCAAAGCTATCGGCAAGATTGAAGATCGCATCTCCGCATTGGAACTTGCAGCGCCTAAAACCAAAGAGACAAACGCTTGGGTTGATAGATTCATCTTAGGTCTTGTGATGGCAGTTATGGGCTTTGTGGGAACTAAATTAGGCTTGCTATGAGAGCATTGCTTCCTAGCTGGCTTGAAACTGCCAAGAAGTTTGACGGGCTTCGTGAAGTGCAAGGCCCAAAACACAACGGCATTATTCTTGGCTGGCTTGAGAAGCTAAATGCTTGGTGGAAAGATGACGAGACTCCTTGGTGCGGCGTATTTGTGGCGCACTGTATGCAAGAGGCTGGGTTGCCCTTCCCCAAATATTATATGCGTGCAAAGGCATGGGCTGATTATGGCTCATTGCTGCGCCGCGATCGATTAGCTCCTGGAGCAATCTTGGTCTTTGATCGCGCTGGTGGCGGACACGTTGGCTTTTATGTTGGCGAAGATGCTGGGCATTATTTTGTTCTTGGTGGCAATCAGGGTAATGCTGTAAATGTCATGAAGCTAGGCAAGACAAGATTGGTGGCTTCACGATGGCCTAAGGGTGAGCCTGTAATCGGAAAGCCTGTATATATGAAGGGTGGGAAAGTTTCCATCAATGAAGCGTAAAGGAAAATGACATGAATAAGGAACAATTGTTTGGAATCGTTCGTACAGTGGCTGCGGCTGGCTTTGGCTATCTGGCAGGAAAAGGTCTTATCGATGGCGCAACGGTTGATGCGTTGGCTGCTGCCGTAGCTACCATTGGCGTTGCTGTATGGTCTGTTTTCAGCAAGCAGCCTGTAGCTGAGTCCGCTGAATAATGAAGTTCCTGACGTCCTTGCTGGCTTTAATCGAAAGGCTTTTTGCCTATCTCGATAAAGCGCGTTGGAAGCAGCAAGGGCGTCAGGAAACGATCAAGGAAATAAACGATGCCATCAACGAGCAAATCGCACTTGGCGAAGCTGCTATTATCGTCCCTGATCCTGAGCGCACTGAGCGGCTGCGTAACAGATTTGACAGAAGCCGTTCCGACAAATAGCTATTGCGCTATTGCGAAACCCATCACCTATGACACGACAAAAGACACGCCTGAAACTGTGGCAGAAATAGAGCTACATAATGGCGTTTTTGTGTGTCTCTGCGAGGATGATTGTCCGAAAGGCAAGTAAATGCCATCGACTATAACGATAGACGAAAATCTGTACAGGTATTGCACGCCTCGTCAGAAGCAAATTCTTGAGGCCATAGAGCGCCTTGGAAGTGCTAGGGCAGCGGCCACTGAATTAGGCATGAACATTGGTGGCGCAAGCGAGACTTATCTTGCGGTAAAGCGCAAGGCTGCAAAATTCGGCTATTCGCCTGATCATGACTTCACTCGACCTGTTCCTGATGGCTATGTAGCCAAGGGCGTCAGCACCTATTACAACGCTGAAGGCAAACCAGCCGGACAATGGGTAAAGGCATCACTAAGCCATGAGGCTCTTGTGGATGCCATGAGAGAGGCAGTTGAGGGCTTTAAGGACGAGATACCGCCTGTGGTATCAATTGCTGCTCCAGTGGCTTCTGAGGAGCATCTGTGCAACCTTTATACGTTCACTGATTACCATCTTGGAATGCTGGCATGGCATAAAGAGGGTGGAAGCGATTGGAACATATCTATCGCAGAGCGCACCATCATTGCTGCACTGCAACAAATGATAGAACAAAGCCCAAAGGCTCATACGGCAGTTATTAACATCCAGGGCGACTTTCTGCATACAGATGGCAAGACACCAGTAACGCCAGCTTCAAAGCACGTTCTGGATGCTGACAGCCGTTTCCCTAAGATACGCAAGTCTGCAATCCGCGTCATTCGATCGCTGGTAACAATGTCTTTGCTGCGCCATCAGGAAGTGCATCTGATTATAGCAGAAGGCAATCACGACGAAGAAGCAAGTGGCTGGCTAGCTGATTTGTTTTCGGTGCATTACGAAGAAGAACCTCGCGTCACTGTCAACGATAGCGTCCTACCATTCTATGTGTTTGAATGGGGCAGCACTATGCTGGGCATCCATCATGGTCATAAAGTTAAGAACGAGAGCCTACCGCTGTTGTTTGCGGCGCAGTTCCCACAGCAATGGGGCAGGACTAGCAGGCGTGAGATACACTGTGGACATCGCCATCACAGGGACGAGAAAGAATATAACGGCGTAACTGTCGTTCAGCATCCAACCTTGGCAGCGCGTGACGCCTATGCTGCGCGTGGTGGCTGGATTGCTGATCGAGCGGCCTGGGCAATAACGTACCATAAAAAGTATGGCGCTGTAGGCAGGGTTATGATAACCACCGAAATGCTTGAGGCAGATTAGTATTTTTTCACCACGCTGTGTTGTTCTCAGCGCAGCAGCCCCAGTCGCCATAGGTGTTCTGGGGTTTACTATTCCCCGTCATCGCTGCGGCGGTGATCCCCGTCACCTTCGGGTGACGGGATTTTACTCAACGAAGCGCAAACCAAGTGTTCGCAAGGTATCTTGCCCACGATCAAAATCTTCCTTTTCATAATATGGGCCACCACAGCAGTCTGGATCGCTACATGAGTTGTCGCCCAGATAGCCAAGCATATCAGAGCAAGCCTGATGAAGCGCAT
>Ga0315906_10004134_pt1 | contig 18822 bp, 4 predicted proteins | sample LakEriMetagenome_4_FD_203526 | JGI IMG/M metagenome (GOLD analysis project Ga0315906, IMG submission 203526) | Freshwater fungal communities from buoy surface, Lake Erie, Ohio, United States - Buoy 2 MA122 | ecosystem: Environmental > Aquatic > Freshwater > Lake > Lake biofilm | place: USA: Lake... | reverse complement strand
TCGATCTCCGAGTTACCTTTCACTGTTGACGTCACATTGACCGCGACAGTATTGGTCACGTTCGAACCGGCACCACCCAGCGCGACAGCGGTTGGACCAACTGCCAGTGCAACCGAAATCGTATCTACATGAGCATCTATCGTCGCTGATTCCTCGGACGTGATCGATACATTTCGGCTCGCCTTAATCGTCGAATTGTCGACAAACGCGAGGACCTGCATGGGACTTGCAAGACTGCCGATGGTGTTTACCGCTGTGGATACGCCAATCGATGCCCCGACGGAGAGACCACTGCCGGCCGAAGCCGATGCCGAGGCGCTTTTGATCGTCGATTCGATGTACGAAGTGTCCTTGGCACTCACGAGGATGTCCGAGCCAATACTGTCTCGACCGCCAGACAAACCTTCGATTGTTCCCTCTGTGGCATAAAGAGCCACAGCGTCGTTCGTACTGTTTCCAGAGGCGACGAAATCCGTACCGGCGTTGATGGCACTCTTCAAGTCTGCAATGGTAGCTATGCCATCGCGCTGGCGCAGGGCGACATTTAAAGTGTTGGTCTCAGGATTATAATTACTGGATGCGCTGGAGTTCATGTAGGTAATCTTGATTTTTGCAGCTTGATTCCCCTCTGCGCCATCAGCCTTGCCGCCTACTCTCGGCGCTATTGCAAAGCGATATGTATTCAGGCCACGGATGAGCTTGACACTGCCTCCAGTAGCAGTGGCTTGCCGGACAGCGCTGGTTTCAACAAGGCTGTTGCTAATGGATGACTGCACATTGGGTTTATCCGCAATACCGACGATGATATTCTCAGCTCGTGCCCCGGCACCGCTTACTGCACCGGCGGGCGCCGGGATCGGGGGGCCAGCCGAAATGGAGACTGCAACGCTAGTGGCTGACGAGACGGCAGTTATCTTGGCTTCTTCAACGGATGTTAAAGTGACCGCCCCGGAACTGGCCAACACACCTCCCTTTGTCGCATCGTAATTGTCGATGGTTGCAGCAACCTGGTTGCTAATCGTATTTCTGGCAATGGATTCGGCTACCGAAACCGTCCCGGCAACACTACCAAATGCGAATGCGGCCGCCACGGCTGCGGTCCCTGCGGTAGTCTCAATTGTCGATTCGTCGTTGGCTGACAGTTTTACCGATTCCGCGGTAATGCCCGAATCTCTCGTGTAGGACGACGAGCCAGCCGAGCCATCGAGAAACGCGCGCGTTTGATTGGCGATCATGTTCTCGGATGTAGAACCGGCACCAGAAATCCCAATCCCAACGGCTCCTGCTGTCACTGCCACCGCGACCGCATTTACAGTGGACTCAATCTCTGCAGTCATGTCGGCAGTTACAGTAAGCGCACCTCCGACATCCATGCTCGAGTTGCGTATCCAGGCTTGTACCTCGGAGGGTTGCCGAGTCGCACCCTTGTCGGCAAAACCGATGTAGTTGCGTGCCTCCGACGCTCCGATCGCGAAGGCAACAGCTCCCGGTGCGATACTCAAACCTACGCTAAACGACCAGATCGTAGCCGTAATCGACGATGTCTGATCTGCCAGCAGCTTCACGTCCGCGGCTGTTGTTAGATCGCTATCGATGATATAGGCGTTGGTTTTTCCTAAAATGGTGTTGGTTGCGGCCGCGCCGCCGCCTGCCAAACTAAGCCCAGCCGTTCCCGCAAAACTCATACTGACTGCCGCAGCCCAGGCGTTCGCTTCGATCGTCGCATCGCTCGTGGCCACGATGGCCAATTCGCCGACGGTGGTGATGGCAGCCGCCTGATCGATACGGCTGATGTAGGCACTGACATCATTCTGAATGAGATTGCTCGCCAGCCCCGCACCAACGGAGATCGAGCCACTGATCGCTCCCGCACTTGCCGAGATGATAGCCGCCTTTGCAGAGGCGACATTGGTGGAGGTATCGGTGGCGGTGATGCTGATCGAATCGGCCGTGATTGATCCAGACGGAACAAACGAGGAGCCCTGCTGATCGCCATCGATAAAGGCATTGACCTTGGTATTGATTATGTTGTCTGCCGTGGATCCGGCCCCAGCCCCCGCCAAACTGCCTTGCCCGGCTGCCATTGCAACGCTGATTGCCAACACTTCGGATTTCACATACGGAGTGAAGCTGGCATTCAATACCATGTCTTCAGCAACCTGCAATTCCGAGTTTCTCACGTAAGCCTGAACCTCGGAGGTATTGGCCGTTTTACCATCTTCGGACATGCCTATGTAGGAATGAGCCAGCGAAACTCCAATGGACAATGCTGCCCCACCGCTTGCTCCGACCGAACCGGCCACAGATGCCCCCACTACGTTGGAAGTAATCGTGTCTTGTTGGGTTGCGGTTACATTCAGATCTTTGGCCACCGAGAGTCGGCTATCAATCACATAGGCCTTTGTGTCACCGACGATCACATTGTGCGCATCGGCTCCGGCACCGCTTATGGCTAGCCCTGCAGTACCACCGCCAGAGAAACCCAGCGTCGCAGCCCAAGCTATGGAAGTAATGGTGGAACTGCTATTCGCAGTGACATCAACATCTCCGGTACTGCTATTGGTCGTGACCAAATCGTCCTGGTTCACATTCTGGATATAAGAAGTAACGTCATTGTCGATCACATTTCGGGCCAATCCGATACCGATCGTCACGGTCGCGCTAGCGCCTGAGAAAGCCAATGCCAGCGACGCTGCACCGGCATGTGATGTGATCGTGGATGTGTCCTCCGCCTCAAGCTGAACACTCGAGGCAGTGATGCCTTTGCTCAACGGATTCGATGTCTGTGCATCACCATCCAGATAGGTGCTGACATCATTAGCTATGCGGTTTTCAGAGCTCGCCCCAGCGCCGCTCAACGATAGAGCTACGCCGGTCGATTTGGAAATACCAACCGACGCAGCAATCACAGTCGCTTCAATATCAGCCTCAGAAGTGGCCGTAGCGCTGAATTTGCCATTAGCCCCAATCGAAGTATTGCGGCTGCCGGCTTTAATATCGTTACCGGTCCGCTTTTCATCTTTATCGTAGCCGATCGAATTCTTTGAAACCGATGCCCCGATCGATGCCATACCGATCGAAGCCGCTACAACAGTTGCTGTGACCGCCGACTTGTCCGTTGCATCGAGCACAGCATCCAAGCCGCTCGTCAAGCTACTGTTATCGAAGATTGCCGTGGTGTTCCCCTGGATGTTGTTCATCGCTTCAGCGCCTGCTCCACTGAGCGAGATGCTCTGGGAAGCTCCCAGTGCCAGCGAGACGGAGGCGGCTACGGAAACAGCATCAATTTTTCGAGAGAATAGCCCATCGGTATCTCCAGCGATGACTGTTGTGCTGCCGTATGAGTTGACGTCAGCATTAGTGATGGCTGCATTGGCGTTACTGTTGATTTCATTCCGAGCGCTGGAGACGGCAATGCTCATCGTGGCTGCAGAACTACCTGAAGCAATGGCGATCGAAGCACCGATGGCTCGGGCGCGAATCTCGGATGTATCGACCGCCTTTACCTTGACAGAGCCTGCAGTGCTCTTAATCCCCTTGGGACTTGAGGACCATGGCTTTCGGCTATTGCGAATTTCTGCTCCTGTGTTGCTGTTGATGATGTTTTTGGTAACGGCTCCACTCGCGGCTCCACTGGCGGAGGAAGTCGCACTGATCGCTGCAGCCAAAGCAAATGACTTGATGAGATCGTTCTTCGTCGCGGTGACAATGATGTCGCCGCTCGATGTCAGTTGGACTCCATCGATGATCGCATAGGTATTGATATCGATTTCGTTGCGCGAGTAGGTGATGCCAAGTGCTGCACCGGCTTGCTTGCCAAGCGCGAGCGCAAAACCACCGGCATCGGCCACAATGGTGGGCTGGCTAACCGCCTGGACATTGACACCCCCGGCACCAACCACAATTTCGCCTGATCCAGTAATGGCAGCTTCGGTTTTCATCCGAATGCGGTTAATCGAGACAGCCGCCCCAAGGCTAAAGTATCCGCCGACACCTCCGGCGACGGTAATATCGTGGATGGATGCGTTGAAGTCTGCATGGACATCAATCTTGTCTGCGATGACTTTGCCGCTGATATTCTCCATCAAAGCGCGAACATGATTGCCATCGTTTACCGTAGGATCACCGGGGTCGCCACCTAGATAGGTGTACGATACCGATGCCCCGGCCCCTACATCGGCACCGATGCTGAACCCACCAGCCAGGGAGTTGCTGGTGGACTTGTCACTGGCGGTAACACCGATTGTGCCGCCCGCATAGATTTCGGCCCCCGAGTACTTGGTGGAATCGGTATTCAAATCACCGATGTTCGATATCTTAGCGTCCACCGTGTTTCGGATCCAATTAAACGAGAAGGATCCAGCGGCGGATATCCCGGAACCGACACTACCACTGAGCGTAAGAGCTGCGATTTGCGAATCGAGACCCGGTGGCAATGTGGTTGGCTCTTCGAAACTGGCATCGACCAGAATATCACCATTTTTGGCAACAACTTTGGACGAGTCGATTTGAGCCAGTATGGTATCGCTGACCTTGTTGACGGCAATCGCCGCACCAATTGTTGCTTTGCCACCCGCGGCAATCGCTCCAACATAGGATGCAATGGTCGACGTATCCTTGGCATCGACGAACACCGATTGATCTGCGGTGACCGAGGCAGGACCGTAATCCGTAGCACCAATATGCGCATCGACGACATTGCGAATCTTATTAACCCCAACTGAGCCCGCAAAATTAAAAGTCCCGGAACTAATCACGATACCTGCCACCACATCGATGATCCGGGCATCTTCATGAGCGAGAACTTCCACATCGCCCGCTGTGGACTCGACCGTTGCTCCATCGATGGATGATCGCACCGAGTTCTTGATATCGGCGACACCGATAGCAGCACCCGCGGCATTACCACCCTTGGTCAATTGTCCTGTACCGGTATAGATCCGCGATACGTCTTTAGCAGCGACGACAACATCGCCACTAGCCAGTAGTTTTCGGTTGCCCGCACTCGAAGGTACCGACTGCATGGCAGTCGTTTCGACTTGGGAGAGAACATCCGCACGCACATAATTGAGCGAGATGGCCCCTGCACCCGATGCTCCATTACCCAGTGCGCCTGCGATTGTCACAGTTACCATTTGCCCAGAAATCGGCTCAGGCAAATCGATTATTTCGCCACCCACATCGACGCTGCGGCGCTTGACCAGCAGCAGGTGCGAGCCACCCAATCCAGACGATGTGATGACAACCGCGATCGGGGTCTCTGCTTGCACGTCTACCTGAGACTCAGCAAGTCGAATATGGGTGTCATCCACTTTGATGACATAATACGTTTCGCCATCCTGCAAGCCACCCAGAGCCACCGCCGATTCGGCTCCCTTGCGATAAATGATGGCATCGCCCGTCTTGAACCCGTGCGCTTCTTCAAAACCAATGGTATTTCCCAGAGCCGCATGAATCTTCACTGCACTGGAAGCAAAACTTTGACCGCTGGTGTGAAATGGAACTAGAGCATGCTGATCTCCAGACGCATTGGAAATCGCTAACGCCGTTCTGCTAATTGCGTTAGTCAGCGATGATGCCAACTGAACCGTCTGATCATCGATCTTGATGATCCAATAAGCTTGTCCGTCAACGAGTCCCGGAATGTTTTCACTACCACCGCTGGTGTAAATCACTCGTTGGCGATCGGCCAAGCCGTGTTCTTTGCCGTAGGAAACTTTGTCGCCGAGCACTGTAATTACCGATGGTGCAAACCGCAGAGCGGTAGCGGTATCGAGCTTGGTTAACTGGTGTGTCGACGAAGCGCCTTGGGATGTCAGTTCAACCGGTATGCGATGCTCTACGTTGAGCGGGCTAGTTGCGAGTTGGATCGTGTTGGCATCGACGACGATCACGAAGTACTCTCGGTTTTCCTGCAACCCATGGATCGCGTTGACTCCGGTACTTTTCTCATAGACGACGCGATCTCCCAATTGATAGCCATGATTGGGAATGGAGAGCGTATTGCCACCCAACACGACAGCATTGGCCGGATTGAATGTTTCGGTACGTTCCACCAACGGTCCGAGATCATCATCGCTGGAGGGATCCTTGAAGCCAGAGAGCACCGAGATGCGTCCAATCGTGGCGGTGACCTGGGAGTTCTTAATAAAAGCGGCGATGCTGCTGGTCGTGTCGACACCGTCGGCTTCGACCGATTTCATACCGTCGACACCGTCATTGGCCTTAATCACGTTCGGATCAGCGCCGACGTCAAAGTTGCCACCGATGTAGTTGTAGGCCATGGAGACGCCCACACCATTGCCGGAGGACGATTGTGCCGCTCCCAATGCCGCCGAATATAGCACAGCCGATTCGTAGGCGTTGACAATGACGTCCCCTAGATCGGCCGTTACCGTTGAATTGCGGACGTAGCCTTGGACTGTATTGGCGATCGAATTGATAACCAGTGCGCCACCGATCGCAGTACTCTTGCCGCTGGAGGCAGCCAAGCCTATACCGATCAGTAATGGTTTGGAGGTAGCGATCACTTTGACATCGCCACTGAGTGCATGAACCGTAGAGTCATCGATGTGCGCAAGCACCGTACTGCTGATACGATGGTAATCGATAGTTGCGCCGACAGCGACACTGCCTCCCTTGGCGAAGCCGCCTGAGGCCGAGACGAGATACGATTTGTCGTTTGCCAGGACGCTAACTGCACCGGAGCTACTGATCTGAGAATCGGAAATATGGGCATCGGTCGTGTTGACGATGATCGCGATCGAAGATGATCCCGCAACGCCCCAGCCGTCAACGCCCTTACCAGATGCCACCCCAAGGACGCCAGCTCCTATGACGGAAAGATTCTCCGCTTTTACGTTGATCGAGCCACGTACATCAACCGTCGTTTTATCGATGTAGGCCGCTGTAAGTCCACGGACTTCGTTGTAACCGATGGCCGCTCCGAAGCCACTGCCCTTCTTGCTCTTGGCCCAGCCACCTGAGTAGGCCACGATGCCAGAGGTGTCAAAAGCAAAAACGTTCAGAGAGACGCCAGATGAACCGCTGCTGGTGTCGTTGACATCGGAATCTAACAGATAGGCACGAGTCTCGTTCGAGATCGAATTGACGCCGATCGTACCCGAGATCGCCTTTCCCTGCATGCCATCGGTTCCTCCATAACTCTGCGCGAGTGCGTAGATTCTAGGAGCAGATCCCGGCTGAGCATTCGAGGCGATGATATCCAGTGTTCCACCAGCCATATTGAGCGTGGAGTCCTCGACATAGGCCAGCGTTGTAACAGGGGAGGATTTCAGGCCGATCAGGTTTATTGCTAATGCGACACCAACTCCCTTGCTACCGGGCCCGGTCTTAGTTGTCGTCCTCTGGCTCGTCGACTCTCCGGAAGAGCCCGCGATACATACGATCAGCGATTTTTCTGTGGCCTTTACAGAAGTGTCGCCTACGACGGTGATGGTAGCGTCAAAAATATGGGCATCGACGTTATGATCGATTTGGTTGACCGAGATGGAACCGGCCATCGCGGAGGAATTCCCAGTCCCGCTAGACCCACTCTCTGACTGGGCTTTGCCGATACCTGCCGTAATCGAACCGATGTAGCCTGCTTGCTCAGCCTCAACCCGCAAAGCTCCAGCAACATTCAACTGAATCGGGCCCTCGATGTAGGCTAAGGTATCGCCCTCAATTCCGTTGTAGCTAACGGCACCCGACAAGGCTTTATTGTTGCGTGAACCGCTCGATTTGGCACTCGTAAGCGCCAGCGATGCAAGAATGGTTTGATTATTGCTCAAAACGCTTATATCTTCACTGGTCAATTGCTGCGTGTTGTTGACGTAAGCTTTGACATTATCATCAATTACACTGACCGCGAGGACTCCGGCCCCACTGAAGCTCTTTCCGTCCTTGGGCTGTGGATTACCTACAGGAGGAGCATCAGGGACTTGCACTCCCCTCTCGGACAACACTTTTTCCTTAAAGGCCTCCCACTCTGCGTCTGGTTGTTGCTGCTGATCCAAAGCGTTTTCCTGATCAACGTCCGAAACAGCAGAAGCGATGGAGCTCACCACGCCGATCCCAAGACTTTTCGCGGAGACCGTTACATTACCGGCAGACTGGACCGTCGCTTTCTTAGAAGAAGTTACCCCATCAGTCGAACCGATGAGGGCTTGGGTATCTCGATTGATGACGTTAACACCTACGGTGAATCCGTACCCTGCTCCACCATCTGTTGCGCTGGAGAAGGCACCCAGACCGTTAGCGAAAACACTGTTGTCCTGCGCAATGACGAGCAAGCTTTGGTTGATGGTAAATGCCCCCTCAGACACCGAAACAACGGTCGCATCATCTGCATCCACCTTTCGGTTGCCATCACTATCAAGAGCGAGCGGGTAGAATTCGACGTTTGCGTCGTTGAGATAATCCGGCTTTCGCAAATGATCTGAACCACTTTCCTCTTGCGGAATTCGAATACCGCCAATGGCGCGCGGCGGAACGGGAGGCAGTGCTGCTGCCACGAGGTTTATCGCGTTATAGTTTTCAGCATCGGCTTTCGAAGCAGCCAATCGAACTCCCCGCTTAGGTATGAGAGTCCCAGTAGCGAATACGGTTTGTGAGGCGTTGCCAGCCAGGGAGTCCTCAACCGTGTCGGCAAAAAGAACTTGCGAATGCGCATTAGGATCGACGATCGCAAAAACGGTCAGGCGATCCTCGGTTTCCCCACTGTCCATGTAAAACATATCACCGGAGACGAAATCATGCCCACTACCCAGGTTGTAAGCTTTGGTCTGAGGATTGAAATTACTCTCATTGATTTCGATGGCTGGATCAACGATGACATAATACGTGGCAGAATTCGTTAATCCACCGAGCGCATCGCCGTCAGCTTTATAGAGAACCTGCTGTCCATTCTCGAATTCGACCTCCGGCGCTACCCAGATCAGGTCGCGTTCGAAATCAACCTCATCCTGATTGAAATTGGCGAGGTCGCCGTAGGATGCTTTGAAAATTCCGGCTACGTCTTGAATTAAACCATCATTCTGATTCCCGAAGATAGGACGAATGTCGCGAGGTAATTTGATATAGCCACTTCCTGTGGTCACCAGTGCACCGTCGGCGATACGCGCTGTTGTCTCATTATCAGCAATGATGATCGAGCCTGTGCCAGCGAAACCCGTGCTAGTACCGGAACCGGTCGCGAAGCTGAATGACACATCCAGGAAGTCGGTATCCGCACGGACGGTTAACGTATCCGAATGCACTCGTGCATCGGAACGAATCTCGGCGATGACTACGTTTTTGAAGTTGGTGATTATCAGACTGCCGCCTACCCCGCTTTCCCCCCCTGATAACTCCTCCCTGTCGTATATTTTCTTTGGGTTCATGTTGGGAATCGTGCCAGCCAAGTTTGCTGTCTGACTCTCTGCTTTGGCGAATATCACGACATCCTGTTCATCCTTCGCAATGGCGAGCCGCAAACGACCAGCACCGGTCGCATTTGTAAGATCTACAGCATCGCCGTTAAGATTCTTCAACTGGATCTTAGACGGATTGCCCGGAATGACATGCACCCGATACCGGCTGCCGTCAACCAACCCTGGGATCGTGCCCCCAGGGCCAGCCGAATAAACCACCTCATTATCCTCCTCAAAGTATTCTGCATCCAAAGTAATCGTATTGGTGTCGACATCGACATCAGAGACGCCACTAAAGGCATGCTCGTTCAGCAAGGCGCCGCTGTCGACATAAGCTTGTGCGTCATTCTGGATTTCAAAATACCCGATAGCCCCGCCACCATTCTTGGTGGCCCCTTTGCCTGACACTTTCGTCCATGACGAGAAAAAACCCTGTTGAATACCGAGACTGCTGCTAGCTTTGTCTGTGAGTCCACTTAAGTCGTTTAGCTGCAAATAGGTAATTTCGTAAGGCTGAAATGTCTTTCCAGAAACCACGATGGATTTGGAGGCGATGACTTGCGCACCCGATCCGATAAATGCATATGCATCCTCATGATATAAGCCTATGGTTACTGCAACAGATAATCCATATTCGACCTTTACTTGTTTTTTGGGATCCTTCTTCTTAGCCTTGCTAACATTGATCCCGGTCTTCGATTCCGCTGATATTTCAGGCTTGTCTGAATTCAATGAAATAACCGAAACGTTGCCTGCGGCGAATATCTGCGCATTAGGGGCTACGGAAGCAGTGGCGGTGTTATCATGATCGGCAATCGCAGCCGCACCGGAAATCGCGAACTTCTTCTGTGCCGTGAATCCCTTATTGAGCAACCCAAGTTTCCCCAGCAGAAACGTAGAAGGCATTTTCAGAACATTCGCGGCTTGATTCTGATAATCTTTGCGACTATCGTTGGCGTCGACTGCGGACTTGGCTACACCAACGCCTGCACTTGCGATCGTAATATTATCTGTTGTCACGATGTTCGAATTGATTGCGACATCACCCTGGGACACAATCTTCCCGCTCACCTTCGATTCGATGTCGCTATCAAACAAGGAGATAGTTAAGCCGATGGCAGTGGTGCCATCATCGAACCCACCTCCCGCCGTTTCGACACTTTGGGTTTTATTTAAGATACTGGTGATGTCCACATCTCCCGCGGCGACAATGATCGACGTCGGAGCAAGGATGGTCTTCGCAAAAGCATCGGCCTTACCCACGGCTAGAGTAATGTTCGCTTTGGCATCGCTTGTGCCGCCTAGGTTGGCGTTTGCTGCGGCGGATTCGACCTGACTCAACACGGATGTGCCGATCGCCACGTCGCCACTTGCATTAATCCGCACGTTGTCCTTGACATTCACATAGGCTTCAGGCTTCACCTGAGCATAAGAAAACGCGAGAAACTCGTTGGTCGATACAGATCGTGCAAAGGCGGCTGCTGTGGACTGCACTGTCACATTCTGACCATGAATCCGCGTCCCGGGCTCTAGGTCAATCGTTGAATTCGCCCTTGACATCGAATAGGAAAAGAAGATCAAGCCCGTATTTTGAATCAGACTTTCAAGAATTGTCATACCGATCTCTTCGCCAATCGGGACATCCTCTCCACTCAAACTAGCACCAAAAAACGTGTCGCTCAGACTTTCCGATTTGATAAAAATGTCGCCGCCTTGAAGCGTGGCCCCATCCAGAACGATGGATGAGCCAGAAACCGAGCGTTGGACGAAAACCGGGATTTCTGGTTTGGTGTACATCCGCGAGGTCAATACGATAGCCCCTGATTGGTGCACTGAATCGGTCGCATCGGCGAGCAATTGGACATTCTGGCCAAGCGTAATGCTAGTTTCAACAAAGGTAAGTTTATCGGGCAGGTTTTGTGCACTTACCTCGAACGTAATCTGTCCGGAATCACTTCCTGGATTCTGTTCGTTGACGTATTCATTTCGAGTCGAAATCGTCACACCAGGAGCAACATCAATACTGGTTCCATAAAGGGAAAGGTTGTTCCCATGTAGGTATAAATCCGTGTTGATCCCGATGGCCGTTTCGGTCGTCTTGTTACTAATTCCACCGTAGGAAGGATCCAGCGATTCGTCGTAGAAGCCAATGACATCGACGTCATAACCAAAATCAAGCCTGGCTTCCCCGGGGCGTCTATGGAAATTGATATTTTGCCGCAACGTTCCAAGTCTTACTTCCGTTGGTTGACCGATAATCTGCAGCTTCTGCGATGGTTCCGTGATCAGTTTACCGCCAATGTGAAGAGTACTCGGCGTCGGACGAAAGATTTCAACAGTGGACGGTTCCACTACGACCTGCAACGTTTCTTGCAACGCTCCATCGATCATGTCGACTGTTTCGACTGCGTAGCCGAGAATCGTATATTCCCCGCCGATTACCTCGAGAGCGTCAATGCCAGCCTGTCCATCGACATAGAAACGCGGTGTGAACTCTCCTAGTTGGTTCGCTCTAACGGAATCATCTCCGCCGCCACCGAAGATTTGAAAGGATTTAGTTGGAATGGGAAACAAAACTGAATCATTAATTTGAAGGGTTGTTGGGTTAGGACGAGAAACAACGAATTGATCGGCTACTGCCGTACCCGTAAACACCACCGTGTCAATCGTCGCATTACCCCATCCGGTCGCGTGCTTCGCAACACCAGAAGATTCGAACGAACTATCTAGGTAGAGAGTTCCTAGGGCCAATCCGTAATTCAAGCCCTCAAAACTCACGTTGTCTAAATTTCCACTACCACCGCGAACAGTAGTAGGAGTCGTAAGTTGTAAGTCGATAAGTGAAAGTTGGTCATCTCCACCTGCAGTATCGATTGTTAGTGAACCTGACAAACCTGTGAAATTCACGCTATTAGTCAATACGTATTCATCGATCGAATCACCGTCGAGGTCGATGAATTCATATGTGCTCAGCCCGACGTCAAAACTCTCTCTACCACCAAAAGATACAAACTCATCTCGGTCGGTCGTAGTGATCACCAGGTTTTCAGGATCTTCGATCCCTTCGAAGGCAATTTCCACCCCGTTGACGGTGACGGTTCCGACACCCTTTTCGGTATCGACCGTGTCCATATCGATCGAAATAGATTCTTTCTGAGTCGTAAGATCGACGGCGAGAATCAAACGATCGGCGTTGCCTACGTCATCGCCGATGGTAATTGGGCCGGGCGATGGATTCTGTCCAATCACCGCCGAAGAATGGATGGTTACCGTATCGTTTCCGCGTGACGGAGAGATTCTCAGTCCACCTGCGGGAGCGAACAACGTTACTTGACCGAATTGGGTTGCCATGTTGCTGCCGTTAACCACCAGACCGGAAAGAGTCGCATTGCCGGCAATGTCGATTTGGTCGTCTAAATCGGAGCCCAGTATCCGCACATTTTGTACATCCGAGACGCCTGCAAAAGTGGTCACAGCGTTTTCGCTGCGTTTCACAACTCCGGAATTAATTGCAGAGCCACTCTCAATCGCAAGACTCTGCGCAAACGCCTGCAGCGCCACCTGGACTACCAACCGATCCGCCAGCTGAGCGGTAGATTGACCTTGCAAGAGTCCGGTTAGGATGCCGTTTGGTTCAAAAACAAAGGTGTCTTGAAAATCTGCATTCCCCGTAACGTTTTCGAATTCCGCGAACCGGTTCAGCCCATCAAACGAGCCTTCATTCGTGCCATAGATGTAGAAGAGATTTGCCTGGTCTTCCTGCCCCTCGAGATCAGGGGCGACCAATTCGTCGACGCCGCCACCCCCATGAACGCTCATATTCAAGGATCGAAGAGGCACACCTTTGCCAACCTTCAGCGTGTCATTTCCTGCCCCAAAGTGAACCGACAACTGGTTCTGCTTGTTGGCAGGTATCGTAAAATCGATGGGAGAAAACGTGGGCGTCAGCGAGGTGCTGGCCAGACGCATCCAGCCAATCATTTCCGATGTCAAGGCTGCTTGGGTAGGCAGAATTTGGTTCTGTGCGTCGCTAGCGTCCGGCACGTTGATTACCAGATTGTCGGTGAACGCAATATCTTTGTAGACAGCGATCGTTCGCTCATCGACAAGGGTCGAAAACGTGATGATTGTCTCGCCATCGACTTCCGTTTTGTCTTCCGAAAATTCGACGCTGCGACGCTCTTCCTGGTCAGAGATATCCGGCAAGAGCGAGGCTGTCACTTCCACGGTGATTCGATCGGTTTCACCGGCGTTACCAGTGATCACACCCCCAATACTGCCGCCATCCCGGATGTAAAACGCATCGATGGTTTCGATCGCACCGGTGAGATTCTCTACTTGGGAGAAGGCGATGTTGGAGTTCAGCCTTCCCGTGTTTTCACCCGTGATTTGCCAGTTGTTTGTGACCGTTCCAGTTGTCTGTGCTGGTCCGCTCAGAGAGTCCTCACCCCCCCCTCCAAGGAATCGGAGGACCAAAGAGGAAGCGGAGCTATCCACGACCAACGAGTCAGAAAAACCAGATCCTTTGATCGAGATTGTCCCACTATTGTCCGCCAGAGGCTGGGTAAAAAGCGAGATTCCTTGATTGATATCCCGTAGGATAATGATGCTGTTCTCCTGCAACAACTTCATGTCCAAACCATTGGGATAATTGGTCGCATCAAACTCAAAGTCGGATGCCATTACCAACCGTCTTTCAAGCGACTCGATGGCAAAGGATTTCCTAAAATTCTGAATCGAACGGTCTCGCTTCGAGCGATTTAGAATGGCAGACTTCTGTGTTGCAACAGCATTTTGAAATCGCATTTTCTGAAGCACAAGACTGTATAGTCGTCGTAGCATCGAATTGCTGTGTGAAGAAGACTTCATTGCTAAACCTTAAATCGCAATAGAGTTGGTCGAACGACTGAATAAGAAAAATACGAAGCCGGTACGAAGTCGCATCCGCTCTGCATGAAGTCCAACCACCATGCAGTTTGATGAAAGAAGACATCTGGGGATCTCTAGGGCCGCAAAGTCGCCTAGCCCCAATTTTTCCCGCGAGCAATTATCCTGCAGTAGATGGGCTTCTAACTGCACAGCCGAATAGCAGACGGCAAGGGCGTAGAAAACCCCGTAAAGACCCCTGGCTAGTTGGAAATCCTGGGTTTTCTGCAATTGCACTGCTGACGAATCCTTGATCACTAAGCCTCCAGTCCACGAGATTTGGGGTCCGAAAACCAAAGTCTCGGAACCCACGAATCTCAACGAATTTTCGATGAATCTAGCTTAGATAACCGGAATGATCGACACGCAACGAACGAGTTTGGCGTGAAATCGACAAGAAGCGACGCCAATGACCTTAGGGTGTCTGTTGAACTCGAACACGAATCAAGTCCCAGATCGCCTCGAACTAACCTTTTGAGGTGCGAGCCAGGTGGACCCGAAGTCGCTGTGCGGCTCTGTTTCCTAATTGGAGGATCTCCCGCGAACGTCCCAGTGTTACACTTCCACCTGCTGAGGAGACGCTCGCGGAGATAATTTTACTGGCATTAAGAACCAACCCTCGTTCGATCTTGACAAAAACCGAATCGGGCAAATGGGATAGCCATTCACGCAACGGCTGGCGAACTTGATACTCTTTCCCACCATCGACAACCACCCTGGTGTAATGATCGTCCGACTGGATGTACAGAAGGTCCGAAACAGGAACGAAATGCCCCGTATTGCCAATCGGCAAGAGTTTTCTTTCAAGACTCTTTGGGTCGGAATCACCATGACCGATTGCGTGGGAGGGACTAGCCGGAAACAAGCGGCTGATCGATGCATGCAATCGTTCCGAGGACACTGGCTTTAGCAGGTAGTCCATCGCGTTGACCTCGAAGGCACGGACTGCATATTGGTCATAAGCCGTTACGAAGACAATCTTGGGCTTGTGATGAATCTGCTCTGCGATTTCGAACCCACCTCCGCCGGGCATACGGATATCTAGAAAAACTAAATCGGGCCTTAATGCGTCGATCGAATCAATCGCCGGTTGCTTGCGATCGGCCTCACCCAAAACCTCAACCAGGGGTTCACACTTTAATAGGCAGAGTAACTGTCGACGCGCTAGGGATTCATCGTCCACCACGACACAGGTTACCTTCGCCATATCGCACCTTTTTGTTCTGGAATCCAAAGTCTTGCCGTGAACACGTTTTCGATTTCAAAGAGCTCAAATTTTGCGATATTGCCGTAAAGACACTTCAGTCGATCCCTCGTGTTGGAAATGCCGATTCCAAAACCTCCCTGGGAACTCAAATCACTTTGCAGGGGGAAAAGATTCGAAACCTCCAATACAAGCTGCCCGGACACTAGCATTGATTTCACCACAAGTTCTATCGGCTGATCCGCTTGAAAACCATGCTTGATTGCATTTTCGACCAAGGGTTGCAAAATAAATTCTGGAACATCCCACGCATCCGCTTCTTTATCCGTGTCAAAAACCACTTTAAGATCGTCACCATACCGCACCATCTCGATATCCAAGTACGCGTGCAACGCATCGATTTCCTCCTTGAGCGGCCGAAAAAGCGACTGGGAGTTTGTCAGTCTGAATCGGAGAAACGAAGCGAGTTTTTCGACCAACTCCGGTACCTTGGAAGGATTGTCTCTCGATAACGCATCGATGGAGGTCAGTGAATTGAACAACAAATGCGGATCGAGTTGCGATCGCAATGCCAGGAGCCGTGCCTCAGCCTCCGCTCGCATGGACTCCGAAAGCCGTAGCTTGGTTTGAATCAAAGTTATTTGATGCGTGCCAAACCAGATCATAAAGAGGCCAAAACCCGTTGGTATTATAAAATTACGCCGAGAATAAGGGATGACTACCGACTGGTTGATTTGCTGAACCACCAGATCAACACTTATGACCAAACCTATCGAAAACCATATCCATGAGAGTGTTGTACGTTGACGCAATGCTGCACACAAGCAAACAACCATGTAGAGCACAGTGAAAGCACTGCTGATGGAAAAAAGATACTTGACCGACCAACGGTATTCGATAATCAGGCTCACACCTACACCGCTCGCCAACAGCAAAATCACAAATAGTCGAAGCCTAGATGCCCATCGGGGCAGCGTTGCAACACCAAGAATGTTTCGATCGATAGAAAAGACCACGCTCACCGACAGTGCCGTAATAAAGCCGTAGAATTGCCTCTCCCACCATATCGGTAAGTCAGGACGAACCGTACGAACATGCCCATTAAAAAGAAGGAAACGAATTGAGTAAGCCAGTGTAAACATCGATATCATCAAAAATAAAATTTTACGATTTGCCGTTCCGAATGTCAGCAATATCGCCATGATGATAATACAAACCGCTAGTAGAAAAAAATCTTGCATCAGCCGAAGTCGATCAAATCTCCCAAAGGAATCTTCAGAACCGATCACCATTGGAAACCAAATGAAGGTGTCTGACTTCGCCACAAAGTACAAATCGACCGTTTGATTCGGCGCTACCGAAAATGAAATATGGGGATACTGCACTGGGGCTGCTAACCCCTGCTGAATCTCCTTGGCACCACCAAACCTACTGACTCGGACATCGCCGTTTTCGATTAGGTGCCATCGTGCATGACTTAACCTCGCCATCGAGGATTCGACCACTAGGCGAGCTTCTTCGTCTGTGTCATTGAAGATGGAGCAATGTGCCCAAATTGCCGAGCTGGTAAAATGGGCAAATTTCAGTGTGTGCTCATGATCGGAAAAACGATCGGCGTACTTGCCCGATGCAATATCCTCCACAGAAACTTTTCCACTGGAATCGTCCATAATCGAGAGATGACGGGTGAGCGATGTCATCTGCATCGACGTGTCGCGAACAACAAAGGGCTCCGCACAAGAGCCGATTTCCTGCAGAAAAACCAGGATGAAAAAGGTGATCGCCGATCGCAAGACGACAACACCAAACTCGCTTTTGGCGACTCCAATCATTTTGTTGGTCCATCCGGCATTATGTGGGTTGAGATCGAGGTGTTTTGGACCAGCGTAGGTAGTCTAAACGTTGGTTGGGTTTAGCCTAGTAAATGAACGAACAAAAATGCGAGGCGTCTTTGGAGTGCTGCCTCCCCCCCCGGATTCTTCGCATTGTGGCCAAAGACAAGTTGCCGGAGCCGGACGGGAGATTCTTGACCTTCACACCTCTTGCACTTGCCTTCGGCATCGACTTGACGTAGTGATGATTCCGTCGGGGTTACTTCCGAGCATTGCCCTATCCTTCGGTCAAGTACTCTTAGCATACCTTGCGGCAGCCTGTTGTACACGAATTTTTGCTCGATCTTCTCGGGCATCATCGAGCTTTCGGTTACGTTCTTCGTGGATCGTGGCAGGATCGATCGGCGCGGAATCCAAACGAGTTGTCGCAAAAGTCCACTTCGTAGATTCTTTCCAAGATCATCACGACCGCCCTTTGGACGATCTTGTCTTCCACGCACGCTATAACCTTTGCCGTAGCCACCTCCGACCTTTTCGATCGTGGTGGCCGATTCACGTCGGCAGACGGCATCCCAGATCAATCGCTCGAGCCAATCGAGCGAATCGATCGCAGTCGACCTCTCCCAAGCCATCCTCGGTCTGGATGAAGATCGGTTTGGGGGTGGTGGCTGCGAGGCTACTTTTGCCGACCCCTTCGGTACCGTAGACCAAGATTCGTGGTGGCAGGTGGGCTTTCCCACGCTGCACTTGCTGTAACAAACTCATGTGCTTTTTCCTTACAAGAACGAACAAAAAACTGGGTAAAACAAAGGCAGTAAGCAGGTGGGCACAGGGAGTCCGGACGCTCTCTCCGTTTGCCATTCGTGGCCGGGAGCGTCACGCCATCCCACCTGCCTACTGCGCTGGATCAGAGAAAATCGAAAACGCGAGTCTCTTCGTAGCCCGTGGGCCAGGAATCGTTCGCAGTGCAAGCATGCAAGCGATCGATCGCCTGCTCGTTTTCCTTTTGGGCGAGGTTCAAAACCTCGTCGCTGAGTCGCCAGACGCCGCAGCGATAAGGCTCTTTCTTCTCCACGGCAATCAAATGGACGGGAACATAGATCCCCAAGGCTTTAGACAGGACCGCGCGATAGAACGCCAATTGATGGGCGTACCCGTAGCGCCGCGAGTCGGCCTCGAACCAGGTCAAGTCGTCGCATGTTTTCAGGTCCACGATGCTCGGGGCTGGATCCAACCAATCGATACGAATCTGGCAGGGGAATCCGCAGTACTCGGCCCGCACGACCGCTTCGGCGATTCCGTATTGCAGCAAATCCACCGCCGCCTCGTGCATCGCGACCGATTCGTTCATCCGTTCGATCGTTTCGAACTGCGAATCGGACAGCACGGGCTTACCGACCGTCTCGGCCCACTGAGTCCATGCCTTGGTGGCTGGTCCAAATGGCAG
>Ga0315906_10004132_pt1 | contig 18830 bp, 15 predicted proteins | sample LakEriMetagenome_4_FD_203526 | JGI IMG/M metagenome (GOLD analysis project Ga0315906, IMG submission 203526) | Freshwater fungal communities from buoy surface, Lake Erie, Ohio, United States - Buoy 2 MA122 | ecosystem: Environmental > Aquatic > Freshwater > Lake > Lake biofilm | place: USA... | reverse complement strand
TAGTTTTTATCTTGAGTGTGCGCTTTCCAGAAACGTGGAGAGGCGAATTGACCGATTATGAGATTAGAAATATTGTCCTAGCTCTTCTAGTGCTTGGTTTTTGGTTGTTTTTTCTTTGGTTTAACGGATCTCGTGACACAAATATTTTAGGATTTGGAGCAGATGAGTATAAGAAGTTAATAAATGCAACTCTTTTAAGTTTCACATCTGTTGCTTTTGTTTCCTACATTTTCAAGCTAGAAATTTCAAGATTATTCGTACTTTCAGTATTTCCTTTTGGCCTACTCGTCTTATTTATAGTTAGAAGAATACTTCGAAGAAGACTTTTAGGAGCTAGAAATCAGGGCAGATATCTTTCTCGGGTATTACTACTTCATTCTGGAGAATCTGATCCAGTTGAGCAAAGATTAGCACTTGCTCAACATGCGGGATTCAATATTGTTCACAAAATTGTGACTGGCGAAAACCTTAAATTTGATGTTAAAGAAATTGTTTCATACGCACTGTCTAATAATTGCGACCAAATCATTGTGGGTCAATCGGCAGTCATTTCAGCAGCTGAGTTGAGACAACTTGGATGGGCATTAGAACTAACAAACATTGATCTAATTGTTGCTCCAGCAGTTACTGAAATTGCTGGTCCACGATTGAAGGTAAGTAATGTTGAAGGGCTGCCACTCCTTCACCTTGAGCAACCAAAATTTAGTGGTGCATCAAGAGTCACAAAAAGAGTTCTTGATTTAACACTTTCAGTAGTAGGCCTAATTATCATTTCACCACTTTTATTGATTGTTGCAATAATTATTAAATCCTTTGATCGAGGATCTGTTTTGTTCACCCAAAAAAGAATTGGCCAAAATAATAAAGAATTTAATGTTTATAAATTTAGGACTATGTACGAAGGTAGTCATGAGCAACGAGCGCGAGTAATGGCTGAAACAAATAAAGACCCAAGACTTGCTAAAGATCCACAAGATCCAAGAATTACTAAACCTGGTTCATTCTTGAGAAGGTGGTCAATTGATGAGATTCCACAAATTATAAATGTATTAAAAGGTGAAATGAGCTTAGTTGGGCCAAGACCACCATTAGCTGAGGAAGTAAACCAGTATGAAAAATCTGAAACTAGAAGATTACTTGTGAAACCAGGTTTAACCGGATTATGGCAGGTATCTGGAAGATCAGAATTGGATTGGGAGGACGCAGTAAGACTTGATCTTTATTATGTTGAAAATTGGTCTTTAACCTTAGATATCTTGATAATCATTAGAACCGCTGCAGCAGTTTGGCGCGGAGAAGGCGCATATTAATTAAGTGATTTGATGAATGCTTTGCAATCATCAAATAACGGTAAAAGTCCTTGAGTTTTAGCTTTTTCCAGAGAAATAGCTTCCTGATCTTTTTCAGAAAGAATCAATTCAATATCTGGCCATTTAACGTTTAATGTCTTATCAAAAGGATTTATTCCCTTTTCTCGTTCTGGATTGTATTTCTCACTCACGTAGTAGGTAACGATCGTATTGTGTTCAAGTGCTATAAAAGCGTGGGCTAAACCTTCTTCAATAAACACAGCACTTGCAGATTTTTCATCTAAGGAAATTTCTTCAAATTGGCCAAACGTTGGTGAACCAATTCTTATATCAATTACATAATCTTTAATTGAGCCTCTTTGGCATTGCACAAGTTTAGCTTGGCTTGGAGGAACAAGAGCATAATGAATTCCTCTTACTGAACCTTTTGAGCTTGACGAAGTATTTGTTTGTTTGATGTCAAAGTTTCGACCAATTAGTTTTGGGAACTCTTCTGCTTTGAATGATTCATAAAAGAATCCTCGATTATCTTCAAATTTTTGGAATTCAATTTTCCAGGAACCAGAAATTTTTAGTGGGTGAGCTTTCATTTGTTTAAATACTATCTCTTTATCTTTCGTTGTTCACTAAACCATTGGGTTAAGTATGTTGAGCACTCTTCTTCATTAACTCCCCCCACAACTTCTAGTTGGGGATTACCATTTCTAAGTAATTCAACACTTGATTGAGATGTTGTTTCAGGGTTAAATGCCCCAAATACAACTCTGCTAATTTTTGACTGCAAGATTGCTCCAGCACACATTAGACATGGCTCCAAAGTCACATAGAGACTTAAACCCTCAAGATTCCAATTGCCAAATAGATGCCCTGCTTTTCTTAGGGCAACTATTTCTGCATGAGCGCTGGGATCTGAAGTTAATTCTCTTAAGTTATGGGCAATAGCAACTTGTTTTTGATTTTGGTCATAAACAGCAGCTGCTACTGGAACATCGAGTACAGCAGGTGATTTTTTTAGGAAATCTAACAAATCACTCATGATCTCTTGATCTTGTGAGCGTATTTTCACGATTTGCCTCAACCTCTAAGCGATGAGGATAACGATAATCTAAAGCCATAAGGTTTTGGTTTCAAGGAAGAGGCTAAGTGCAGGTTCTTACCAAATTGAACACTACAAAGCTTTTGTGGGCATTTGCGATTTCGCAACTTGCTGTAATCACGATTTATTTGGGTCATAGAGCTGAAACATTTGTAACATTTGACCATTTTCTACAAAGTGTGAAGTATTCAACTTTAGTTTTGTTAGTGATTTCCATCTTGATTACATTAAATGAGCGAGATCATATATTAAAATTTGAAAAGGCAAAATACATTTTCTCTGCACAGATTCTGATTCTTTATTTCACGATGATAATTCATACAGATATAAAGGCAATCAATAGTCCAACAATTTTACTTATGCTCATTTTAAGTCTTTTGATATTTACCCAGCCAATTGCTATGAAAGAAATTAATAAGTTAGTTATCTTTTTTGCAATAGCAAACTTTACCTTTGTTGCAGCACAATTGACAGCAATTATTCCTGTTGCACAGGATAATGTTCGAGATGGTTTAGGAATTGTAACTGATAGACCAACGGGCCTCCTATTTAATGCTTTTGCCATGAGTTACGCCTCAGTCATCACATTGTTAGTTTGTTTGTATTTTTTAAAAAAGAATTCTTTAATGTGGCTCAATTGGATTGGAGTTATCTTTTCAGGCTTTAGTGTACTTTTTTCTGGAACCAGAACTCCGCTATTGCTTATTCTTGTATTTGGTTTAATCATAATTGTTCAAGATTCAAGTTTGGCCAGAAAGTACTGGAAGATAATTTCTTACTTTACAACTGGAGTATTAATCCTATTCCCAGTAGCTACTATTTTAGTTGGAGAATTAACAAATAGAGCAAGTTTGGCAAATTTGAATGGCAGAACTCAATTATGGACTTGTGTAACTTCAAGGTGGGAGGAATTCATACCATTTGGAGTTGGAGTTCAAGCAGCATTTCCAAACGGATTTTGTTCTGATGATGAATGGTTTTCAAAACTTCGCCACCCAGAAAATATGTTTTTATTGAACTATGTGGAAGCTGGGGTTATTGGATTTATTGGACTGGTAGCACTTTTTGTGATTACCTTAATCAATTCTGCTCAAGCCTTAAAAAAAGGATCAAGTCTTGCCCTAGGGATAACTGGAACCTTTTTACTTTCTTCTTTATTTTACGTACCCCTATTCCACTATTTACCTTTTCTGGAGGGAAGAACAGCTAATAGAGGGGTATTTAACTTCTTTTTCTTGACGGTGATTTGGATGAGTATTTTGGCTTTAACTACTGGAGGAAAATTACAGCAACAGACCAAAAAATAACCAACGGAGTTATTTGCCAAATTGGTTTAATTGCATTTCTCGATTCAGTTTTATTCCTTGCAATTTGTAGAAGCAAAATTTGTAGAGTTAAAGCTGCACCTAAGCCCAGTGCTGCTGACAAATAACCCAAGGAATCAATAGTCAGATAAATCACTATCGCTTGGAAAAGAACAGATAGAGGAGTCGATATTCCTAGAACCCAAAACTTGTTCAACCAGGTTAATAAATGCGTATTTGCTAAATAAATAACATAAATTAGACCACAGAGCGAAGTTAAGATAATAGTCTTAGAAACTTCAGAAGTCATCTTTAAATTTGGATTTAACACTCGAATTATTTGTGTATTAAAAACAAAGATAAAAACTATTAGGAAAAGAGCTAAACCTAATAGTTTGGTAATTGTCGCATTAAGTAATGAAAAGGCGTTTATAGAATTATCTTTATGTTGTAATAATACTTGGTTTAACCATGGATGATTTAAAGCACTTAAAATCATAATTGGAGCAGTCGCAACTAACATAATTACTTGAATAAAACCCGAAAAAGATTTCCCCAATTCTTGCCCAAAAATTATTTTGTCTATGTTAAGCAACGCCATCACAGCAAACATATGTGGCAGTATCGGATAAGCACTAATTAAGGAATTTTTCAAATTATACTTATCTAGTTTTTGATTGCCTTCATCTTTTGTTTTGACCATCAAGAAAGATAATATTACTGCTAGTAATGAACCAATTTGTAAAGCGTTCAAATCACTTAAAGACGAATTCAAAAAAGAATTAAGAATGACGGCAAGACTTGGCATAAGTGTTCCAAGAATTGAAATAAGAGCAAAAGATACATATTTACCTTGAGACCTTGCTAAAGGTAAAATTAGTTGCATACAAGAAAAAGTCAAAGCTATGGCAAAGATATAAGCATAAATTGAATTCGGATTACTGAATAAAATCAGAATCGATAAAGTTAGGTAAAAATAAATTATTTTATTGAACCAGGAAATAACGCTTGGGCGAGATTTATTATCCAACACATAGGACCTACTAATAACTATAGGAAGCCCAAAGGAAAAAAGAATTCCCAAAATCGAGGCAGCAGCAGCAACAAAAGTAACTTCACCAAAATCTGTAACACTTAATCTTCTAGTCAATATCGGGGTAAGAAGAATTGGCCCAAGACCCTGACCAAGTGCACCTAATAGGTAAACATTTCCTGTTAAGCCAAAGGGCATAAAAAATTTAGTGAACAAGGCCAATGATTTTTTCGTCATTTATTTCTCATACCTGATTTAAAGACTTCTAGAGAGATAGATTTATTTGAACCTGTAATTAAATCTTTTGCTCTTGCAAGAAAAAAAGTAGTAGAAATATTTGATTTTTTATTCCAGCCCAAGATCTCTCTTAATTCCTGAGGAGATTTTTTGCAATCAATCCCAAGCTCTTCTTTCCAAAGGTCTGGCCTTTGATAAATCAGTGAATTCCAATTTGTTTTACCATCTCCTGCTTGGGATGCTTTGTCATCTGGATTTGTTACTGAGTAGTCAATAGGACCCCCTATTTCTACTTTTAAACCTAGTGAAGATGCATAAAGAACTGGCGTACTCATGCTGTTAGAAACTACTGTTGAAAAGTTTGAAAGTAAATCTCTTTGATTCTTTAGAAACATTGGATCAAATCCGCTTTCCCAAGGTGTTCCATTGCCGTGAGTTTTTACGGAATGACCTACTGATTCATAGTTTTGTATTATCTGAGTTTTTGCAAAGTCGTATCGATGTAGTACTACCGTTACCTCACCGTATTTGTGGTTTAAGAAATTTGCGTACTCAAGACTGGTATCCCCTAATTTTGCCCCGGTAGATGAATGAGCAGGATAGGCAACAACTCCTGATCTATTTGGAACAGATACCTGCGGATAAACATCTGGCAAGTACAACCAAGGCGCACCAATGGCAAATACATTTTTCTTGCCGTTTTCTTTTATTATGCTTTCGCATCTCTTAGACCAAACAAATTTATTGGCTGTTCTTCGTGAACCTAAGTAGTTTCCAAAGCCATCGGTGGCATTCCAGCCATGCTGCAAATAGCCATTTATCCAGGGAGAACCCTCTAAACCACAGTATTTAGCCAATAGGTGAACATGGCCATAGAATCGATTTTCAGCCTGAGCTGACAGTTGCATCGGAAAAGTATTCACAAATGACCGTTATTTAGTTGTCTGAACTGAATTAGGGCCACAAGGATCACTTTGTCTAAGAACTTCACCAAGATATGAATCCGTTACTTTCCAAAGTGAGACACTGCCACTTGTTTTTACTAAGTCCGCAAATGGCTCATAGTTGCTTATACTTGATCTGGTTGTATCAACTACTAACCAGTCAACTCCTGATTTTCTTAAAACTTCAAAATTCTCAGTAGTTGGAGTTACAAAGAAATCTTGATTTACTCTCCATGAATCCTCTTTCCAGTACTTATTAAGAATTGGTTCAGATAAAGGACAGGTTGTGTATGACCAGCCTTCTAGAAACACTCTTCTTTCACTAATTGCTGAAAGTGCAAATTGTCTAGCGGTGCAGGTTTGATTTTCTTCCAAACCAGCACAGTGCCTATTGGTGGCAATAAGATCATTTTTGTTTGATTCCTTTCTTAAGTAGTTGGCTATGTCATAAGTCCCAATACTTATTGAGTAAGGATGTTCTGGTAGAGAATAAGCTTTTTGATCAAATTTTGTTAAGCCTGAAAACATTCCTATAGAGAGAGAAACAATTAAAAGGTATGTGAAAATACTTTTCCTGTTGATTTTGGCTATTACGACGGTCACTAGGAAAACAAATCCACTTGCTAGTGTCCAAAGGAAAAAGGTTCTTAATACTTGAGCCCTTGGAACAAAAGAAGAAAACAAAGCAAATATTACTGGTTGACCTACTAATCCAAGTGCAATAAGGAAAATCTTGTCTGTCTTCAACTCGGTTTCTTTATAAAAAGCAACGCTTGCTAACAGTACTCCGATAAACGGAATAACGCCGTAGAGCAGGAATAATTGGGAATTTCCCCAGGCTTCCAGTAAAAGAAGTCCTCCAATTCCTGCAAGTATTGTTACAACAAGAGGTAAAAATAGATTAAGTGATTTTTTGTAATAAGTATGAATAGTGACAAAAATAAGTGAAGAAAAAGAAATGATGAAAAGAATCACAAAAATACCAAGGGATCTAGAATCAAGAGTAAATCCATAGCCCTCTGCTAGTAATTTGAACGTATCTATTGGGTTAAACCAAAGAGAGGTTCCATTTCTTCCTTCACTTGAGCTGCTACTAGATACTTGTGAGTATCCAGCAATAAAACCAGCTAATGACGGAATTAATAAGTTAATGGCATTTTTTTTCAAATCAACTTTGTAGTTTGAAATCAAGTAAGTGATCACTAAAATTACAATCAATAATCCAACTGGACCTTTTGACAATGTCGCAGAAAGTGAAACAAAGAATAAAGAAATAATTTTTATGATATTACTAATCTTTATTTGATTATAGGAATAAATTAAATAAATGGCCAAGATTGCAAAAACATTTGCTGTAAATTGAGGCATAGATGTTGTAGAAATAAATGGCCTGGCCAAACCAATTTGATCATTAAATTCTGGAAATGTTGGATAAATTGTTAAGCCACCTAGAATAAGTGAAAACACTCCAGCGATCCAAGATTTACCTATTACTTTTCCTGCAAGATATAGCAAACTAAAATAAAGTATTCCCAGCAAAATAAACTGAGTTTTAAAAATAGAAACAATTAATTCAAAGCTGCCAAAGAAAGAAATAAAAGAACCTAAGGAAAAAGCGCCCCAATGATATTTAAGAGGTACTTGAGCATCTGCTACAAAAGGAAAAATTGATGGTCCATGATTAGTAATTTCACCAGCTTGAGCAATAGCGTTATATGTGTCTGGCCAAACCAAGAATTGATCTAGATTGTTGGAAGGTACATATAGGGATTGTCTGAACAAGAGTATAAAGACAATTATTGAAAAAATTGCGATTACTAGGTTTTGAGGACGAAATTCAATCTTTTTACTTAAATCTGTAGTTAAAAGATACTTCTTTGGGCGTAGTAGAAAATAAAAAGAAACCAGTGATAACCCTGCTGTTAATACCCAAGAAATCCCGATTTTAGAAAAAAAAGCATGAAGAGGGATTATCAGAGAAATCAACACGGCAGAACCTATTATTATGGCGTTGAAGAATTCTCGAATCTGAAATACAACTAAACCAATAAATGCTCCTGGAATTAGAATTAGAAACAGAGCTGACCGAGTTGTCCCAATAGAATTTGCAAAAGAAGCATTATCAAGAAATGAAGGCAGGAAGATTGCGAGGGAGAGTATTAGCCAAATACTTAATCTTATGAGAGTACTGCGTTTTTCAACTGTTCTAAGCACAAGTCAACTATAGGCAAAAGACTAGGTTAAGATGATTCATATGCAGGTTCCTTTCTATAGACACTCTCTATCCCCAGAAAATGCTCAATTAGTAGCAAAGGTTCTTGAAACCCCATTTCTCACCTCGGGACCAATAGGTAAAGAAGTAGAGGCTCAATTGTGCGAATACTTTGGTGCAAAGCATGCAAAACTTGTTAATAGTTGGACAAATGGCGCTGTTGCCACATTGCTAGCAATGGAAATAGGGCCAGGTGATGAAGTTATTGTTCCAGCAATGACATTTATTGCTACAGCAAATGTTGTTGAACTAGTTGGAGCAAAACCAGTATTTATTGATTGTGATCCAGATACTTTATTAATAACACCAGAATTAGTGAAAGCTGCAATTACTAAAAATACAAAGGCAGTGATACCAGTTCATATGTATGGACAAATGTGTGATGTAAAAGCCATCAAAGACATACTTCCTAGAGATCACAAAATTTCAATTATTGAAGACTGCGCTCATTCTTTTGAAGCAAAGTTTAACGGGGAAAGGCCAGGTAAGCACTCAAATGCTGCAATTTTTTCTTTTTATGCCACAAAAAATGTCACCTGTGGTGAAGGTGGAGCAATAATCACAAATAATGAAAAATTCTTTGAAAGAATTCAGCAGTCAATACTTCATGGAATGTCAGCAGGGGCAGCAGATCGTCTTGAAGCTGGGCAATACAAACATTGGGGGATGGACCACTTAGGGACAAAAGCAAATCTGCCAGATTTGCTCGCATGTTTTTTGCCCGAACAAATCAAAACAGTTGATCAAAGACTTGGATTGAGGGAAGAAATAGCTCAAAAATATGAAAAAGCACTTGCACGCACGAAAATTAGATTTCCCAAAGTATTAAATAACAGAATTCACGCTAGACACCTTTTTCCAATACATGTTGGAGTAGAACACAGGGATAAAGCCTTATTGGCACTCGGGGAAGCAAAAATTGGAGCAACAGTTAATTACCGTTCTGTTCACACCATGCGCTTCTACTCTAAAAAGTATGGATTTAGTGGAAGTGAATTTCCCACAAGTCTTACGTGGGGAAACGGCACTTTAAGCGTCCCGCTGTTCCCTGGAATGACAACTCAAGAACAAGATTATATCATTAACACACTGATTAATAAAATAGATAATGTAATGGGTGAATCTTGAGGATGAAAAAAGTCTTAGTCACAGGTGCTGGTGGATATATCGGTACTCAGTTGGTTAGAGATTTGGTCAAAGTTGGGTATTCAGTGACCGCAGTAGATAGATTCTTTTTTGGACAGGAGACTTTATCTGAATTTATGGATAATAAGCAGGTTAAAATCATTAAAAAAGATATTCGAGATTTAAGTGAAAAAGATCTTTTAGGTCATGATGTGGTGTGTGACCTAGCTTGTCTATCAAACGATCCTGCTGGTGAAATTAACCAGGAACTCACTTACGCAATTAATCGTGATGGCAGAATTCACGTTGCTAAAACAGCTAAATTAGCCGGGGTTGAAAAGTATATAATTTCTTCATCTTGTTCAGTTTATGGGCAGGGCTCAGAACTTCAGCTCACTGAGACATCTACAACCAATCCAATAAGCGCTTATGCCAAATCAACTTTGGAAGCTGAGCAGCATAATTTGTCAATAGCGGATGACAGTTTTTCCGTAACCTCATTGCGGAATGCGACAGTTTTTGGGCTTTCGTCGCGAATGCGATTTGATTTAGTCGTTAACTTGATGACGCTTACGGCATTTGAAAAAGGAAGGATAATAGTAATGGGTGGCGGATGGCAATGGAGGCCGCTTGTTCACATTTCTGATGTTTCTCGCGCTTTTTTGCTTACGATAAATGATAAAATAAGTAATGTAAATAGAGAGATATTTAATGTCGGGCTTGATAATTTTCAAATAAAGTCCCTAGCATATCTAGTAAGAGAAGAACTTCCTCTTTCTGTGGAAATTGAAGTTGCACCAGATGATGCGGATAAGAGGGATTACAATGTTGTTTTTGAAAAGATAAAAACCCGTCTAGGCTTTAAAGCTGGGACTCAAGTTCAGGAGGGTGTCAGGGAGATCTACCAAGCGCTGAAGAACGGCAAAGTTGATGTTGGCCCAAAAACCGTAACAGTCAATTGGTATAAAAATATACTTCAGGCAAAAGCATTAATGGATACAGTTCAACTTAACGGAAGAGTTATCTAAAAAAAAGTCATGACTGAGTTATCAATTGTAATACCTTTATTTAATGAAGGTACGTTAGTGGAAGAACTTATCAAGAGAGTTAAGTTTAATTCTAACGCGATAACACAAGAGTTTGAGATTATTTTAATCGATGATGGAAGTACTGATTCTACTTGGGAAAAAATCGAAAACGGAGCAAAACAGGACGGAAGAGTTAAGGGCATTAAGTTTTCGAGAAACTTTGGACATCATTATGCGCTAACTGCTGGACTCCACCACGCAGTAGGAGAGTGGGTAGTTGTTATGGATGGAGACTTACAGGATAGACCAGAAGTTATTCCAGAACTATATACTAAAGTTAACGAAGGCTTTGATATAGTTTTTGTTTCTAGAAGGAATAGGCCAGAAAGAATTTATTATAGGATTATCCAAAAAATTTTCTATTGGATATTGAGGCGTCTTTCCGGCATAAATTTCGACTCAAGTCAAGCTAACTTTTCTATTTTGAATAGAAAGGTTGTGGAAGCGTTTAAGAATTTTCCTGAAAATGCAAGATTCTACGCAAGTACCATAAAGTGGCTGGGATATAGAAGGACGGAAATTTTTGCAGACCATGGACAACGATTCTCGGGCAAGCCATCTTATACACTAAGAAAAAGAATTAAACTTGCGACAGACATAATTCTATCTTTTTCTGAAAGGCCATTGAAATTTTCCATTGGAATGGGATTATTAATGTCTTTACTATCATTATCTATCACCTTCTGGGTAATTTATAATTATTTCTTTTTAGATTATTTAGTTAGTACATGGATGGCAGTTGCGACCGCCATATTTTTATCAACGGGAATCATTTTAATTGTTATTGGAATATCTGGCATATATATAGGCGAAATATTTAGACAGGTAAAGAATAGACCGCTATATGTCATTGACAAAATTCTTTAATTACTTTATAAAGTAGAATTCACCTTAAGGATTAAACGAAATAGGAAACAGATAGATGGAAAATTCAAGATCTATGGAACTTTATTGCATGATGCTAGTAAGCTATTCGGAATATTGAAATGAAAATAGCAGAATTATCGCTGACGTGTCAGCCAAAGAATATCATTTATTCGACGAATATATCTCAAGATATTTACTATTAATGTTGTGGACAGAATATTCGTTTGAATAGTCAGATTTAGCGCTTGAGCTGATTGCTTTTCTGAATTTTTCAGATCTCAATATTCTTTCAATGGCTCCATTTAAGTCATCTAGCGTGTTTATCAAAATTCCATTTTTACCAGACTGAATCAATTCGCTTTGAGCAGTGCCGTTAATACATATAGATGCAACTCCCTGAATGCCAGCCTCTAGGATGGTATAGCCAAAAGTCTCTTCGGACGAAATTGATATATTAATATGCATCTCTTTATAAACTGAGTTCATCTCATCTTCGTCTGTAATATTTTTTCGAATTTCAATATTTGGATGAGACTCAAGAAACTCTGCAGATTTTCCAACTAAAAGCAATTTAATCGGTATCTTAAACTTTTTATGATTTGATTTAAACCAATTAATTAATAAAGAAATATTCTTTCTTTCCTCAGACAAATTGGCAGCGACGCAACCAATTACAAATTGGCCCCGTGGGTTTTTGCCATATTTTTGATTCGACCCAAAGTAGTTATCTTTTTTTTCTAAACTTATCGGATTACCAATAATTACAGTTTTGAAATCTCCAAAAAGTGAGCTTGATTTCAATCTTTGTTCAACATATTGGCTAGGTGCAACCAATGTAAGATTTTCCTTAAATTTTGCAAAAGTGCTTGACTTAACCGCTAATTGTTTTTGAGCCAAATTCTTAAACCCATGTCTCAATTGTGGACAAGCTGAACAATCCGTGACATATCCAGTGCATGCACCAACAAAATGACAACCGCCTGTCATGGGCCAAAAATCTTGAATACTCCAAACTAATTTAACATTAGAATTAAAGAGTTTTGGTAACTCTTTAATTCTAATTAACCCCGGAATCCAGTGAAGATGAATTACATCAAAATCATGTGAAAAATGTTCTAACTTAAAACCATTGTTATGCTCTCTTAAAATCGAGACTAAAGACGGATTATTACTTTTTGATAGTATGTACTGGTCAATTATTGATAAAGATAGTAACTTGGGTAGTCTCAATGCGTTTATATGTAAATTTGAGTCAGTCAAAGAAAAGAAATGAGCATCTAACCCCTGATCAATTTGCGATTTATAGAGTAATCTTGCAAGTTTTCCAGCACCTCCAAATGTAGAAAAACTAAAGTGGGCAATTTTCATAAAATTATTGTACCACCGCTCGAAAATAAATCAAGAATAAAAAAGTAATAAAATTACAATAGTTTTGATTTATTTTATAACTTTGGTACAAATACATCTTATCAAATCGTTATCACATTTTATCTTAAATGAATTCACAGATTGGGAAAAAGCAAAGTGAAGGATAAACTCAGTTTTAGTAATTTTTTTGTTTACGTCATCCCTGGTGATTGAATAATAATTACTAGTAATGTTTATTTCTTAGTTTTGGATACAACACGGCTTAAGCCATTACTCAAAAAATATGTATTGGATACAGAACAGTCGTCAAAAACGCTTTAAGTGAAATGATTCTAATTTTAACAGGATTGTTTAATTCTTTTAATCTAAGAAAAAATAACAAACATTATTTAATTTATGGTTTCAAAAATAGAATTTTGTTGTTACCCCATGGCTGGCTAAGCATAGTAAAACCCTGAATTGATTTACTGACGACTTATTACAATGTCGCTTTTATCGATTTCTAAGAAAATTAGAAAAATGGTTTTAATTCAAATTTTAAAAATACTGCAAGATGAATATAAGGCAAAAATCAAGTCTTTAATTATACTATTACAATCACTAGCTTGGGATTCACTTCTTATTTTATTTTTGGCAATATGGATTCTAGGTATCATATCAATCATTCTGCCAATCATGATAAGTATATTAATTCTTTAGAATTTAAAAGAGATATGGTAATTTTGAACAGAAAACACAAAAGATTTCAAACTTCTTATTTTTAACTGTTATGACTAATTATTTGTTCTTTTAGTTATGATTATACAACGTTTGACTATTAGATTCTGCTTGGAAATCATGTATTATACGAGTCTGAAAAGGTCGTCAATCTGAACCCAAATTTTTAAATTCTTATGTCAATTTTGATAGCGATAGTTTCGTTTATCAGTCCTATTACTACTAGCCTTATATTGTGACTGACATATTTACTATTTTTCTACCTTTTAGAAGAATTCAACTAGATAGCGATTAATGAATTAACTTTCTTTCAGCAGTCACGGGGGTTCTGAATCATATTTTCAAATCAGGAATTGGGAGAGCAGCATTCAGTGGGGGAGAATTGAGATAAATTTGCTAGGGGAGTATTGATGTTAACTGTATTTACCTTAGTACAGTAACGTTACAATTAAGATGAAACATAGTTTAAAAGTAAAGAATCAACTAAGGGAGAAGGAGTAACAGTCTCTATTTTAGGAGCTATTCATGTTATGACGATATTTATTGAAAGGGATTTCTAGAATGAACTTAGAAAAAATGAAAGTTAATGGCTTTGATATTCCAATATTGTTGATTGGATATACAAGGCCTTCAATGACTGCCAAACAAGTGGAAGCCCTTAGGGCTATTAAACCAAATAAAATTTATTTCTACTTAGATGGACCAAAGAGTATTAAAGAAGCAGATCTGATGAGGTGTACCGAAATGGAATTAAATAAAATAGACTGGGACGTTTCAATAATCAAAAATATCACCACAAATAGCCAAGGAGCAGCAAAATCTATCACGAGTGCCATAAGTTGGGCTTTTGAAAGGGAAAAAAATTTAATAATACTAGAAGACGATGTGATACCTTGCAAAGAATTCTTTTCTTTTTGCGAATACTACCTACACCAAGATCTTCTAGGAAGCAATATTGCATTGATATCCGGACATCAGATTAAATTAAATAATTTTAATGGAACATTGATGAGTCAATTAAGCATCTATCCTAGAATTTGGGGGTGGGCTACTCAGAAAGACGTCTGGGAAAAGTTCGATTACGAACGCAAATACAGGCTCTTAGAAAAAATCTTTCACACTTGGAAGATTTCAAATTACAATTTACTATTTTTTTCATATTTATGTTTTGTAAATCTAAGGATTAGACTTCAATCACTAGATACATGGGACTACCAATTCCTTTATTTTACCAACTCGAGGAGATACTTCTGCTTAGTCCCAACTGCAAATTTAGTGAAGAATTTAGGGTTTGGGCCTGAGGCTACAAATACAAAATTAGATAAAATAGATCAAGAATACCTAGGATCTGGTCTCCAAACTAATTTAATTGATATTAGGAAATTAGAATACTCAAAATCAGGTGATGTTGAGTGGAGAAAATATCGCTTACGAATGGTCTTCTGGTCTGCAATAAATAAATTTAAGAGAAAATTCTAATGTGAAAAAAATTAATATTTTTGTTTACAAGAATTTTCCTGATCCTAAAGTGGGTGCAAGTAATTTAGTTTTTTTTGAATTTATCAGTTACTTAGAAGCAAGATACAATACAATTAAAATTTACATAGTAAATCCGAAAAGCAATATTAAGGGCAAAATCTCACAAAAATACATTATAAGCGAAGCCATGAGCAAAGAAATTTTTGAGATCAACGACACTGAGACACGCAAAACACCTAATTCGGATATAGCCATATTTTTAGATTTGAAATCAGGATTAATTGCAAATCAGGTTATTGCTAAAAAGAAATTTATCTGGTTAGGGGATTTAGAGTTTTTGACAATTCTTGAGCACTACAAAGTCGGTTGCTCCCTCAACCTTATTAAGATTTTAGATTTTCCTAGAGTGATACTAAGGATTTTGATAAGCGTGCTGCAGTATTTAAAAATCCTAGGTCACATGGACAATGTAATTATATCCTCATTCAATTCTGAAAAATATCTAAAGTTGTTAGGCTTTAACTCAATATTCTTACCCTATCCTTTAAAGTTTGATAAAGAATTGGTCACGCCGAGTATAAAAAGTGAAGAATTGAAAACTAAAAATATTAATTTCCTATTTTTTGGAAACCATGAAGGCCTAGGAACTAAATCAACTATTAAAGAATTCAAGCACGTCGTAATCCCTGCAATGGAGAAAGTATATGGGCAAAATAGATTTGATATTATAATCGCAGGAGATTTAAATCAAACGAGTTTGATATTTAAAGAACTTAAAACTTTATCGTCTATTACTTTTGAAGGATACGTTGAGAATATTAATAAACTAATTAATGACGTCGATTATTGTATATTCCCAATTAAATCAAAAATAGGCAATAGAAGTAGAATTATTCACGCAATGAGTCAAGGTAAAGTCGTAGTTACGCATCAAAACGCAGCATTTACTAATCCATTTTTGCAGAATAGGGAGAACTGCATTACTTACGGGACGAAGAATGACTTAATTGAAATACTTAAATTGTTAAGAGATCATCCTCAGAACATTAAATATATTGCAAAAAATGCCAGGGAGTCATATAAGGAGACATATGAATCCGAAAGGGCTATGGGAAAGATACATGCAGTAATATTAGGGGAAGAAGGAGTTAATTCATTTGAGTCATAATTTTATGTCGGGCTATATAACGAATTGTCTTCACTGCTTAGGACAAGACTTAGAGTTAATTTTAGATTTAGGGTTCCACGAACCTTGCGACTCATTGCCCTCTAAAGAGGAATTAGATGGACCAATCGCCCGCTACCCGTTAAAACTTGTGTTCTGCAGAACATGTCATTTAGTTCAAATCAATTATATAGTGCCCAAGGAAATACTATTTCACAAGCAATATCCATATAGAAGCGGAATTACTCAGAGCTTAGTTGAAAACTTGCATAAAACGGCTGATACTGTATTGGAAAGTTATGATTTCGACAAAGAATCCTTAGTCGTTGATATTGGATCAAATGATGGAAGCCTCTTGTCAGGTTTCAAAAAAAGTGGAATGGCAGTTCTAGGAGTAGAAGCAAGCGACATTGCAAGAATAGCAAACGAAAGCGGAATTGAGACTATTCAGGATTTCTTTTCTGAAGCCTTGGCGAAAGAAATTAGAAGTAGTTTTGGCGCAGCAAAAATAATTACTGCCACAAATGTTTTTGCACACATATCTGACACAACATCAATCATGAGAGGAATTGACTATTTACTAGACAAAAACGGTATTTTTGTTAGCGAATCACATTACTTATTGGATTTGCTTGATTATAATCAATTTGATTCTATATACCATGAGCACCTTAAATACTACTCTGTTTCAAGTATTGAATATCTGTTGAATTTATATGACTACGAAATAGTCAAAGTCGAGCGCATCAAAAACTATGGAGGATCTATACGAGTGTACTCTAGTAGAAAAGGTGATAGAAAAATTGATAACTCAGTTAGCGACATTAAAAAATTAGAGAAAGAATTTGGAATTAGTCAAGTAAAAACATTTGTAAATTTTAAAGATAGAGTTGAAAAAATTGCAAAAGAAATTTTGAAAACAGTTACCGAAATTAATCATCAAAACAAAACTATTGTGGGCATAGGAGCTCCTGGTAGATCTAGTACACTTTTAAGTTACTGTGGAATAAATATTAATATGCTTCCAGTAATATACGAGCAAGAGACGTCCTTAAAATTAAACAAATATACGCCAACTTCACATATTCCTATAAAAAGCGAGAGAGAACTCTTGTTTAACCAGCCAGACTACGTTCTACTTTTATCTTGGCATTACTCAGAGAGTATTATCCAGAACTTAAGGGATAAAGGTTTAACTTCAAAAATAATTGTTCCTCTGCCTGAAGTTAGAATTATTGATTAGAATGAGAATTGGAATAATCGGGGGCGGATTTGGTTATAAGGTCGTAAGAAGTGCTGTGCTACGAAGTGAATCTGAGTGTACTCTAATTGGTGGGTATTACGGTAGATCCAAAAAATGTTACGAATTAGGGGTCGATAATAATCGTGAAAAATTCTATGCTGACGTAAATGATTTGATGAAGGATCCAAACATAGACACTGTAGTTATAGCCGCACCCCCCACAGTCCAACTTGATCTAATTGGAAAAATCTCTTCATCAAAAAAGAATATTATTTGCGAAAAACCAGGAGGTATTAGTCTCTACGAAACAATAAAAATAATCAAAATATGTGAACAAAATAAAGTTGAATTGTTCTTTGGAATGCAGTATCGATTTGAAAATGGAATAAATGAAATAAAAGAAATTTCTAAAAAACATAATACTAAAATCAAACGTATTAGCGTAAAATGGGATATAAGAAATAGCAAAAACAGGAGTGAATGGAAGAGAAACCCTTCAACAAAAAGTGAGATTCTAATGGACTTAGGATTACACGTATTAGATTACATACTATACATTACTGAATTCAGATTGGATACATTTCAATTGCGGGTCCAGAGGGATTTACCTGATGAGGATATAGAAGAAGTTAATCTAGTTGGTAATTTTGAAGAAACAGTAATCGACGTTTCCCTAAAGAGATCACATTTGGTAAAGTCCTCTGAACATAAAATTGAAATCGAACAAGACAAAGCAAGAACGATTTGGCGTCAAATTGAACCATTCACCTCAGCTAGTCAAAATATCATTCAATTAATTGATGGGCAAAACCGGAGTATTCAATTTAACCGGGGGGATTTCATTAACGAAGACTCAAGAATAGCTGCCTACAGCCGTATGCTTAAGTCAATAAATGGAAATATGGAGCTACGTACTCCATCTTACTTTTTAGAACTTAAGCAGAAATTGCTAAATGCTAAGTAGAATAAAACATAAAAAACGAATGTTGTCTTCGAATAAAGTAAACAGTGATTTAGGCCTAAATTTTTCAACAATTTCATACGCATAAAACATTCCAATTATTAGAAGACAAGGGTTCCAGGCAGCATAGCAAGGTTTTATTAGGAAGGAACATACAAAGTTAGCTCAAGATCGAAGAAAGCATGTTTAAATCAGTTCCAGATTTGACATGGTATATACATGAAAAGGTCAATAAATTCAGAGGTCACTAAATATCAAAATAGAATATTGCATTATGATGGTAGGATTATATGATTGCAATCGGGTCTATTTAGTACCGGAATCCAATTTATCTCCCAATCAATTAATGGTGATATCCAAAAAATATCAAATTGTCTTCTTGCCAAATAGTACTATAACACAAAATATGATTTGGGAATAATAAGTGAGGAATGTGATTTATGTATAGAATCAGGAATATGAAGCGCACAAGGATTCTACAAATAATAGTCTGTTGTAAATTGCCTATTTATACAGAAAATTTGGTACAGTCAGTAATTAAGCAAACAAATAATGATGTTTTAATCATAGACAACGCTAGCGGAACATATGAAATGAAAAAATTGTTGGGAAGACTCGAAA
>Ga0315906_10004131_pt1 | contig 18835 bp, 16 predicted proteins | sample LakEriMetagenome_4_FD_203526 | JGI IMG/M metagenome (GOLD analysis project Ga0315906, IMG submission 203526) | Freshwater fungal communities from buoy surface, Lake Erie, Ohio, United States - Buoy 2 MA122 | ecosystem: Environmental > Aquatic > Freshwater > Lake > Lake biofilm | place: USA... | reverse complement strand
TGAGCGCGCGGCACCGGTGGCGTTGAGAAAGGGTGCGGTCCGAAGACCGCACGGCATGGATCAGGCGCTGATCTTCGTCCAGGCGGCGTTGGCTTTGGAGGAGGCGACCACGGCCTCGATAAAGGCCATGCCACGCACGCCGTCTTCGATCTTCGGGTAGTCGTTGGCGATGTCGTCCTTGGGCAGTTTCTTGCCGGCCTGCTTGGCGCGGATCGCGGTGGCGAAGTTCTTGTAGATGTTGGCGAAGGCCTCGAGGTAGCCCTCGGGGTGGGCGGGGGGCGTGCGGCCAGCGGCCTTGGCGGCGTCGCTGAGGTAGCCATTGGCCGTGCGATAGACCTGCATGGGCTGATCCATCCACTTCACCAGCAGCGTGTTCGGCTCCTTCTGGTGCCACTCCAGGCCACCGAGTTCTCCGTATACGCGGATGTTCAAATTGTTCTCTTCACCCACCGAGATCTGGGAGCTGTGCAGAACGCCCTTGGCACCGCCCTTGAAGCGGAGCAGCACGTTGCCGTCGTCATCGAGCTTGCGGCCTTTGACGAAGGCGGTCAGGTCGGCGGCCAGTTCGCTGATTTGCAGGCCGGTGATGTACTCGGCGAGGTTCTCGGCGTGGGTGCCGATGTCGCCGATGCAGCCGGCCGCACCGCTGCGCTTGGGGTCGGTGCGCCAGGCGGCCTGTTTCTGGCCCGAGGCTTCGATCCGAGTGGCCAGCCAACCCTGAGGGTACTCGACCACGACCTTGCGGATCTTGCCCAATTTGCCGGAGTGGACGAGGTGACGCGCCTCTTTCACCAGTGGATAGCCGGTGTAGTTGTGGGTCAGGCCGTAGAGGCAGCCGGTCTTTTTGACGATGGCCGCAAGTTCCTTGGCTTCAGCCAGGTCGAAGGTGGCCGGCTTGTCGCTCAGCACGTGGAATCCGGCCTCCAGCGCGGCCTTGGCTGCGGGAAAGTGAACATGGTTGGGAGTGACGATGGCGACAAAGTCGATCCGCTGGTCGGCCGGCAGCGCGGCCTCCTTGGCCACCAGTTCCTGGTAGCTGCCGTACACCCGATCCGGGGAGAGGAAGAAGTCCGCACCGGAGGCTTTGGACTTCTCCGGATCCGATGAAAACGCGCCGGCGACCAGCTCGATCTGGCCGTCGATGTTTGCGGCGATGCGGTGGACAGCGCCGATGAATGCGCCCCGTCCGCCGCCGACCATTCCGTAACGAATCTTTCTGCTCATGATGGATGTGTGTTGAACGACTGTGATTGCCGTGAGGAAACGGTGTTAAACATCACCGGCCGTCGCCAACCGAGTCAACGGCCGACGCAGGGCTTGCCGAGTCCGGGCTGCGGATCGGGAGAGGTGACGCGATCTCCCTTTGGGAACTCTTGGGAACTCTTTCCCTGTTGTCCTGGCGGCCATCCGGCCTAGTTTCTTGGCCGCCTGAGGGCTCAGTCCTGACGCTCCGGCCATTTGTCCATGCTTGTCCATCTGCTCAAATCGAAACTGCACCGAGCCACCGTCACCGCAGCCAGCCTCGACTACGAGGGAAGCCTCACCATTGCCGAAGACCTCATGGAGCGCGCGGGTCTGCATCCTTACGAGCGCATTCTTTGTGGCAACATGGCCAATGGAGCCCGCTGGGAAACCTACGCCATCCGCGGCCCCCGCGGATCCGGGGTCATCGAGCTCAACGGTGCAGTGGCCCATTTGGGCAAGATCGGCGATCGGCTCACCATCATGTCCTTCGCCGAGGTGGAGGAGGCTCAGGCTTCAGCATGGACTCCCAAGGTTATCGTCCTCGACACCGCCAATCGAATCATCAACGAGCGCGGTATCTAAGTCGGACCGAAGCTGTTGGGAGGCGGGTGTGCCGCCAAAAGGTTGTCCTTCGAGGTGCTTTCAGAAAGCCCGTTTGGGCGAAGGGGCGCTGTTTTTGGGTCAACCTGGGTCTGGTAGGCGCAGTCCCGTTGGGGCGAAGGGTGGTGTTTGGGAAGCCCCAACGGGGCGCGGTATATCAGCTCAGGGTGCAACCCTGGGAAGAGTGGTTCCCGGGTTTAGCGTTCTGAAGGAACGCCGCATATCCCGGAATAAACCGACCGCACGGGCGTGATGCGGCGTTCCTTCAGAGCCCAACGTGCGTTCCGGTTTAGAAGGAGTCTATGGAACCCCTGTAGCCGATTCGGGAAGACTCTTAGGAAACACCAGAACCGTGACGGATGAATTTCCTGTTGGTCTGAAGGACGTCCGCGGCGCATAGTTCCCGACCGCCCACACTGGGCTGCCTACTTTGAGCCGATCATGAGAGACGAACTTGAGAAACTGGTTGCCGCCGGAAAGATTCAGAAATCCCACATCGCCCCGCTGCTGTCGCTGAAGGAAGCGGGATTCTGCCAGCACAAGAGCTGGGGTTTTGGCCGTATCGTTTCTGTGGATCTGGCCCTGGGACGTTTGAACATCGACTTCACGAGCAAGGCGGGTCACTCGATGGACCTCGCCTTCTCGGCAGAATCGCTTAAGCCCATCGCCCAGGATCACATCCTTGCACGCAAGGCCCTCGACCTCGACGGGCTGAAGCGCGAGGCCGCCTTGCATCACCTATCTGTGGTCAAGCTGGCGTTGAACAATTTCGGTGGCTCGGCCACCGCCGACCAGATCCAAAACATCCTGAAGGATGTCATCAGCAGCGACTGGAAGAAGTGGTGGGAAGTCGCCCGGTCTGAGATGAAGAAGGACGGCCACTTCACTGTACCGCTCAAGAAGACCGAGCACATTCTCTATCAGGAGTCCGAGGTCAACATCGGCGTGCGCTTGGCCACGGACTTCAAGGCGGCCAAGGGCCTGAAAGCCCGTGTTTCCGTGGCTTCAGAAATCCTCAAGAGCGTCGCTGACATCAACGACAAGGCCGTGATCACCGAGATCGTGGCCATGCTCAATGCCGACATCACCAATCATGCGGTCACCATGTCCGCCCTGGCGTTGGAGGGTGTCTTCGTTCGTGACGACCTCAAGAAATTGGCGGCCCTAGATATTCCCGACGGTCCCATCACGGCGCGCGACATTCTCACCAGCCAGAACAAGTTGGTGGAATTTTTCGCCGAACTCCCCGCGGCCAAGCATCGCCGCACTCTCGAGGCTTTGCGGGATTCTGTGCCCGATTGGGGCGCCAAGCTCATCCTCATCATCAACAACGTCAGCGCGAAGTTGGCGGGAGAATGTGCCCGGCTCTTGCTGTTGGAAAACCGGGGCCAGTTGCTCAAACAAGAGCTGATCCGGCTTATCAGTCAGCACGGCGCCAGCAGCGAGTTGCTGCTTTGGCTGGGCAAAGAGCGCGATGATCACTTCGCGGACATCCTCGGGCCTGAGGTTTTCCGCGCGATGCTGACCGCCATGGAGCGGGATGCCTTCAACGAGAAGCGATCCAATCGTCTCCGCGACTTCATTCTCGACGATATCAAGCTCCTGCCGGAGTTGATCGAGTCGGCGGACGTCGAAGTCATTCGCGATCTGACTCGCAGTTTGCAGCTCTCGCCGAGCTTCGACGACATGGACAAACGGTCCCTGTTCGCCCGCATCGTCAAGGCCTACCCGGCGATCCAAGAGATGATCACCGGCGACAACAAGAAGGAGGATCATATCTTCCTGGTGAGCTGGCCCAGCCTCCAGCGCCGTCAAGAGGAGTATCAAGACCTCGTCACCAAGCGCGTGCCGGCCAACGTCAAGGACATCGCTCTGGCCCGCAGCTACGGAGACCTTCGCGAGAATCACGAGTATAAGTCCGCCAAGGAAATGCAGCGGGTGCTCCAGCGCCGCAAGGCCGAACTGGAGCGCGATCTGGGGCGCGCCCGTGGCACCGACTGGGCCAATGTCCGCACCGATGTGGTTGGGCCGGGTACGGTCATCCACGTCACCGAGGTCCAAACTGGCATCAAGGAGCGGTTCCAAATCCTCGGAGCCTGGGATGGCGATCCGGACAAGAATATCCTCAGCTACCTGACCCCCTTTGCGAAGATCTTCGTGGGCCAAGCTGTTGGGGCTGAGGTCGCTTTCCGATCCGAAGGGCAGTCCAAGAAATACCGCATCGACGGTATTGCGGCTTACGTCGCGGCCGCCTAGTCGGCCGCCAGTCCTTTCTCCGGGTTGATTGGGATGCCGGGTTTCGACCCGGGCATCCCCACACTCAGCATGGCTTCTTATCCTTCCGAATCCTCTGAGCCGGACGATCCACTCTTGATGGAACCGGAGTGGACAGAGTTATTGTGGTTTGTGGCTCATTGCCGGCCACGGTCAGAAAAGAAACTGGCCGAATTCTGCGTGGAGCAGGGCTACGAACACCGCTTGCCCGTGTACCGCAGTGTGAAGACCTATGTGCGCAAGCGCGTGGTCTTCGAAAAGCCACTGTTTCCGGGCTACCTCTTTGCGCGGGTCGAGAAGCGCCATCGCCAGATGCTGGTGCAGAACCGGTATGTGGCCAATTTGCTGGATGTCCCGGATCAGGCGGAATTTGTGGGCCAGCTCGACGACATCTACCGAGCTCTGGATGCGCAGGTGGAGATCCAGGTCTGCCCCGAGATAAAGGCGGGACTGCAAGTGCGCATCAAATCAGGACCCTTGCGGGGTATGGAGGCTTGGGTGGAAAGCCGCGCCAAGATGTCCGATGTTCACTTGCGGCTCGATTTCATCGGGCAGGCCGTTGTCGCAAAAATTCAGGCCGATGATCTCGAACTCATCTGAACGCCCGCCACGGGCCCGCCCGGTCCCACCGCCAACAGCCCGCTCGATGGTGCTGGAGATCCTTCTGCAAAGCGGAGAGCCCGGGGATTTTCTCGAGCATCGACTGGAGCGGATCCCGGGCCTGCAGGCCCTCTCGGAAGGAGACCGGCGTCTGGCACAGGAGATCGCCTTCGGCGTGCTGCGCAACCGTGCGGCCTTGGACTATATTGTCACCTCCCGCACCGATGGGCGGCCACAGCGGCCGGTCCTTCGGGGTATTCTGCAGATGGGGTTGTACCAACTGCTGTTCCTCGACCGAGTTCCCGATCATGCGGTGGTCAATGAGGCTGTCCTGTTGGCCCGTCAGCGTGGGTTCTCGGCCCAGAGTGGCTTCGTCAACGCGGTGCTGCGCGGGGTGGCCCGTGAAAAAGACGCCTGCCGACAAACCCTCCAAGCGCTGCGGCTGAAACAGCCGGCCTTGGGCTGGTCTCATCCAGAGTGGTTGGTGCAGCGATGGGCCGGAGTCTTGAACCAGGCCGATCTTCAAGGGCTGCTGGCCTGGAACAACTCCGCGCCGACCACCGTCGCCCGGGTCAATCGACTCCGGACCACGTCGCAAGACCTGCTGGCCCGGTGGGGTTCGGAAGGCGTGGAAGCGACCCCGGTCGCGGTAGATTGGGCCGATCCCGACACTGTCTTCGCTCTGAGCCGTCATCCTTCCTTGGAAACCCTGGGTTCGTTCCGGGAGGGCGGCTTCTACGTGCAAGATCCCAGTACCCTGATGGCCGTGCAGTTGCTCGATCCCCAGCCTGGTGAGCGCATACTGGATTTGTGTTCGGCCCCTGGCGGCAAGACTCTCGCCATTGCTGAGCGTCTGAAGAACACCGGATGCATTGTGGCCCATGATGCCCACGCGGGTCGCCTGGATTTGGTCCGTGAGAACGCCCAACGCCTGGGGGTGAACGGAATCGAGTTGCAGCCCAATCCGGAACTCGGCGGTCCCGAGGATCGTTTCGATCGGGTCTTGGTCGATGCCCCGTGCTCGAACACGGGAGTGCTTCGTCGGCGCCTGGAACTGCGCTGGCGCATCCAGCCGAAGGAAATTACTCGGTTGGCGGCTGAACAGCTTCAGTTGCTCCGGCAGGCGGCATCGCGCGTCCGCCCGGGCGGTGTGCTGGTGTACAGCACCTGCAGTCTGGAACCCGAGGAGAACGAGCAGGTAGTCGAAGTTTTCCTCCAGAATCACTCCGGATGGACCGAGTCGGCCCGGCGCAGCCTCCATCCGGTGCGGACATCGGTCGATGGAGCCTTTGCCGCGAAGCTTCTCAGGCCCCGTTGATCCACCGCTGCGATCTCCAACCTCCGAACACCCCTCCGACACCATGCTCCACGCCACCCTGAATTGTCCTGAGACCTGGTCTCCGTTCCTCCGATCCAGCCCGGTCTGGGGATTGTGTCTCGACTGGCTGCGGACCCTGACTCCAGAGACCCCGCTGGGAACCTACGAGTTGGACGGGCCCACCCTGCATGCGTCGGTTCAGGAGTACACCACCCAGGAACGCCCGGTCTGCCGGTTTGAAAGCCACCGGGAGCACATCGACATCCAGTACACCATCGCTGGCATCGAGACGATCGACTGGATCCCTCGCGATGCTCTGAGCCCGGATGGCCCCTTCGGCAACGATGTGCAGTTTTGGCTTCCTGCGAATGATTACACGCCCATCACGCAGGCAGCCGGTCGGTTTTCGATCTTTTTCCCCAGTGATGCTCATCGTCCGAAAGTGATCCATGGGCAACCGACCCCGATTCGCAAAGTGGTCATCAAGATCCCCGTCAACCGGATCGCCTGATCGGAGACGGACTCCCACCTCATCGACCGCGGTAGACGCAGCGCGAGGTGCAGGTCTCGGCGATGACCAGTTCGCTCAAGAGGGGCAGGCGGGGCTTCAGTTCGTTCCAAAGCCACACGGCCAACCGCTCACTGGTGGGGTTTTCCAACCCCGGGATTTCATTGAGGTAGTTGTGGTCGATCTGGTCATGGATGGGCTGGAAGGCCGCCTTGAGGTCGGCATAGTCCATGACCCACCCCGTGTCGTCTCCAACGGGCCCCTCGATGGCGACCTCAATGCTCCAGCTGTGCCCGTGGAGACGGGCGCATTTATGGCCCGTGGGTACGTTGGGGAGGCGGTGAGCGGCTTCGATCTGAAAAGTTTTTCGGAGTTCCATGGAGAAGGGACTAAGGGGTGGGGGTCAGGTTTCGAGGTCGGTCCAAGTTACCAAGTCGCCCAAGGCGGGCCGGCCGTCGTGACGCCAAGCCGCGGGGGGTTCTTGCATTCGGCCAATGGGGCAAATTCGGCTCACGCCCCAATGGGCCAGTTGACGGGCCATTTCCGGTAAACGGTCATCGGGGGCTGACACGGCCACCGTGGACAGCTGATGGCGGAACGGTTCGGCGAACCGGAGGACTTCGCCCCAATTTCGCACCGGTTTGAGTTCGATGAACCGATGGAGGCACGAGGGCTGGAAGCGGGCGTCGTGGTTGAGCACCACGGTCCAGTCCGTGGATTGGGAGCTGGCCCAGAGGCGCACCATGGCCGGCGGCTCGAAGAACAACGATCGGTTGAGGTTGCGCTCCGCCATGGAGGCCATCGCGGCGGCTCTCAACTCGAAGATGCTGCGTCGGGACTGGATGAGCGCCGATTCGGCGACACCGATGGTTCCGCGCGGTTCGGTCGCTTCACGACGTTCCAGTTCTGCTGCCAGTTCCTCAGCCAGGGTTTCCGCACTTCCAGAAGCCTCCTCCTCGACGTAGTAGGCGTGGGGAGAAAGGCACCCCAATTGGTTCCACGCGGTAATGTCGTCGGCCATGGCGCGCACCAGTCGCTTGCGCGAATACGGGCTCAACGATTCCTTGGCGATGAGGCCGAAGCTGATGCGATGCCCGTAGCCTATGAAGCGGGTGCGGGAGGGAATGCGGGGGCGCACCTCGGCCAGCATGGTGTCGCTGCCGGTGGCGGTCACGCAGGCCGCCTCGGAGAACAGCAGGTCTTCGAGTTCGCGGGCATTGCGCTCGTCGTGGCTCCAGGAAACCAGCTCCAGACTGGCTCCGAGTTTCGACTCGGTGGCGGCCAGCGAATGGGCGAAGAGCCGAGGCAACAGCGAGGCGTCGCGGGGGCATTTCACGATCTGGGCCGACCGGGTGATCAAACCCAGGATCATGGAGAACAGGGCCGGATTGGGCAGGTTGCCCGCCGTCAGATGGACTAATAGCTCAGGCCCCACGGCCAGCGAAGTGCGCCCCGTGCGGTGCTCGGCGGACCCCGCTCCGAAATCGTCGAGGCGGCGGGCGTCACCCAGATCTTGGGCAACGAGAGCCTCGAGCGACTCCACCGTGATGGAGCGGAAGAAGGAGTCGAGGCCGCGCGCCAGGGTGGCCGGGCTCCAACCGGTTTCCCGGGGGCCATCGCGCAAGGCCAAGAGCCGAAAACCGTTTCCCGGATCCAACCATTGATCGGCCGTGTGGGCGATCATCTCGATGACTGCGCGGGTGCGTTGGCGCAGCAGCCATTCGTTGCGGTTCCGCCGCACGGCGAAGCTGGCCTGTCGCAGCGTCTCCGTGGTGAGCTGGAGTTCGGGTCCGAGGTCGGCGAGAAACAGTTGGTGGAGGTTCATGGCCGCATTAAAGGGTCATCCGGGAGCAACCGCGGGGTTCAGCCTCGGCGGCACGTCCCAGCAGTTCAAACGATTGCCCATGGCGACGGCCGAGGTCGCTGGTGTCCAGGGCGGCGACCGACCAGACATTGGCCAGATCGTGGATCCGCAGGATGCCCGGTTCTCCCTCGGGCGTGTCGAGGCCGGTTTCGGGATTGAGGGTGCGGATGCGCACCCATGGCGGGAACCGGAACCGGCCGCCCGACTCGTAGGCCTGTGAGGAGAGCTCGCTCATGCCATACTCGGGGATGATCTGGGGATCACCCAGTTGCCGGGCGATGGCCGCGTGCAGTTCGGCGCGGGGCAGGGAACGGGAGCGGCCCTTGTAGCCTCCGGTCTCCATCACTCGCGACCCCGCAGGCAATCGGAAGTTCCGCCCCTTGGCCGAGAGCGCGTCAAGCAGGTGGACAAACAGGAAGGCCGTGCCGAGGACGAGGATTGGCGCTCTGTCGGCACAGGCCGACTCGAGCGCTTCGAGGGTGGCCTCAAGGCCCAGTTCCCAAGTGCCGTCACCGCCCACGTGACCCGTGAAGCCAGAGCCCGCGCCGCCGTAGTCTTCGATCACCACTTCCAGCATGTGGACCAGCGACGAATGGGGCACGTAGGCGGGCAGTGGTGTCAGGGCCAAGCAGCGAGGGCGCAAGCCCTGAGGGAATGTGGCGTCCGGAGCTAGCAGGTATGCCGTGAACCAAGGACGCAGGGAATCCTCATAGAGGGCCAGGGACTCGGCGTGGTGAAAGTGTCGACTCGGGCGCTGGGCCGTGGTGCCTGACGAATGGAAGACTCGGGACCGGGCTTCGGGTGCGATGGCCGTGAACTCCAGCTCCTGAAAGGCCTGAGTGGGCACCGCCGGGATCTCGAGCCAAGAGCGCACGGCTCCGGGGCGGCGCCCTCGGGCATCGCAAAGGAGTCGGTAGGCGGGGACGGTCTCGTATTGGAGAGCGAACAGGTCCAAGGCCACCCGTTCCCAGTCGTCAGGTTGGTATGGGTGTTCAGCCGCGCTGAGAAGGTTCTCCGGCCACGAGGAACGGCGAATCAGGTCGCGGACTTGGTCCGCCAAGATGGAATGGCTTTGGGTCATGCGGTTTTGCAGGAATCCTGTCCTGAGGCCCGTGGGCTCAGCTCAGGAATCCATCCGGCTGGTTTTCCGCGACAGCCGTGCCTAGGGTTTAGGCGACTCCTATAGTTCCTGTCCAGACTTACCGGGAATCAGACGGGCGGACATGCCCTGTTTTTGATCTCATCCGGTAACGGTGTTCAGTGTCCTCAGGTTTCCGAGAAACCTGTCGTCCTCGACACGATTTAGCAGCGGTCGGTGAGTTCTCGTTCGACGGCTGACGAAATTTCCGGAATCGGCCTGGGTTCGACCCTCAGAACGTTGCCCTGGGGATGCAGGTTCTTGGTTGGATGCTGATTGAAATCCGGGGTATCTTCGGCCAATCCATGAAGGTGCTTATATTGGCCGCCGGCTATGCCACTCGGCTGTATCCCCTGACTCTGACCCAGCCCAAGCCTCTCTTGCCGGTCGCGGGCAAACCCATGATCGATTATGTCATGGATAACTTGGCCCCGATCGGGGGTATCGACGAGGTGTTCGTGGTGAGCAATGCCAAGTTTGCCGGGCATTTCTCCCAATGGTCTGAGGCGTATCGGCAGGCCTCCCAGCACCCGTTCCGGTTCTCGGTGATCAATGACGGATCGACCGACGATTCCAATAAGCTCGGAGCTATCGGCGACCTGAACCTGGTGCTCGATGAAGCAAATCTCGATGACGACTTGATCGTGGTGGCTGGTGACAACCTCTTCAACCAGAGCCTCCGCGGGTTCGGAGACTATTGCCGTTCCCAGAGCGGACCGGTCCTGGGGGTGTATGACGTGGGGAGCCTCGAGCAGGCCCGCAAGTACGGCGTCGTGGACATCGACGCAACCGGTCGAATCACCAGCTTTGTGGAGAAGCCCGCCGAGCCGGCCAGCACGCTCATCGGGATCGCGCTCTACTACTACCCGCGCCAGTACTTGGCGTCGGTGCGGCAGTATATCGCCGAAGGCAACAATCCGGACCAACCAGGGCGGTTGGTCCAGTGGTTGTATCCACGGACCCCGGTGATGACCTGGAGCGTTCCTGGCATCTGGTACGACATCGGATCCAAGGAAACCCTTGCCGAGGCCAACCGGATTTTCGCCCGTCGCTGAACGGTTGCTTGGATGTCCCAAGCACTGCCGCGGTGCAGTTCGTTGAGATGACTTGTCTGATTCCGATCCAAGATTCAGTTTCTAAGATAGCCTCTGACGCAACGACTCGCGCCATGAATCACCTCGCTTCCGCATTCCTCGCCGTCGCCCGGTCTCGTCCTGATAAAACGGCCTTGTATTGGGGCGATTCCCGGTACACGTACGGACATTATCGGGACCAGATTCTTGGAACGGCAGGCCTTCTTCGGGAGAAGGGGATCCGACCTGGAGATCGTGTAGCAATCTGGCTGAAGAATTGTCCGGAGTTCGTCGGAGCCCTGTTCGGGGTCTTGGCCGCAGACGCGGTGGTGGTGCCGATCAACAACTTCCTCAAGCCGGCCGAAGTGGCCTACATGCTCCAAGACGCGGGCATCGAGTGGGTCATCGCCGAGTCGAGCCATGCGGGCTTGGCCGAGTTGAAGGCTCAGCATCCGTCGATCCAGGTCGTGGATGCGGAGACACTGCCCACTCAGGCGGCGGAAGTTCCGGACCCGGTCCGTGGCGGCGACGATCTGGCGGTGCTCATCTACACGAGCGGGACTACGGGCCATCCAAAGGGAGCAATGCTGTCCCACCGCAACCTGCTGGCCAACGTCGCCTCCTGCCGGGATTTCTTGGAACTGGCGGAGGACGATCGTCTGGTGGTGCTTTTGCCGATGTTCCACAGCTTCATGCTGACCGTCGGTCTCTTGCTGCCGCTCCTCAGTGGGGCTTCGGTGGTGGCGGTGAAGGGGCTCAATTCTCCGAAGCACATGATTGCGGAGATCCTGCAAAATCAGGGGACGCTATTGCCTGCGATGGCGGCGCTATTCCGGGCGTTGTCGCAAATTCCGGCGGGGATCGAGTTCACGTCGCTGCGCTTGTGCGTCAGCGGTGCCGGACCGCTGCCCATGGAAATCCTCCATGGATTCAATGCGCGCCATCCGCGGGTGCCGTTGATCGAGGGGTATGGGCTCAGCGAGACCAGCCCGGTGGTGACGGTCAATCCGCCGCGGAACCCCAAGCCCGGCACCATTGGTGTGCCTATCCCGGGCGTGGAGGTGTCGGTGCAGGATGATCAGGGGAACGAATTGGGAGATGGCGTGGACGGAGAGATCTGTGTCCGCGGCGGCAATGTGATGCTCGGCTACTGGAATGCCCCGGAAAAGACAGCTGAGACGATCCGTAAGGGCTGGTTGTTGACCGGCGATATCGGCCATCGCCGGGCCGACGGTTGGTACGTCATCACTGATCGCAAGAAGGACATGCTCAAGCCCAACGGCATGAACGTGTACCCACGAGAGATCGAGGAGGTTATTTATCGGTTTCCCGGCGTCCGCGAGGCAGCCGTGGTCGGTGAACCGTGCGAGCGGCGGGGCGAGCGGGCCGTGGCCTTCGTGGCGATGGACGAGGGCCAGTCTCTCGACGAGCACACCCTCATCGCCTTTCTGAAAGAACACCTCGCCGACTACAAGGTGCCGCGCCGCGCCATGGTGCTGCCTGCGCTGCCTCGCAACGCCACCGGCAAAATCCTCAAGACCGCCTTGCGCGAGATCTTGTCCCGCGGGCACTGAAGCGCGGATCCAGCGGGCAGTCCGTTCGTGCCGTCACCCAAGGTGCAGCCCGAAAAGCCGGTGGTGCTCCTGGATCAGGTAGCGGTCGGTCATGCTGGCCACGTAGTCGCAGACGGCCCGATGCAGTCCATCGACTTCGATGCGCTTGCGGGCTGCCAGTCCCAGTTCTGTGGGGTGGGCGATGTAGGTTTGGAAGACCTCGCTGAGCATCCGGATGGCCCGATTGTTGGGCTCGGCAACGACCGGGTGGGAATAGAGGTTTTGGTAGAGGTATTTGCGCAGTTCTAAGTTTTCGAGACGGCGCTCGGGACTGTAGTGGACCAGCGCCTTGCGATGGGTGCGCACAGCGTCGGCCGACCGGACTCCCGCCTCAAGGATGTGCGCCTCGGTGGTGTTGACGACATCAATCACCTGCTGATCGATGATTTGACGGATGGTGTAGTAGCGCCGGCTCTCGGCGGGCAGCTCGCCGAAATTGCGTTTCACGGCCCGGGCGGCTTTGGCCCAGACGCGGACTTCCTTGAGCAGCTTCTTCTCGTCCAGCAAACCGCTGTCGAGGCCGTCATCCAGATCGTGGCTGTAGTAGGCAACCTCGTCGGCGAGGTTGGCCAGCTGCGCCTCCAGGGAAGCCTGATGGTGCTGGCGTCGTCGGGCGCCCTCGACGCACTCGAAGGCCACGCCGTGCTTGGCCAAGCCTTCGCGGACTTCCCAACTCAGGTTCAGCCCCGGGAATCGAGGGTACTTGCGCTCCAGTTCCTCGATGACCCGGAGGCTCTGCTGGTTGTGCTCAAATCCGCCGTGGTCCTTCATGAGGCGGTCGAGCATGGATTCGCCTTTGTGACCGATGGGGGAGTGGCCGAGGTCATGGGCCAAGGCGATAGTCTCGGCCAAGTCTTCGTTGAGTCGCAGAGCCCGCGCGATATTACGACTGATCGCCGCCACTTCCATGGTGTGGGTCAGGCGGGTGCGCAGGTGATCCCCCGAACCGTTCAAAAAGACCTGGGTCTTGCCTTCCAGTCGACGGAAAGCCCGGCTGTGGACCACCCGATCCCGATCGCGCTGGAATTCGGTGCGCCAGGTGGGCGGGTTCTCGGTATGGACGCGTCCGCGGCTCTCCGCGCTTTTCTGCGCGTAAGGGGCCAGGAACTGGAGTTCTCGTGCCTGAAGCTCTGACAGCGTGACGGGCATGGCCGGAGGTTCTCCCAAGGGCGTTGATCAGGCGAGCGCAAGTCCGTCCGCCGCCGCTGCGGTCGCAGCAGCTGCCGCAGCCGCAGCCTCGGGCCGAGGTTCCGTTGGCCACACTCGGATGGGTTCGTAGAAGGTGTTGCGTTGGACTGGGTCCCGGCCTACCTCGTGGATGGCGCGGACCAGATCCGCTTCGGGCGTCCCTTGGGGGGATTTTGCGCCAGCCATGTGGAAGATGTGCTCCTCGAGGATCGTCCCGTGCAAGTCGTCGGCTCCATGGCTCAGGGCGACTTGAGCCATCTTCAAACCCATGCCCACCCAGTAGGCGGTGATGTGGTCGATGTTGTCGAGGTAGAGGCGGGAAACAGCGATGGTCCGCAACTGGTCATACCCGCTGGGCGCGTGCTGGACGGGCATCCGGTTGTTGTCGGGTTGATAGGGCAGGGGGATGAAGCCTGTGAATCCGCGGCTGCGGTCTTGCTGGCGCCGCAACTGGTCCAGGTGATCCACGCGGTCTTCCAGCGACTCGACGTGGCCATAGAGCATGGTGCAGGTGCTGCGGCCTCCCAGCTCGTGCCAGGTGCCGTGGACGCCCAAGTACTCCTCGCCGCTTTCCTTGCCGGTGGCGATGCGGCTGCGGACCTCCTTGCGGAAGATCTCTGCGCCGCCGCCGGTGAGGGATTCGAGACCGGCCGCTTTTAGTTCCTGCAGAGTGTCCCGAACACTCTTCTTGGCCAGCCAAGCCAAGTGCAGGATTTCCACGGCGGTGAAGCACTTGAGTTGCAGGCGCGGATCCACCGCCTTCAAGGCCCTGAGGAACCCGGTGTAGTAGGAGAAGGGCAGCGACGGGTGCAGCCCGCCGACGATGTGGAGTTCGGTAATGCCCAGGGCCAACGCCTCGCGGGCCTTGGACACCATTTGTTCTTCGGTCAGTTGAAACCCGTCGTTGTCGCGCTTCTTGCGGCTGAAGGCGCAGAACTGGCAGCTCAGGATGCAGTAGTTGGAGTAGTTGATGTACCGGTTGAGGATGTAGGAAGCCTTGCGGCCATTGCGACGCTGGTTGGCGAAGTCGGCCAAAGCCGCCAGCGCGTTGAGGTCCCGAGATTGGAACAACCGCAACCCGTCCCCGGGCGTCAGTCGCTCGCCGGCGATCACCTTGTCCCGAATGTCTTGAAGCCCGTCGGGTCGGTTGAACAAATCCACCGGTGTAGGAAACAGCAAACCCTGCGGGACGCAACTGGCGCGTGCAGTGAGGAAGAGGATTCCCAGGTTCCCGAGATACGGTCATTGTCCAGCCATGCGCACCCTTTGTCTGATGGCTTCGTTGGCCCTGTGGGCCGGTTGCACCCGAAGCATGGCCCCGTCTCGGTTGGCCTCCTCGTTGGTGTTCCATGCCCCGTTCGACCAATCGCCGGATGCGGTGGTGGGTGGGGGTGACCGGCGGTTCCAGACGGGCCCCAAGTGGGAGGCCCCGCGCAAAACCGAGGCGGGATTGCCAACCAATGGGGCCGTGTGGATCGATCCGCACGCCGGGCGACACGGAGGCGCTCTGCGCTTCGAGAAGAAGATTTCCGAGGTGGTGGGGTTCCGGGTGCCGGGCAACTTTCCTTGGAAGCCCACGGCTTGGTCCGCGACGGTCAGTTTTTGGCTGAGGACGACCCCGGAGATCGACATTCCCAAGGAGTATTCGGATGTGATCCAGATTACTTCCAAGGCTTGGGATGACGCCTCGCTCTTCGTGGAGTTCACTCCGGACGACAATCCCAAGCACTTGCGTCTGGGAACTTACGCCGACAAGAAGGTGTGGAACCCCGAGGGTCGCGACTGGGGTAAAATGCCGTTGTCGGAGAAGCCGCTGATCGTCGTGACCAAGCCCCCGTTCCGACGGGAGGAGTGGCATCAGGTGGTCTTCACCTGCGAGAACTTCAACACCGGGAAGCCCGACGGTTGGGTGGCTCTCTACATCGACGGCCAACCGGTGGGCCGCCTCTCGGAACGGCAGCATACCTACACCTGGAATGGGGATGACGCGGTGATGATGTTGGGGCTGGGCTACACGGGTTGGATGGACGATTTGGCGGTCTTTGATCGTGCCCTGAGCGCCGAAGAGGTGCGGGTCTTGAATCGGTTGCCGAACGGCGTCAACGGCCTTCATCGCGGGCGTTGAGGGGGCCTTCGGGACTCTTTCAATTTCTCCGGGGGGGCCTATACTCTTCGACGTGCACCGTTTATCTTCGTGGCTCTGCTTGGTTCTGCTGGTGATGACTGTCCACGCTCAGGTGGATGTAAAATTGGAGTTCGACCAAAACAAGTTTCTCACCGGTGAAACGAGTGAGGTCATCCTGAGAGTCGCCAATTTCACCGGGTCGCCGCTGCGCTTGGGAGAGCGTCCAGATTGGCTTCAATTCAGCGTTGAGAATGTCTCGGGTGTGGGTGTTGCCCGTATTGCCGACTTGGAAGAAACTGGGGCTTTCACGTTGAAGACCGGAGCTCGGGCGACGCTGAGGTTCGATCTGACTCCGTTGTTCAAGATCGACCAGGTAGGCCGATACAATGTCTCGGCCACGGTGTACACCGGTTCCGGCGAAAACCATGTTATCACGGCGCCGGCAGAGTTCGAGATAATGACGGGTGTGGTCCTGTGGGAGCGAGAATTCGGAGTCTTGGGCGGCGGATCTGAACGCCGCAGATACGCCATCGTTCAGGCCAATTACCTCAAGCGGGCACGCATCTTTGCCGCCATCACCAACCCGGAGGCTTCGGTGACCTATAAAGTGATTCCTCTAGGGACGGTCGTGTCCTTCAATCCTCCGTCCATGGCGATGGATGCCCAGAATCGTTTGCACGTGCTCCATCAATACGGAGCGGATGATTTTGTCCATCACCGCATCCACTCCGACGGGACCTTGGCCGTGCGACACAACTATGTGTCTCGCGTCGGACGTCCCATGTTGGGGGTCGATGGCACGGGGGATGTGGCTGTCGTGCGAGCCACCCGGCGTCCCAGCACTCAGGACATCAGCCTCGCCGACGACTCCGTCAGCTCCAGCACCAATGGGGTTGCCACGTCAGCCTCCAAGACCAATCGCTTGATGGCCCCGACTTTGCCTCCGACTGGAGCCCCCAAGGCCCGATGATTCCCGGAGGAGCCGCGTTGCTGCCGTCGGCAGGTGAGCGGCTATTCGGACCACGGGGCCAGTTGCCCGGTGTCGACCTTCCAGCGACGGAGTTCGCAACCCAATTGGCGGGGCCAGTTTTCCTCGGTGCAGGTCATGAACACCTGCCCACCGGCACGGAAGGATTGCTGCAACAGGGGAACGAAAGCCGATCGGCGTCGGTTGTCCAACTCACCCATCACGTCGTCGATGAGCAAGAGTGGTGGAGTCCCGTACACGGCGGCGAGGTGCTCCGCCTGCGCCAGTTTCAGGGCGATCGCCAGGGTGCGTTTTTGGCCCTCACTGGTGTAGGGCGCTGCGGCGCGGTCATTGACCAGCAGCGTCAGGTCATCGCGATGGGGTCCGACGACCGTGGTCTTCAGGGCGCGTTCCCGGGCACGGGATTGAGACAGGGCTACGGCGAAGTCGCCGGTCACACTGGGTTGGTAATGCAGCGCTAGTTCGTCGCTTTCGACCGCGATGCGCCGGAAGGCGGATTGAACCCGCGGGGCCAATGCTGGGACGAAGTCCTGCCGAGCCGTGATCAGCGACTCGCCTGCAGAGACCAGTTCCTGGCTGAATCCATCCAATTCGACGAGATCCACCACGGGTTGCTTGAGCAGCGCATTCCGGGACCGGAGAGCCTTGGTATAGCGCATCAGCAGCGGGAGGTAGCCCGGGAGGGTCTGGGCCAAGAGCAAATCCAAGAAGCGCCGTCGCCCTTGGGCCGGTCCCTTCACCAGGGCCAGGTCTTCGGAGCAAAAAACCACCGCGCGCAAGACCCCGAAGTAATCGGCCAATTTTCGGATGGGCCGTTCATTGAGCGAGAGTTTGCGTTCCTTCGGCGACCAGTAGGCCTTGATTTCGCTGACCCCTTGGCCCTCCACCGAGCCTCCAACAAAGTAACCCTTGGCTCCCTGCCGGATCATTTGCGCTCCGCCGCAGCCGCGGAACGATCGCAAGGTCGCCAACAGGTAGATGGCTTCCAGGATGTTGGTCTTGCCCTGGGCATTGTTGCCCAAGAGGACATGACAGCCGGGCCCGAACTCGGCGTCCAGCCGGACGTAATTCCGGAAGTCGCGCAGTTTGAGTCGGGACAGGTGCATGTCGGCAGCAGTGTGGGAGTGGGGTGGCCGGAGTGTCCAAGCCGGAACGCGGCCGTTGGAAAGTCTGCTCAGGAGCGGGGAGTCCGATGTTGCACGGCCGTTTGCACCGCCCGCTGCAGGGCCTTCGCCCGGACGGGCAGGGGCCAGTCGGAGGGGGCTTCCAGGGTGTAGCCTTCCGGACAGCCATTTTGGAGCAACCAGAAGGACTCCGGCCAATCGGGCCGTTGCGTGGGATCAACTGTGGGCCGGATCAGCCCTGGGGCGGTGGACTCTTTGCCGTCGATCCAGGGTGACGCATCAATGGGGCAGACGGTGCGGACGGACTCGAGCATCGGCTCGGCCAGCGAGGGCAGGTTCCCAGGATTCAATTCGTAGAGGTAGAAACCGTGGGACTCCCAATCTTCGTGCAGGCAAATCGAGACATCCCACGGTGGGAGCGAGGACAGCCACTCGAGGTGGAGCCGGACCTCGGTCGAGCAGGGGGCCCGGTAGTCGCGGTTGAGGTCGATGCCAGCGGCATTTTCCCGCGTACCCAGCTCGCAGCCCTGGGGGTTGAGGCAGGGGCAAATCCCCAAGTTCAGGTCATCGGGCCAGGGGTTGTCTCGGATCAAATCGCGCAGGGCCACCAGTCCAGCGGGTTCGTCGCCGTGGATTCCGGCCGAGAGGTAGAATCGTGGACCGGATCGACCGAGGCGAGAGAGGAAGACCAGCTCATGAGCACCCACCGCGGACACGTGCTCGGTGAATCGGTGGCGGTTCGCGAGAACCCGGATCTCCTTCACAATTCTCGCAGCGTCGATTCGCTCACCGCGGTAGCCGGCGTGGTTCACTCCCAGACGCGGAAGACGGGGCAGAGGATTGGGGACAGGCTCCATGGGGATGATTCTCGAACGCAGACCGAAGCTTGAAGGCATCGGGACCGGATCGCTAGTTTGGTCGTCACGATTTCCCAGACCCGGTTGTCGCAGGTTTTCTGCCCGCGGACCGGTTTCCATGAAATCCGGACGCTTTTCGTGACAACCCGACTTGAACTCAACGGAATCCGAAAATCCTTCGGTGCCACCCAGGCGCTGCGGGGGGTGAGCCTGTCGCTGGGGCCCGGCGAGGCCCATGCCCTCATCGGTGAAAATGGGGCTGGGAAAAGTACCTTGCTCAAGATCCTGAGCGGGGTCCATGAGTCCGATGCGGGCTCCAT
>Ga0315906_10004129_pt1 | contig 18844 bp, 21 predicted proteins | sample LakEriMetagenome_4_FD_203526 | JGI IMG/M metagenome (GOLD analysis project Ga0315906, IMG submission 203526) | Freshwater fungal communities from buoy surface, Lake Erie, Ohio, United States - Buoy 2 MA122 | ecosystem: Environmental > Aquatic > Freshwater > Lake > Lake biofilm | place: USA... | reverse complement strand
TATGGCAACTAACATTAAAGCAGGGCTATATCAACCCCCATTTACTGAGGGGGATGAGGCACTTACTTATATGTTGGTTTACATAGACGATAAAGTAGTACAATTTCTTGATGAGGATGAGAAATTTATTTGCCAGATTAGCTATGAGGAGTTGAGAGGAGTGATGGGGATAATGGCTGCAGAGCAAGAAAAAACACATCTTAGGATACAAGCTCATATTAAAAAGAACTAATAGATATGAAGCTTTCAAAGATCAATAAGGTACAGACTAGTCTTAAGCAACTTATAGATGTAGATACTTCTTCAATTTATGGGGAGGCATTTAGAGCTGATGATATAAGACATAACCAAGTACTTGTAGCTAAGGTTTATAATGAAAGGCAAGACTCATTTAGATTTGAGTATTTGTCTGACTTCTTTGCTGCTGGTACAGGGATAACGCTTACCACCGATGATGCTGGGGTAACTACAATAACATCTACTGCTACTGGTAGTGGGGTTAGTACAAACTCTAATGTGCTTATTGACTGTGGGGCTTTCCTCACCCCTAATGAAAATGTACTTGTAGACTGTGGAACTTTTTAAACTAATAGAAACTAATGGCTCTTAGAATACGTAGAGGCTTATCAGCAGACAGAACATCAATAACCCCCGAACAAGGGGAGTTTTTGTATACTACAGATACCTATCAAGTCTACATTGGGGATGGGGTAACTGCTGGAGGTAAGCCGCTATACACACTTACTACTTTAGGGGCTATCGGGCTAACAGATTTGTCAGCACTAAGTCCGCTAGCTTATAACAATACTACAGGACAATTTTCTATTCAAGTTGCTACAGGATCACAAGCTGGATACTTGGCTTCAGCAGATTTTACTACATTTAATAGTAAACAAAATGCTCTTGAGATATTCGATGAGACTACTTCAATAATCACTAACCCATCACAAATTAAATTTGTTGGAACCCCAGTAACTGCAACAGTATCTGGAACTATAGTTACAGTTACAATTAGCGGTACAGGTGGAGGGGGTGGTGGAGTAACAGGGGTATCTGTTGCAACTGCTAATGGTTTCTCAGGGGTATCAGACTTAAATGCCACCAACCCAACTCTTACTTTATCTACTACAATAACAGGGTTACTAAAGGGGAATGGAACTGCAGTATCAGCTGCTGTGGCAGGGACAGATTACCAAGCTGCCTTAACTGGTACTGGGTTGGTAAATCTTACTGCAGGAACAGTATCATACGTAGCTAATAACTCTACTAATTGGGATACAGCTTACTCTCAAAGAATCTCAACATTTACGACAACAGGTAATAGTGGGGCTGCTACTTTTTCAGGCAACGTACTTAATATCCCTAACTATACTGCAGCAGGTATTGGGGCAGTTGTCCCAACAAGAACTATAGGAACCACTACCCCATTACAAGGTGGGGGAGACTTAAGTGCAGATAGAACTCTATCTATTCTTCAAGCTACAACTTCACAAAGTGGATATTTAAGTTCTACTGATTGGAATACGTTTAATGGTAAGCAAGCTGCTCTCTCAGGAACAGGGATAGTTAAGTCTACTGCAGGAACAATTACTTATCTAACTGATAACTCAGCTAACTGGGATTCAGCATTTGGATGGGGAAACCATGCACTTGCAGGATATTTAACAACAACTGCTGCCTCCACTACATATGTCCCACAAAGTAGAACTATAACTATAGATGGAACATCGCTAGACTTATCAGCAGATAGAAGTTATACAATTACAAAATCTTTAAACGATCTATCAGATGTAACATTATCTTCTGTAGGTGGGGGAGATCTTTTACAATACTCAGTAGCTACTAGCCAATGGGTTAATGTATCACTAAGTGCTCTTTTAACTATCGGGGCTGCTAATGGATTAAGTTTTTCTGCAGGTAATGTAATACTTGGGGGAGAGTTAGATTTTACTACTACAATTGCTACATACAATACTACCTCTACAACACAGTATTCATTAACATTTACTTCTGGAAGCTCTGCATATACATCCCCAGGAACTGCTGGACTAAGAGTGTTAGATACTAGTGCTAATGTATCAGGTACTTCAGGATTTTATGTAGGGGCATTGACTAATCATGCAATATTTGCGGAAGGAAGAGGATCTGCAACAACCACTGATCCTATCTATACTTTTGAAAGAACTAGTGCTAACTTATCAGTTAATAGTGCAATAGTTACTAAGTCTACTAACGCAGGAGGAATATACACATGCGTTACCCCAGACTCCGCATTTACTGGTAAAACTACATATGTAACTAGTAAAATTCCTGCAGTACTTATAGAAAAAACTACAGGACTATTTGAGTATAGTTCAGTTTCCCCAACAGAAATATTAGAGCAACCATATGATAAGTTCTTTAGAAATCAAATATATAATCTACTTACTTTAAGATTATCTAAAGGACCAACACCAGGAGAAAACGTACCGTACCAAGGTATAGAAGCTTCATTTGAGTTGCAAGGTGGAGGTACTACGGGAAGTGTAACAAAAATTGCATCATTAAAAGCATATAGAGTTAGCAACACCCATAATGGATCTGAGTTTAGCATCAGTACTAGAATGAATACTGAATTCTTTGGAACTGCTAGAGGTCAAGAGTATGAAGGATTTAGACTTGGGGATAGTGGAATAGTGACACTTCCAGCTTATGCCGAACAAAATGCAAATAACACTTTTGCTGTAGGAGTAAATAGTGTAACAGGAGCAATAACTAGTGTAGCCCCAACAATTTCTTTTTCTACGTCCCCAAAAACTATAACATATGGAGATACAGTTTCTTTTGTTGTAATTGATGAAGCAGGAACAAGTACAACTACTGCACAATTAAGCGGTCAATTTTTATACAGAGTAGAAAGAGTTAGACTTACAAATAGAGGATCTGGATATGTTACTGCTCCTGCAGTAACTTTTGGTGTAGTAGGCGTAATAGGGACTGCAAGATTAACTAGTACAGGAGAGATAGATTATATTGAAATATCAAGTGCAAGTTCTAGAGTTTTTGCTATAACTACTGTAACAATAGCTCCTCCAGCATCAGGCACTCAAGCTACTGGTGTAGTAGAACTAGGTGATGGATACTTATTTGCGGTTCAAATTAATACTGCAGGTGCGGGATATACACCAGGAGCAGTGAGGGTAGAAATGATTACACAAGTTAGAAGTGCTGTTCCTCCCCCATCTGTATTAGGGGTTGATAGTACTGGTAAAGTAACTAAATTTAGATCTGGGGTATTCTCATTAGATTACATATTAAATAGTGAATCATTTACAGTAACAAAATTTGGATCTGGATCTAAAATAGTTAATCCTACAACTATTACATCTTTAGATACACTTACAATTAATACTAATGATGACTTCGAAATTAATTCACAGACTAGTGCTAAAGTAGCAGCTAGTAGTGACGGATCTGGTCTACTAAAAATAGACTCAGAGTTTGCTACAAATCCATATTTAATTGGCTCATCATCTGTACTTTTAGAAGCTAGTACAAGCGGAGGTACAAATGCAAGTTTAGTATTACTTAGCACAAAACTAGATATTCCTACGTCACTTGAAAATGGAGCAGCATTATCATTTTTATCAAAAACTGCTGGAACTACTCCAGCAATAGAATTCTATTTATCTTCAGGAGTAGATACCCCATATTTCTGGAATCCTGGATATAACGGAGTACCTGATTTTTCTGGAAAAAGAATAGGATTAAAATTAGTAGATGATGATACTAGCTATACATATTTAGACTTAACTACAAGCTCATTAGATTTTAAGTTAGCAGCATCATATGATTCTAGTGGAGGATTTGGACTTTTTGAAACTGGGAATGATTCTTTAGCATTTACTAGAGTAGAAAGTTCATTATTACAGACATCTAGAGCATTTGAGGATGTGGGGGGAGTATATTCAATAACTAGTTCTGCCTACCTTTCAGATGATCCTAGTATTCCTGGCGCTTTAATTGGAACATATGTATCTAAAATATATGCTAACTCCATACAAAATGGTGGTGCTAATCCCCCAGGGGTAAAACTATCAGTAGAGAATACATATGGAGGAGTAGCATCTTCTATTTTTATTAATGATACTGATATATTTATACAAATACCAACTACTGCTACTGTTACTAGTGGAGATGTATTAACTCTTACTGACAATTCTACTGGACAACTAGGGTATACAACACTTGCAGCAGTAGCAACAAGCGGAGACTATGCAGATTTAACTGGAACCCCAACCATCCCAACAACCTTAGATAGTTTAACTGATGTAAGCGCAGCTAGTCCAACAAATGGGCAAGTACTATCTTATAACACAGGAGCTAGTGCATGGCAAGCAGTAACATTCTCTGCAAGTGGGTTAACTTTGCGTACAAATACTGTTGGTAATGGTTCTCAAAGTATCTTAGACTTAAAGGAAGGTACTGGCATCGATATAGTTGATGATGGAGTAGGAGGAGTTACAATTAGTGCAACTGGAGGAAGCGGAGGAGTAGGATTAGATTCAGTATTCATGTTAATGGGGGCGTAAAAAATAAAATTAAATGGCAACAACTTATAAAGTACTAGGGCAATCAGCCCCATCAGCAACTACAGAGACAGATCTATATACTGTCCCTGCTGCTACACAAGCAGTAGTTAGTTCAATAACTATTTGCAATCGTTCATCGTCAGCTACGGCTACGTTTAGAATCTCAGCTTCAGTGGCTGGGGTGGCTACAGCTAACAAGGATTATATCTACTACGATTTGATCATTGGACAAAACGATACGTTTATTGCAACAATTGGGTTAACTTTGGGGGCTACGGATAAAATACGTATCTATTCGTCTACTGCTAACTTATCATTCACTGCAGTTGGATCAGAAATAAGCTAATAAACTATGGCACAAGGATATTCATCATACACAATAGTAGATAGCGGGGTATCAATTAAAGATGGTCCTAACTTAGATGCATTTAGCAGACTAAGAATATCACAACCTGTCACTGCGTTCTCATCACAGTTTACATACAATCTAAATCCATTGTTATTTGAACAGATAGCAAGCGGAACAGGGGCGACTGTAACTCATGATACTACTAATAGAAATGGATTGATGACCTTTAGCTCTACCCCAACTGGGGGACAAGCGTACATGCAGAGTTATGAATTCATTCCTTATCAACCTAGTAAGTCTCAACTTGTTTTTATTACTTTTAATATGGTAGCTGGCGTAGCTAACACATTAAAGTTTGCAGGACTGTCAGATGGAAATAATGGAATTGAATACCAACTAAATGGAACTACTAAACAATTTGTTATTTACTCTGATACATCTAATGGAGACCAAACAGTAGTTCAATCTTCATGGAATTTAGATAAGTTAGATGGAACTGGAACTAGCGGAGTAACTTTAGATAATTCAAGTACTCAGATTTTAGTAATAGATTTTCAAGCATTATATGTAGGGAGAGTTAGAGTTGGTTTTGATATTGGGGGACAGATAATTTATTGTCATGAATTTGTACATGCCAATTTAGTAGCTCATCCTTACATTCAAACTGCTAATCTACCAGTTAGAGTTGGAATGACTTGTACAGGTACAGTATCTACTACAATGAGATTTATTTGCTCAGCAGTAGTAAGCGAAGGAGGAATTGATTCTGCAGCGTTATTTGGGTATGACTTTGCAATTGCAAATACTACTGATGTATCAGTAACTACATCAGCTACTCATATGTTATCCATTCGACCAAAAACTACTTTTAATTCTTTAACTAATAGGATAAAAATTATCCCTACAGGAATAGATCTTATAATAACTGGATCAGGTACAAATACAGTATTTTGGGAATTAGTAATAGGGCAGACGCTAACTAGTGCTACAGCTACAGATATAAATAGTACATACTCAGGAACAGAATATTTAACTGGAGGAACACTATCTGGATCCCCAATAGTTATTGATTCAGGATATGCAACAAGCTCTAATCAAAGTAAATCATCTTTTGATGGAGCTATATCGTCTAGATACCCAATAACTCTAACTGCTGCTGGAGTTAACAGAGATTTAGGGCAGTTAACTTTAAGAGCAACGTCTATTGCAGGGGGAACATTTAATTGTAGAGCTATAATAAAGTTTAAAGAAATAAGATAATGCCTTTAAATACTATTGCAAGGGACATATCATTTACAGATAGTACAACTTTAGATTCTTTTTCTAGGGTTAGAGTATCAGAAGTTTCTCAAAAAACATTTATAGACTTTCCATATGGTATAACCAATGACCCTAAAATAAAACTCAATATAGGATCAGCAATTAGACCTACAATTACATACAATTCTACAAATAGGTCTGCAATATTTAGTAAAACTACAGCTACTACTGGAGTTAATATAATAACAATAACATCTGCAAATCCATCAAATCTAAAAGTAGGGTATACATTTAAAGGATATATAAGTTTTAAATTCTTAAACACCTCTTTACTAACAAGCACTGAACTTACTGGTGTAGGATTTGGTGGAGAATCTTTTGACTCTGTATTTAATGGGGGATACTTACTTTTAGCAAATTCCACTGGGTATGCCCTCAGAACATATAGTACAACCTTTGGGGGAACTAGTACAAACACAGTAAATAGATCAAGTTGGGATGATAAATTAGATGGTACAGGACCAAGCGGATTAACTATTGATTTTACTAAAGCTCAGATTTTTTTTGTAAAAGCAAATACTGGGAGGTTAACAAAGATAACTTATGGATTTGTTATAGATGGGGAGGAAATACCAATATACTCTGAGTATATAGGAAAAACTGGAAACGTAGTATCAGGTGTTCAAAACTGGATATCTAATTTTAATCCATACGTATTTACTAATCAAAATACTGTAACTAGTGCTGGAGATGTACTTGAAGTATACTCAATGAGTGCTACAATAGAAGATGATGGCAGTAAAAGTACCCCTATTCAATATGATTTTTCTACTTCTTTATCTACTGGAAGTTTAGCAGCTGGAGCTTTTAGAAGAGTATTTGCACTAAAATTACCAACTACATCTCCAACAACATATGCTTTTATGAAGGTAATCTTAAAATCTCTTAAGATTATCAACACTGGGAGTGTACCACTATACTGGGAATTAAGGGCTATGGAAGCTATACCATCTACTAGCACTTCTATAAATCCAAATTCTATATTGGAAATTAATACAACAGTCAGTACAACTACTACAGTTTCAAGTAAAATAGTAGCTTTAGCTGGATTTGCAGCTAGTGGGGAAATAACCGTAACTAAAATTCCCGAATCAATAGCAAATGGATATCCTATAGATGAAACTAATGGATCTGTACCAACTGCAGAAAGAGGAATATCTTTATGGATAACACCTGTATCTAGTACTACAGCAGTTAGTGCTAATGTAACTTTAAATTATAAGGAAATATATCTATAATGGCACAAGGATATACAAAAGGAATTCCACTTAGCACTGATGGCACACTGTCAGCTAATAGTGATTTAATAGTTCCGTCTCAAAAAGCAGTTAAAACTTATGTAGATGCTAACTCTGGAGGAGGAGGTGGTGGTACTACTACCAATGCTTTAACAATAAATGACTCTGGTAGTGGAAATGCTTCTGGAACTACATTTAACGGATCCGCAGCAATTACTATCTCATATAACACTATTGGGGCACAAGCATCTAGTTCTAATCTTACTAACTTATCAACTTTAACTTATGCCTCTACTTCATTTGTAAAAATGACTGGAGCTAATACATTTACTCTAGATACTAATACATATTTAACAACTTCAGCAGCTGCTTCAACTTATCAACCAATAGATGCTGATTTAACATCTTGGGCAGGAGTAACTAGAGCTAGTGGATTTGATACTTTTGCAGCAACTCCGTCATCTGCAAATTTAATCTCACTAATCACTGATGAGACTGGAACAGGAGCATTAGTTTTTGCTAATTCCCCTGCTTTAAGCGGAACTCCTACTGCCCCAACTGCCACTGCTAACGATAATAGCACTAAATTAGCAACCACAGCTTACGTAGATAATGCTGTAAGTGCAGGAGGAGGATTAACTTTTAACCAAGTACAAAGAATAGCATTCCTTAAGATATGATAATACTTAGTAATACAACAGATTCATTACAGGTAGTCCTAGGAGGAGCTATAACTACTAATCAACTTAGGTGTTATGTATCCTATAGAGATACTACCTCTAGTACAATTACCCCTAATAGGGCAGTAACAAATACTAATGGCACCACTCCAGTTACTCTACTATCTGCCCCAGCATCTTTGTCTCAAAAAATTGTAGATTATCTTAGTATTTACAATGCAGATACTGCTACTGCAGTGGTAAGTGTATATATAAATAGTAGTTCTGTAACCTATGAGTTAATAGACACTATACTGAATCCAGGAGAAAAATTAGAATTCCAAGAAGGACATGGATTTAGATCACTAACAAGTGATGGATCTTTGAAAGTTGGAGATAATCAAGGAGTTAATGCTATCTCAAAAGCAATAAGTACAGTATCAATATCTTCTAACGTAGTAACAAGTGCTACAGCATACTCAAACATAACAGGATTACAATTTCCAGTAACAGCAGGAGAAACATACTGGTTTAAATTTTCTTTGTTTTATACTATGGCTAGTGCTACTAGAGGAATTGTACCATCTATAAATGGACCTACTAAAACATACTTAGCATATATGAGAACTATACACGTTAGTGCTGGTATATCTTTTTTCACATCTAAAGATTACGATGCTGCTTTAGGAGGATCAAGTGTAGTATCAGGAGCTTTAACTTCAGCAGCTACAATGGAGGGTATCATAACAGTGTCTGCTTCTGGGAATGTTATTGGTAGAGTCGCAACTAGCGTATCAGGTGCCTCAGTAACAGTTAGAGCAGGATCTTTAATATACTATCAAAGATTAAACTAATGAATATAGGAGACACTATAGTATTAAATGGAATAACCTACACTGTATGGTTAATAGAGGGGAATATATATCATCTGGAAGACGCAGATGGTAATGGAAGATGTTATGTAGAATCAGCTTTACTTACTTTAGACTAATGATAATACTTACAAATACTACAGATACTGTACAAGTAATACTATCACAAAGTGTTGCTGCTAATCAAATGCAATGCTATGTTTCATTTAGGGACACAACATCTACTACAATTACCCCAGGAAGTAGAGTAGTAAATACTAATAACACTACAGCTGTAGATATAGTACAAGCTCCAGGGTCATTAACACAAAGAATTGTAGATTTTATATCTATCCAAAATATAGATACATCCCAAAACGATGTTACTATTAGATTTAATGATAATAGCACTACATATATCCTATTTAAAACAAGACTTAATATAGGAGATAAGATAGAGTATCATGATGGTAAAGGATTTAAAGTTATAAATAGTGCTGGAGGTCAAGTAGCATATAAAATTAATGATACAGTTCCGTCTAATCTTAATAGAAGCACAATTTATTTACCTCAAGATGTCAATGTAACTACTAGTGGAACAACATTCGTATCTCAACTTACAATTCCAGGCTTAGAATTCCCTATAATAGCTCAAAAATGGTATGCAGTAACATGTAATGTAATATACGACATAAATGCTACAACAATTGGAGCTAGAATTGGGGTAGCTCTAGAAAATTTGCAAACAGCTGAATACTCAATAATGGGAATAATTGGTGCAACAACAAGTAGCTATATTGTAAACTATTTAAATAATGTTGCTTATGTAGGTAATGCTACAAGTGCAACTTCACCATTTACTACAGAAAATTGTGCAAGAATTGAAGGAATGTTTAAGGCTACAAGTAATGGAATGTTTAGACTAGGAGCTGGACATGAGCTTACTGGAACAATGACAGTTAAAAAAGGATCAATGATTCATTTTACACAGATAACATAAAATGCTTATATTAACTCAAACTACAGATACTTTACAAGTAAAACTAAGTGGGACAGTTACTACTGCACAAGCACAATGTTTTGTGGGGTATAGAAATACAACTTCTTCTTCAATAACTCCACTTAGAACTGTAACTAATACTAATAATACTACTTCAGTAACATTAGTATCTTCTCCATCTGCATCTAATCAAAGAGTTGTAGATTACTTAAGTATCTATAATGCTGACACAGCTGCTGTAACTCCTACAATATTATTTAATGACAATGGAACTGTCTATGAACTATTCTCAGCAAGTATTCAGCCTGGAGAAAAAATAGAATATCAAGAAGGAAATGGATTTTCAGTTATTAGTTTGAACGGTGGAGTTAAACAGGCTACAGAATATGGAGTACAAACAACGACTGTACCTTGGACTACAGTTGTGTTATCTGCCGATGTGACTAATTCAAATGCTGTAGCCAGTACTATGGAGGATGTAACAGGTTTATCTTTTTCTGCAGCTATTGGAACATATTGGTTTAAACTAGAAGCTGTTGGAAGAATAAGTGCTGCAGGTAGAGCTGGAGCATATGGATTTAATGGGCCTACTACATCTGCATTTGGATTTTTTGGATATGCATTTTCAACAAGTAGTGTATTAAATGGAGGTAATCCATATGCTTCTAGCCAATATAATGCTACATCTGGAGCAACTGTAGGACCTAGCTGGGCGACTAGTACAGGTTTTCTAATAACTAATTATGTTGTTGAAGGATTTGCTACATTTACAGCTAGCGGAACTTTTCAAGTAAGACATACATGTACTGCAGCAGGTGGATCATTTATCTCACTTGCAGGAAGTATCTTACAATATTATAAAGTCTTATAATCAAATACCATGAAAATAAATTCAGTAAAATTTAAGGATAAGGCATCCTTTGAAAAAAACAAGAACAAACCTAATGTGGTTGCTGTTCACGAACCTTTTGGCATTATTGTCTTTAAAGACGATACCCCAGTAACTCCTGACACTGCTAAAGTATCTCAGAGCAATCAAGTAGATGCAGCATTAGATCAGATTTCTACTGGTCTTGCAATTTTAATTGGAAAAGACTATACTTCAGCAAAAAACTATCTTGATACTAATAACATAGTAGTAATAGATTCATTTGATGTTACAAATACTTTTTTTGTAGAAGTTCCAGATTTTGTTCCATTTGATTCATTCTATGGAAGTATCATGGCAACAGGTTTATTTCTTAGTGTAGAACCTGATTATATTGTACCAATGAATGTAACGGCTGAACAAGCATATACTGCACATTGGCATCTTCCAAATATGAAAGCATCTGAAGCTTGGTCTCTTTTACCAACAGATGGTAGTGGAGAAGTTGCTGTACTTGATATCGCTTGTGAAACAGGTCACGAGGACTTGCAAGGAGCACTAAGTTCTTTATCATGGAACTGTGTAACAGATGCAGCAGATGTAAATCCTATATCAGACTACGAAAAACATGGCACCTGCTGCACTGGTGTAATTGCTGCAGTATGCAATAATGATACTGGAGTTCTTTCATTAGGTAATAATAAAGTCAAAGTACAGTTTCTACACATAGGATATAATTCAAATAGTGGTGGAAGTTTTCAAACTTCAGATACTATAGTTAGTAGAGCTATTAATAAAGCTATTGCAAATCCAAAGTGTTATGCAATATCTATGTCATGGGGTGGAACAAGTAATTATCCAATTTTTGCAAATGCTCTAAATACAGCTAAAACTGTAGCTAGAAATGGTAAGGGCATTCCAATCTTTGCCTCAAGTGGTAATCAAAACAATCCTAGTTTTACTCAAAATCCAGCTGCATATCCATCAGTAATGGCCGTTGGTGCATCTACATCTGCAAACACTCGCGCTTCATTTAGTAACTATGGTCCAAAGCTTTTTGCTGCTGCTCCTGGAGTGTCACTTCTTACAGTAGATAGAACAGGTGCTGCTGGATATGGTGCAGAATCTTATAGAGGGTTTTCGGGAACTTCTGCTTCTTGTCCTGCAATGGCAGCAGTTGCTGCAGCTGTTCTTATAAAGAATCCAGAACTTACTGAAACGCAAGTAAGAGATATTCTTAAGAATTCATCTAGAAAAACAGGTGGGTATTTGTATAATGCAGATGGGTGGTCAACAGAACTTGGGTATGGGGTTATTGATATGTTTGCTGCTGTTACCCAAGCAAGTGGAACAGACCCTGGAGAACCAACTCCTGGTCCAACACATAATTATTATGGTACAATTTCTACTCCTGCCACAGCTCAGCAAGGAACTATAATTAGTGTAGTTTGTTCAGTAATTGCAGATAAGCCAGTAACAGTAGATACAGTAGTTCCTATTACAGTAGCATTTAAAAATACAACTGGTGGAACCCTTAACTTTTATAGCGGTAATTTGACAATTCTTGCTAATCAAAGTTCAGCTTCAACTACTATTCCTCATACAATCTCAAATACTGCTAGTGGAGTATGTCAGTTTGCTCTTACCGTAGATCCTAATAACTTTGTTCAAGAAACTAATGAGAATGACAATGTAGCAATGACATCTATCAATGTTACACTTCCACCTGCTCCTACTCAGGGGGTTGATCTTGGAATTAAAATCAATAGTTATGAGTTCTTAGATGCAACAAGAGTAAGAGTTAACTACACTTTTACAAATACAGGTAGTGTTGATATCCTTAATTTAAAAGCTACAGCTGGATTTGATGGTAAACCTGCAACTACTTGGACTAGAACTGAGGTTTATAAGCCTGGACAAAGTAGAACAATGGGTTCAGTATTTTATTCCACATCTTGGGGAACATTGCCAAATACTTTCCGCATTAAAATTACTCAAGTAAACGGAATAATTGACGAGAACCCAAACAATAATGAGTCAAGTATCCTAATTGTAAAATAGTATGTTAAAGAAACTTATCTATAAACTACAGTTGTTTGATGGAGTATGGTCAGTTCCACTGTCAGTACTCTTATTCTTACTATTAGGCAAATTCAGCTTTGAATACTTTGGGGATACCCCACTCATTTCTACAGAGTATTTACAACTGGTAATGCTTGCTGCTGTTATACTAATTTTTGCTAACTTTGTCGTATTCCTAGGAATTAGATTTAACTTTAGGAACCTGCAAAAGGACTTTTACTCAAAAGAGATGAAGCACCTTGCAGGAATGGAACTAACATCATGGCAAAAAATAAAGTTATACTTATTTGTTTACTTTGGGTTTTTACTATCCTTCCTACTAATTCTTTGGTTAGTAATGACGGCTACTGCGTGAAATTAACTGCAGGATCGTTCATTGGAATAGTCGAGAAAGGTGGAAATAATAAAGGATTTACAGACCCTTACTTTCGTAAACTGATGGAAAAACAAGGATGGAGACCAGGTTATGCCTGGTGCTCCTTCTTTGTTATGGGGGTACTTGACGAATGCAATGTACCACATACAATAACTGGATGGTCACCTACAGCCTATAATAGAAAAGATGTAATCTTTACAAATGGCAAGTTTGTACAATCTTACTCTCCAAACGACGTGTTAGTTATGACACTAAGTTATGGGGATAAGAATAACAAGGCTAGATACAAAGGTATCGGGCACACGGGAATTGTAGAGTTAGTAGGAAAGTACTCAGTTAGAACTGTAGAAGGAAATACTAACGATAGAGGTACTAGAGATTCAAGAACAGGGGACGGAGTATATAGAAAAGTTCGTCCATTATCTAGAAATTTACATATAACCAGATGGAAAAAAGCTTAACCATAAAAGTAATCCAGATATTATCAGCTATACTATTATTAATAGCAATGATAACTACTATAGGCACTTGTAATAAAGAAAAAGAAGATCCTATTAAAGATAGACTAGAAGAGATAAATGATAGTTTGATGCATGAGATGATGGAGAACTCAATCAAGATTGACTCCTTATACGATAAGATCGACTCATTAGATCTTCTATCAGATACAATAATTAATAAACAACCCATTGTCAATGAATACTATCGTCAAGAGGTTTATAATATCCTTAATACTGATGCTCGTGGTGCTAACCGCAAACTCGCAGAAGTACTCAAAGTTTCCGATTCACTCCTCAAAGCAGGATTCTTTTCCCGTACTATCGACATACCAAACGAACTTAATTAATCTGAACTTTAACTCTATGATGTACTGGTACGATACCGCTACCAGGTTAGAGAGACTATACAATCTTCAGAAAGAGAAGCTAGACTATTACTACAAAATAACTGGAGTACAAGCTACTAATGTGGAAATACTTCAAACTGCTTATGAAAATAAACTAGCAATTGATAAGAAGATTAAGACGGATAACGAGAATGAGATGATAAAGCTTAATAAGCAAGTTAGAGGATTGAAGATAAAAAACACCATACTAACTATTGGGGTAGGAGGCTTAGTAGCAACTACACTTTATTTTGCTGTTTTTTAATAACGCTATTGATTATATAAAGGTTCTTAGTATATTTGCATAAAACCAAATGTAACATGAACTTTAATCCTACAAGAGATTGGGTAGTGCTCCCGATTCCAAATAAGAAAGTAACAGACAGTGGTATTCTTCTATCAGATGAAGCTGCTAACTCGCTAAAGTCTAATATTCTCCAAGCTGTAAAAGTTGGTCCTGAATGCAAGCAGGTTAAAGAAGGAGACACCGTATACGTGCACCCGCACACGGAAGGAGTAATTATCGATGTTGAAGGAACTCAGTATGTAATGGTCAACGAATTCATGCTTCTTGGGGTAATTAACAAGTAAAAGAATGGTAGGGACAGTAACAATTTCCCTAGCTGACTTTGAAGCCCTTCGTAGACAAGCAGAATCAGGGAGTAAAGCAACAGAGGATATCGTAAAAGCTGCCAAAGAATTAGAGGTTTTTCTCTCTTTTCTAATAACTAGAGAGAATATCGATGAGCATGTTGAGGAGTTTAACAGTTACTCTAAAAGATGCAAGATTAAAATAGTAGAAGGCAGAGCTAAAATCCAAATTACAAATGAAGAACCAACAGAAAATAAGGAGAATAGTTATCAAGACGGATACGACCCAGAAGTTTCTCCAGATATTTAACGGGATACTAGAACTGACAGATACTGAACTTAAAGTTCTTGCTGAATTCATTAACTCTAGTGAGACGGTTAATCTATGTTCTCCTGCTAATAAGAGAAAAGTATCTGAAGTTCTAGGGATTAAGGACCACAACACTCTTAATAATTACGTGAAAAGACTCAAAGATAAGGGAGCTATCACGCAAACTAAGAATGGATATGAGTTAGCTAAGATTCTAAAGAAAGAACCAGTTGAAATACATATTCTCCCAATATGACACCTGTATTCGTTCCCCCAACTAAAGTACTTACCTTCTTTTACATAGGGTATTACTCTTTAATGGTGATACAGAATGGTTATGGGGACGTAGAAGGATTACATTTAACAGAATTAGTAGAAATTAAACTAGAAGAAGTATGAGTCAGAAACCCCCATCATTCCTTAAAATGGTTGCAAACTTTGCTAAAGCATCAGCAGAGTACATTGCAGCTGGAATGCCATCAGTAACTACAGAGCAGTATACAGAAAGAGTAGATATCTGTCACAATTGCCCTCATTTAATTAAGAAAACCAAACAATGTGGATTGTGTGGCTGTTATATTGAGGATAAGGCTAGCTGGCAAACAGCAAGATGTCCAGATGATCCATCAAGATGGCCATCTATTGTTATTGGTAAGTCGGGAAAACCGATTAATCTTAAGAAATGAGTAAGGAAAAAGTAATTATACAAAAGTTAGCTACTAAGTATAACCTTCCTTTACAGAAAGTTGAGGAGATTGTCTACTATCAATTCAAGTATGTAGTCAATATCATGAAAAAGGGAGACTTTGCTACAATCAGACTCCCATATTTTGGGGCATTCTCAGCTAAATCAGAGAGAATAGCCCATCTAAACGAGAAAACTAGACGGAAAAATGAAAGACTTGCTAACAGTAAACAATAATGTAGTTATCCCGTCAGCTTATGCCCTGACTATCACAGAATTCGAGAAGTTAACTACTAAAGAGTTAGCATTTATCTACTTTTTTGCAGATCATAGGTCTAGTTATGCAGCTTATGATGAAACTGAGAGAAGAGATAAGCTACTAGAAGAGCTAAAAGTCAAGTCAACCCCTAACTTACATGCAGGGTTGCAGAAGTACAGGGAATTGTCAGAGACTCATGCAATTAAACTTCTAAAATCAGCTAGATCTGCAGTTAATAAGCTAGAGAAGTATTTCAAAGATATTGACCTTACAGCTATGGATGAGAATGGTAAGCTTCTCTACCAAGCCAAAGACTTAGTTGCTAACTTATCTAAGATTGGGGAGGTAATCGAAGGACTAGATAGACTAGAAGAGCTAGTACAGAAGCAACAGGCTAAAGATAATCCTAATAGAGCAGGGGTTAAGACCAACAAATACAGTGAATAATGCTAAAAAATACCCATTTGTTTTCCAAGGCTGCGGAGCACTATATTGAGTATGGGTACTATACTGACGCACTCCCTGGGACAAAGCAATACTACGATTATTGGGATAAGGAACAGTTTAAATGTCTTCATGGTTATGAGGTAAACGGAATTAAGATCTCAGGGTTTCATTATTTTTATCTTAATTACTGTCCTATCGATAGAATTATTGATGAAGAACAGCCAAATGGAGAGATAATTTCACGAAGAGATAGGAGTTTTCCAGCCTTCTACGATGGGGATTATGAGTACTTTTCATCTGTAGATAGGGCTAGAAAAGAGAATAAACACATGGTTGTTCTAAAGGCTAGACGTAAAGGTTTCTCTTACAAGGCCGCAGCTATGCTATGTAGGAACTACTTTCATATAAGGAATAGTAAGAACTTCGTATTTGCATCAGATAAACAGTATCTAACTGGAGATGGTATGCTATCTAAGGCTTGGGATATTGTCTCTTTTGTAGATGATAACACAGCTTGGAGTCAACCTAGACTTATAGACAGGGAGATGCATAAGCAATCTGGATATAAGAAGAATGTAAACGGAGCTGACGTAACCCTAGGGTTTAAATCACAGATAATAGGGGTATCTCTTAAAGATGACCCAGATAAGATACGTGGTAAAGCAGGAGAATTGATATTCTTTGAAGAAGCAGGTTCATTTTCAGGTTTGCTAAAAGCTTGGGAGGTAGCTATGCCTACAATGAGGCAGGGTTCTAAGACACTGGGAACTATGATTGCCTTTGGAACTGGTGGAGAAGAAGGTCCTGGATTTGAGGGATTGGAAGAACTGTTCTACCATCCTGAAGCTTATGACTGTTTAGCATTTGATAACGAGTGGGATGCTGGGGCTATGGGAACTAGCTGTGGATTCTTCGTTCCTATCTATAAAAACTTAGATGGTTTTATGGATAGTGAGGGAAATAGCTTATCTAACGAAGCTATGGATTATGAAGAGACACAAAGGGAGAAGAAGAGGAAGGGTAATGACCCAAAGTCATATGATCAGTATATAGCTGAACATCCATTTACCCCACAAGAAGCAACACTTCAAGTAACAGCTAATACATTCGACGTTAGTTCTCTAAAAGAACAGTACAATAGAGTGATAGCTAGTGACTTACATAAGATAGGGGTAGCTGGGGAGATGTACTATAATACTAAAGGAAAAGCAGACTTTGCCCCTAACTCTAGTGTTAGACCTATATATAAGTTCCCACATAGACCAGATGACGATTTAACTGGAGCAGTAGTAATCTATGAGGCCCCATTTAAAACTCAAGAAGATATAATCCCAAAGAATCTGTATATCATTTGCCATGACCCGTATGCACAGGGAAAAGCAGCTAGCTCTATGTCGTTAGGAGCAGCCTATGTTATAAAAGTACCTAATAATCTATCTAAACCAGACGATATTATAGTAGCCTCATATATAGGTAGGCCTGCAACTCAGGATGAGTATAATAGAAATCTATTCATGCTAGCAGAATACTACAATGCTAAGATAGGATTCGAGAATGACCGAGGAGAAGTAATAGCTTATGCTAAAAGATTTAGAAAGCTACACTTACTGCAAGAGGAATTCGAGATGTTAGATAAGAGAGAGTTACGATCTAAGAACGTAAAAAGGCAGTATGGTATGCACATGACTGAGCAAAGAAAAGCTCAGGGGGAACTTTATATACGAGATTGGCTAATTAGTGGCAGGGGACAGAACGAAGATGGGGAAATAACCCTTAACTTGCAGAAAATTTATGACCCTGCTCTTTTACAGGAGTTGATTAAGTTTAATAGGAAAGGTAACTTTGACCGTGTTATGGCACTCATGGTTGGGATGTATCATACTAGAGAGCTTTATAACAAGGAGTTAAGTTATAATGACTCCGATAACTCAAGTAATGAGTGGTTTGATAAGGTTTATAGGTAGTGTCATATTAATAATAGTATTGATAAAACACTAGAATTTTCTAGGCTACTGTAAAACAAAACTAATTTTGTATTAATGTTCGGACAAGCATCAATTCCAAAGCAAAGGATCCCTCTTAATCAGAAGAATAAAGAGTGGAGAGAGAACTGTGTAGACGCATTCATTAACCTATCAAAGTTTGGTATAAGTGAACGACGCAGTTACCTTAAATCTCTATATGACTATTATAATGGGGTTATAGATGAGGAAGACTACAACTATGTTCTTAAGCCTTATGGCAAGACTAGAAGTCACTTCCCATCTAAGCTTAGGAATTACCCTATCATTAAGCCTATCATAGACCTTCTACTTGGGGAAAAGTCTAAACGTCCACTAGACTATACAGTAA
>Ga0315906_10004128_pt1 | contig 18847 bp, 17 predicted proteins | sample LakEriMetagenome_4_FD_203526 | JGI IMG/M metagenome (GOLD analysis project Ga0315906, IMG submission 203526) | Freshwater fungal communities from buoy surface, Lake Erie, Ohio, United States - Buoy 2 MA122 | ecosystem: Environmental > Aquatic > Freshwater > Lake > Lake biofilm | place: USA... | reverse complement strand
AATAACAGCTGTTTTGCGATGCAGCTTTTCGGATAGATAATAAGCGTCGGAACAAATATGCTCCTCCTCATAGTCTAACAAGTGAATGGTTGCCTCTAAATCCGATTTAAACCCATCTCCGATGAGATTAAAACCATTTAAGACAAAAAGTAACTGCGTCAATGAATATGCCAAACAAGCCCTGGGCGGCATCCCTCCCGGAATAATGATATGGTCGTATCCAGCCGATCGAGCCATTTCCAGAATTTTACCTCCGGATGTCACGCAAACAATGGTTGCACCCTTAGACATACACAACTCCATGGCAGATATGGTCTCTTCGGTATTGCCCGAATAAGATGACACTATCACCAAGGTACTAGGCCCAACAAACGATGGGATAAAATAATCCTTGTTAACAGTAATTGGGACACAGATTTCCCTTTCTACCAACTGTGACACTATACTTCCTCCGATACCGGATCCGCCTAAGCCCGTAATTAAAACATTTCGAATTTCCTGGTTGGGTTTGGAAAAAACAGCCTTACTGCCAATTTCCATGGCCTGTCTCAATTGGGCGGTAAATGATGCTATAAGCTCTTTCATATAAAATCCAAAATATAGGCAAATTTAACAATTCGAGCGCTAACAAAAACAGGGGGTATTTGTATATTTGATTATGAAAACCAAGTTTTTTGCAGTGTTTGTTTGTACGCTTCTAGTGGCCTGCACCAGCAAGGATGGTGATTTCACTATGTTTTCTATTGACGAAGACCTTCAATTGGGAAAACAAATATCAGAAGGCATCAAAAACGACCCGAACACCTATCCCATCGTAAAAAGAAGCGAAGCTCCTAGGGAGTATCAAAAACTGGACCGCATTCTGAAAAGCATACTCGCATCGGATGAGATTCTTCATAGAAACGAGCTTGCTTGGGAGTTGAGCCTGATAGATAACGATACAATCTACAATGCCTTTTGCACACCAGGCGGTTACATTTATGTTTACACCGGATTGATGAATTTCGTAGGCTCAGAAGATGAATTGGCAGGCATCATTGCACACGAAGTAGCTCACGGGGACCTTAGACATAGTACTGATCAGCTTACAAAGCAATATGGGATTCAAACGCTTATTGGGCTGCTAATTGATTCGGACGCTCAAATTATTGCCGATATAGGCGCTACACTAATTCAATTGGGCTACAGCCGAAGTGATGAGGCTGAAGCCGATCGCTTCGCTGTTAGGTATTTGAAGGATACCCCCTACAAACCTGATGCTTTCGCTGATTTCTTTTCGAGACTTGAGCAGAAAGATGGTAATATGGGTATTTTTCAATTTCTGAGCACACACCCAGACCCAGGAAACCGAGTTGAAAAAATAAAAGAAGAAGCTCGTCTAAATTGAAAAAGCGCTCTTCACATTCAAATTTTCCTGTCTTTTTCGGAAAAATCTCTCAGCATATTCGATTGTAGGCGTATGGCCTCATCATGTATCTGAAGAAAAATATTTCTTACAAACTCTTGGTTGAGTCCGTGGGTCCGTGCCATATCCATACAGTTATCAATGATGGACTTCCACCTCTCTAATTGAAGCACACTGACATTGTTCTCTCTTTTAAGATTTCCCAACTCCTCTATCAGTGAAATCCGCTGAACAAGGAGTTCCAAAAGCCGCTCGTCTACATGATCAATCTTGTTACGCAACTCCCCGACCTGATTCATAACCGCGGTTTCTTCGAAAGAGCGAACCCTTTGGGTTAAGTTAGACACAATAGCATGTAGCTCAACAGGGCTAACCTGTTGATCGGGATCGCTGAGCGCCGACTTGGGGTTCACATGAGTTTCTATCATCAGACCCTCTAAATCCAAGTCATATGCCTGTTGAGCAATAGAAAAAAGATGAGTGGTGTTTCCTGCTATATGACTGATGTCGCAAATGACGGGAAGCTCGGGATGCAATGACTTTAGAGCATGAACAAGTTGCCACCTTGGCACATTTCGATATCCGGAGTTTTCGTAAGCATGGAAACCCCTATGAATGGCCACCAGTTTTTTCTGTCCCATTCGCTGAAATCGCTCCAAACCTCCAATCCACAAATGCAAATCAGGATGGAGAGGATTCTTGACAAAAACAGGTATGTCTATTCCACGAAGCGATTCAGCTAATTCCTGAACCAAAAATGGATTTCCTGTTGTTCGAGCACCCACCCAAAACATATCTATTCCGATGGATAAAGCCGCCTCCACATGTTGCGGAGTCGCCACTTCTGTAATAGTGCGCATTCCGGTTTGGCTGCCCGCATCTTTCAACCATCTCAAGCCATCTACACCCGACCCTTCGAAATTTCCTGGACGGGTTCGTGGCTTCCATGATCCAGCCCTAAGAATATTGTTGGGAAAGTGTTCGGCGATACCTTTTGCCGTTTCCAACATCTGTTCGGCCGACTCGGCACTGCATGGTCCTGCAATCAGCACTTTGCCGGAGTTAATATGAAGCCATTCGTTTCTATGATTCACTATCTGATTATTCGCTCTGTGATTAAGTAAGAAACAAAGGTAGACCAAAGAGGTTTCTCGATGGATTATTCTCTTATTTTTTGGTTTCTTTGTTAGTGGAATCACTTCTTCCCAATTGCAACCATGAGTCAGAAAATCAAACAGTTAGAAGATAGGCGAGCCGCTGCTTTAGAAGGCGGTGGCGCCAAGAGAATTGAGGCACAGCACAAGAAAGGCAAATTAACAGCCCGGGAAAGACTTCATTTCCTTTTGGATGAAGGTTCTTTCGAGGAAATAGGAATGTTGGTGACCCACCGCTCTCGCGATTTCGGTCTTGATAAGGAGTTGTATCCCGGTGATGGCGTAGTAACCGGATATGGAACCATTCATGGCAGATTGGTTTATGTATACTCTCAGGATTTTACCGTTTTTGGAGGCTCACTATCCGAGACGCATGCGGCAAAAATCTGTAGAATTATGGATATGGCCATGAAAAACGGGGCGCCGGTAATTGGCTTGAATGACTCTGGAGGTGCACGAATTCAAGAGGGAGTGGTTTCACTTGGAGGATATGCTGATATTTTTTATCGCAACACCTTGGCATCTGGAGTGGTTCCACAGATCAGTGCCATCATGGGACCATGTGCAGGAGGCGCCGTGTATTCTCCTGCCATCACCGATTTTATCATGATGGTTGAGAACACCTCATACATGTTCGTTACCGGACCCAATGTGGTAAAAACCGTCACGCATGAAGAAGTAACATCCGAAGAATTAGGTGGAGCCTCCACTCATTCCACTAAATCCGGAGTTACCCATTTCTCATGTGCAAATGAAATCGAATGCATCAACAATATCAAAAAGCTGTTAAGCTATATCCCATCCAATTGTGAAGAACAGCCTCCATTCTCCGATTATGAGGGCGGTGAAGAATCAAGACCGAAGCTTTCCGGCATTATACCAGAGAACCCAAACCAGCCCTACGACATTCGCGAAGTGATTCACGAAGTGATCGATGAAGGAAGCTTTTTAGAAGTTCACAAAGATTTCGCGGAAAACATTGTTGTGGGATTCGCTCGGATTGCCGGTCGAAGCATTGGTGTTGTGGCCAACCAGCCTGCCTTTCTGGCTGGTGTACTCGACATACATGCATCTACGAAGTCGGCTCGATTCGTTCGCTTTTGCGACTCCTTTAATGTACCGCTGCTTGTATTTGAAGATGTGCCTGGCTTCCTTCCCGGCACCGACCAAGAGTGGAATGCCATTATCACGAATGGTGCAAAACTGCTTTATGCGTTTTGTGAAGCCACGGTGCCACGAATTACTGTCATCACACGCAAAGCCTATGGAGGAGCTTATGATGTGATGAATTCCAAACATATCGGCGCCGATATGAATTATGCATGGCCTACGGCAGAAATTGCGGTCATGGGAGCGAAAGGAGCCGCCGAAATCATCTTCCGCAAGGAAATAGCAGAATCTGACAACCCCGAGGCCAAATGGAAAGAAAAGGAACAGGAGTACAACGATCTTTTTGCAAACCCATACAAAGCAGCTGAGCATGGATATGTGGACGAAGTCATTCGTCCCGAAGAAACCCGACAGAAACTCATCAAAGCTTTCCGTATGCTGGAGAACAAAGTAGCCCATCTTCCTAAAAAGAAGCATGGAAACATCCCACTTTAGAACAAACATTTCCCACACATTCGAATCAAACCGATGAATATCCTATTGCTGGGTTCTGGTGGAAGAGAAAACGCTTTTGCCTGGAAAATCTCCCAAAGCCCTCTGTGCGGCAAGCTTTTCATAGCTCCTGGCAATGCAGGAAGCACACGATTCGGAACCAACATAGCTGTATCCGCGACTGATTTCGACAAGATAAAAGAAGTTGTTGTTGATAATGACATCAACTTGGTCGTTGTGGGTCCAGAGGATCCATTGGTGAAAGGTATTCGCGACTACTTTGAATCAGATCCACTATTGTGTCATATTCCAATGGTTGGTCCTGGCAAGGCAGGAGCAATGCTAGAGGGTAGCAAAGATTTCTCGAAAAAATTCATGTTTCGTAATGGAATACCAACTGCCAAGTATGCTACCTTTTCCTCTGAAAACATAGAATCGGGTATGGAATTCCTCGAATCCATGTCTGCCCCCTATGTGTTGAAGGCGGATGGATTGGCAGCTGGAAAGGGTGTATTGATATTGGATAACTTATCGGATGCCAAAAAAGAGTTGCGATCGATGTTAATTGATTCGAAATTCGGTGAAGCCTCTTCAACTGTTGTCATAGAAGAATTTCTTTCAGGTATCGAGCTAAGTGTTTTCGTATTGACTGATGGAAAAGATTATGTTATTCTGCCTGAAGCCAAAGACTACAAGCGAATTGGAGAAGGCGATACCGGATTAAATACCGGAGGCATGGGTGCTGTATCGCCCGTTCCATTCGCTGATAGTAGTTTTATGGAAAAAGTGGAGGAACGAATTGTAAAGCCAACCATACAAGGGTTGGCTAATGAGGGCATTCCATACGCTGGATTCATTTTCATCGGATTGATGCGCGTTGATAGCGATCCGTTCGTTATTGAATACAATGTTCGTATGGGTGACCCAGAGACCGAAGTTGTTCTGCCTCGCATTCAAAGTGATTTGGTGGAATTGCTTATTGGCTCCGCTACCGGAAAATTGAAAGATGTGGCAATGGAAATCTCGGATCAAACTGCCTTAACGGTTATCATGGCATCAAGAGGTTATCCAGGAGAAATTGAAAAAGGTAAAACAATCAGTGGAATGGAAGATTGCGTTGGAAGTTTGGTATTTCATGCAGGAACAACCATGAAGGATGGCAACCTTCAAACATCCGGAGGACGGGTATTTGCCATTACATCTGTTGGAGCCAATATAGCTGATGCTAAAGAAAAATCGATGCAGTGTGCACACTGCATCGATTTCGATGGAAAATATTTTAGAAGAGACATAGGCGAGGACTTGATGAAGTTCGCCTGAACAAATCAGTCGTTATCGGCCAAATAATTACGGCCGCCTTTGCGCACCTGCTCGCCATAAAAAAGCCAGTAGAAAGTTCCAACAAAACCAACAATAATGAAGAAGATGTTTACCATTCTACCCATTGGTTTTGCAAGAGCAAATATCCATTCAAATAAATCAGCGATTCCGTACCAAACTGCATCCATGATGTATCTTATTTTTATGCAAAAATAATTCATTTTTAATAGCCCGTCAAACTCGGTCTTATAAAGACCAAAACAAAAAAATGTAGTTTAAGTAAATGATTGTTAGGTTATTAAAAAACTCTCACCCAGCAGGATATGTCATAGCGCCAATGCTGTTGGTGATCATTGCTACTGTTTGGGGAGCACAATCAAGTGTGACTCCGGATTGGCATCCAATGCCGTTATACCACTTGCTGTCCGGCGTTTCGGTCATGCTGCCTGAATGGCTCACCAGTGGCTTAGCCTGTATTTTAGTTGGATTGCAAGCCTTCCATTGGAACAAAGTAGTGGCAACTCACGAGGTGCTTTATAAAAAATCTTTGTTACCCCTATTGCTCTTCGTGGCCATTGCGATTGCGATGCCCGGCTTTCTAACAATTTCACCCATTCTGTTTGTTGTATCGCTAATTGTTTTGATTTGCGACAAGCTATTTAAAATTTATAAAAACCCAGGCCCCTTGCCTCTGATCTTCGACTCTGCCTTTCTGGCGTCGTTGTCGGCATTGATCTGGTTCCCATCTATCTTCCTTCTACCATTCATTGTCATTGCCGTATCAATGCTAAAAACTATCAATGGCCGAGATTTGATGATTGTCATCATAGGATTTTCAATACCCTTTTTCCTTGCGTTCGTTATCCTGTTTTGGTTTGATGCAGTTAGTATCCAAAATATATTACTGCCATGGCAAACTCTTGGCTTAGAATCTGGATTGCTGGAAGATTCGACATCAGTTTGGATTATCGGGTTGTATTCCTTCACAACTATATTGTCTATATGGCGTATCAATAGAAATTTCTATAAAAACGCTACGAAAGTCCGATATTTCCAGCAAACCGTATTCCTGCTGTACTTTTTTTCACTTTTGGCTTTGGTGTTTGCGCACTCGAGCAATATACAAACCTTCTACATACTCTCCATTCCACTAACAACGATGCTGTCATATTATTTCTTAGCTGGCAAAAAACAATGGTGGGCCGAGCTGCTTTTCGCCAGCATCCTTGCATTTGGAATTTGCGTTCAATCTGGGTTGTTGAATTAATAGCAGTTGTATTCAGAGATAAATACTACATCAAACAGGGTGCATGGCTTGGATGCGCTCAGAGGAATTGCCATACTGCTTGTTCTACTTAGGCATCACCCCCTGAACGAATGGACCCAGAAAATAGGGTGGATTGGAGTGGATTTGTTTTTTGTGATTAGTGGATTCTTAGTCTCTGGTTTATTGTTTGACGAATTTCAGAAAAACGGACGAGTGAATGTCCTAAGGTTTCTGCTAAGAAGGTTATTGAAAATCTATCCCCTCTATCTTATTGTGATCGGCATTTATTTGATTTGCCTACCTGGATCATTCACTTATAGAGGACTAATGATAGACCTGGTAATGTTGCAGAACTATCTATATGGATGGGGAAATGTTTTTGCTGCTAGTTGGTCGTTGGCTATAGAGTTACATTTTTACTTATTCATCGGCATGTTGTTCGGTTTGGCAAACTTGATTAACACTAGAAAAAACATGCCGTTTAACTATGGTTATCGCAGTAGCATAATTCCAATTGCCATCATTTTTATATTGATTTGCTGTTTGATGCTTCGGCTACAACATTTCTTCAATCAGGACTCAGTAGGCGTAACCTTAATAACAATGTCGCACTTAAGATTGGACTCTCTTTTCGCTGGAGTGCTCGTATCGTGGGTCTTCCGTTTCAAAAAGAAACTGCTATATGATTTTGTAATAAAACACCAGATGACATTGGCTTTTGTTGCTATGGCCCTGGTTTCTTGGACACCATTCATTGAAATTTTAGACTCGGGTTTTGGAAAAACAATTGGTTTCAGCCTCCTATATATTGCTTTCTCAATCCTACTGCTTTTAACCATCGTAGAGCCCAAAAAAACGATTTCTCACACGCAACCAAAAAGCTTTCGAGTTATATTAAAAACGCTTGGCAAAATAGGATTGGCTTCATATGGTATCTATCTGATACATGGCTTAACAAATATCCTCTATGAAGGGGTAAAAACAACGGCTGATATTGATCCCGGACCATATTGGGGATTTTTGATTACATCAACAACAAGCATTGTGGCAGGGTGGGTGTTAACAAATTTTATAGAGGCTAAAATACTTCTATTCAGAGACCGAAAAATACCTGCGGGGAACTAAGTACCAATCGTAACTTATTCGTGGAAGTAAACCCTTTTGACGCGTTGCGAAACAGAAGTCAATACCTCATAGGGAATAGTTTCAAGATCTTTCGCCATGTCAATAATGGTGTATCCTGGCCCAAAAACAATGACTTCATCACCCTCATGTACATCCAACCCTGTTACATCAATCATGGTCATATCCATGCATATATTACCAACAATTGGACATTTTTTGCCAGCTATCACCATATTTCCTTTCCCATTCGATAGCCTACGGTTTAATCCATCTGCATAGCCTATTCCAACAGTGGCAATTTGGGCATCCCGATCCATCTTGCCTTTCCTGGAATACCCCACTGTCTCTTGAGCTTTGACAATCTTGATTTGTGAGATGGTGGCGCGCAGTGTGGATACGAATTCCAATTGCTTTTGTTCATGCATGGTGGCGGCAACCCCATGCAATCCAATTCCCAACCTTACCATTTCAAACTGATATTCGGGAAATCGTAATATTCCAGCTGAATTCAAAACATGTCTTCGTATCGAATAGTTAAAATGCCGACATAACTGGCCAGACATCTCTGTAAAGCGTGCTGTCTGTTGTTTGGTGAAGGCATCGTGATTTGATTCATCACTGGCTGCCAAGTGAGTGAATATGGTAGCAATCTTCAAATGTTTCAGATTGCCTATTCGAATCACCAATTCGTTCACTTCTTCTTCTGTAAAGCCAAGTCTACGCATCCCCGTATCCAACTTCAGGTGAATTGGAAAGGGCTCTGTGGATTCATTTTGCCTGCGTCTCTTAACGGCCTCACTGAAGTGATTCAAAATACGAAAGCTATATATCTCCGGCTCCAATTTATAATCCACCATGGTATCGAAACTCTGCTCCTCGGGGCTCATAACCATGATTGGCAAAGTGATTCCAGCTTTTCGAAGCTCCACTCCTTCATCGGCGTAAGCCACCGCCAGATAATCCACTCGATGGAATTGAAGCAGGTTAGCTATTTCGAAACTGCCGCTACCATAGGAGAAGGCCTTAACCATAACCATTACAGCCGTGTCGGGCCGAAGCCTCGATTTGAAAAAATTAAGGTTGTGTACTACAGCGTTCAAATTAATCTCCAGGACTGTTTCATGCGCCTTTTGCTGGAGCATCCTGACAATCCGTTCGAAGCCGAAAGACCTTGCGCCTTTGAGCAAAATAGTCTCGTTGGAAAACATCCCTCCATGAAGTCCACTCAAAAATGAATCGGTGTCATTGAAAAAAACAGATTCACAATTGAAGCGGTTGGCCTGTCGGGATATGGCCGGCCCTATTCCTATAAGGCGTGAGACTTGTTTCTTTTCGAGCAACTCACCAACTTCGGTGTAAAGCGCTTCCTCGTTTTTGCCACTTTGAAGTATATCGGAAAGTATAATGGTTTTACGCGGATGTTGCTTTTGTTGATTCAAGAAGTCAAGAGCGATGGTAAGAGAACCTATGTCGCTGTTATAGCTATCATTGATAATGGAACAGTTGCTGATGCCGTCCTTCATCTCTAACCTCATTGCCACTGGAGCCAGTGCGAGCATGCGCTCCGAAATAACATCATGATCAATTTGAAGCATCAACATCAATGCCCAACAATGGATGGCATTCTCAATGGATGCATCATCGGAAAAGGGAATACGGATATGGACAAATCGATTTTGGAAAATACCTTGTATCTCCGTTTCGCCATTTTGTCTTGTGATGCGTCCGATTTGCAAATCGGCTGGATGCCTTTTTGACCATGTGAAAACTTCAAGGTCTTGAGGCAAAAAATCGGCGTGGTTCAATTTGTCAGCAATCACCAGATAATCGCGGCAATAGATCAGCTTTTTACAATGTTTGAACAAACGCAGCTTCTCAAGCGCCTTTTGATCCATTCCCGAAAAATGTTCATCATGTGCCGAGCCAAGATTTGTAAAAATTCCTATATCCGGCCGGATGATGTTGCCCAGCTTCTCCATTTCTCCCGGCTCAGATATACCCGCCTCGAATATCGCAAGGTCGTTGGAAGATTGCATATCCCAAACCGACAAAGGAACTCCAATTTGGGAGTTATAACTTTTAGGGCTTCTAACGATGTGAAAATCGTCTCGAAGCAATTGAAACAGCCACTCCTTAACTATGGTCTTACCGTTGCTACCTGTAATTGCAATCACAGGATAACTGAACAACGACCTGCGATGTGCAGCAAGTTTTTGCAAGGCAACCAATGCATCGCTTACTACAATGAAACTGGAATCAGGAAATGCGGTAGCGCATTCCGGTCTGCTCACCACAAAGGACCTAACACCGGCTGCATGCAAGTCAGGAATGAACTCATGCCCATCTCGCCGATCACCACGCATTGCAAAAAACAACGACGCAGAAGGCGCCAGCATTTTACGGCTATCGGTTAGCAAATGCCTTACCGGTTCTGTTTGAGAAATGGGTCCAACCAGTTTACCTCCAAGAATGGAAGCTATTTCGTTTATCGTATAGGGTTGCGTAGGCAACTGATTCGAATTTATGATTTGCGTCGGGCCTTGACAAAACAAGCCCGGCAAAGAGGGATGTAACTCTCTTTCTCACCTAACATCACCAAACCATCTTCGTTGATCGTGCGATGCGAATGATTGGCCAAGTCGCCACAGTGCATGCATATGGCATGTACTTTGGTAATGTAATCTGCAATGGCAAGGAGATTGGGCATTGGTCCAAATGGGTTACCCAGGTAATCCATATCCAATCCAGCTACTATTACGCGGATTCCCTGATTGGCCAACTGTTCACAAACCTGCGGCAAGCCATCATCAAAAAATTGAGCCTCGTCAATACCTACCACATCCACATCATTACAAAGAAGTAAAATATTCGCAGATGCAGGCAACGGCGTGGACACTATTGAATTGGCATCATGGGAAACGATATTTTGCTCGTCGTAGCGCTGGTCAACTTGCGGCTTGAAAATTTCCACTTTTTGTTTCGCAATCCGAGCTCGTTTCAGTCTTCGAATCAACTCCTCAGTTTTTCCAGAAAACATGGAGCCACAAATGACTTCGATGGCCCCTTTGCGGAACCCAGAAATATGTCCTGGTGTTTCTATAAACATATTGCGATTGCTGCCGGCTTCAAAAATACCAACGAGGGAGATAGTATCAAAGAATGGTTTTCAGTTATTGGCGAAACCCGCCAAGTTTGCATCACGGTTTTCCAAGCCACAAGACAACTCATCTTCCCTGTAGTTTCTCGCTGAGGAGAAGAGGGAATGACAAGGCTGAGGCTTTGCGGATTCGGAATCCTTGTTTCTCAACTGCTCCATCAATTCACGGCGCATGATGAGAAGATTTTCCAAAGTATCGGAAGCTTCAGATTTAGATTGATCCGGGGGGTAGGTCATCATAATCTGATACGAAGGTAGTGGTTTGACCAAAGATGACCTAGCATCGGACTCATTATGGACTTTAATGTTTGTTAATCAGCGACTTAAAACAAGGAAGGGTTGCCCGTTTCATTCCATTGGAATGGATTAGATTTGTGCTTAGAAAAATTATCAATGATGAAATTCGGAGTTGTTGTTTTCCCAGGTTCCAATTGCGACCGTGATATGCAGTATGTGCTCAGTAATGTCCTTGGGCAGAAAACCGCCATGCTTTGGCACAAGGACCACGACTTGCAAGGGTGTGATTTTATCGTATTGCCGGGAGGCTTCTCATATGGCGACTATTTGAGATCAGGAGCGATTGCGCGCTTTTCGCCAATTATGCAGGAGGTGATGGAGTTTGCCGAAAAAGGTGGATTTGTTTTGGGTCTTTGCAACGGTTTCCAAATCTTGACCGAGTCTAGGCTTTTGCCGGGAGCTTTACTTCACAACGATTCACGCAAATTCATATGTAAGAATGTCCACTTGCGATGCGAAACGGATGAATCATTGATTACATCCAAGCTGCGTGTTGGACAAGTGCTGCAGATCCCAATCGCCCACGGCGAAGGGAAATATTTCGCCGATGATCAAACCATGCAATCCTTGCGTGAAAACGATCAAGTGCTGTTTAGATACTGTGATGAGCATGGCCACAGTAACGACGAATCCAATCCCAACGGGGCCACTGATTATATAGCTGGAATCTGTAATAAAAACAGGAATGTTTTTGGAATGATGCCTCATCCTGAAAGAGCATCCGACCCCGTGCTTGCTAACAACGATGGCAGAGCCATATTCGATTCCATCCTCAACATGGCCGATATCCACACAGGTCGCTAAAAAAGTTTTTTATATTGAAGCCGTCTGTTTGCCTAATCACCATCGGTCTGGCTCTGTTTATGGCCTGCAACTCCCCATCCAAGCCGCAACGGGAAAAAATAGAGGCTCTGCTTGGCGATTTTGTTTTTGTTGAAGGAGGGGCTTTTGTAATGGGCGACAGCATCAACGACCCAAACGGTCATATCTCCCATGTACCACATGAAGTAAGGATGGATGGATTTCACATGCAGTCCAAGGAGACGACGCAGGATGTATATTCATTGGTGATGGGTGAAAACCCGAGCGCCGACCAATCTTGGAAAGACTTACCGGTATCTGAAGTTTCATGGAATGATTGTATGATTTTTTTGGAAAAACTGAACAGCCTCACTGGTGGAAACTATAGGCTGCCAACGGAAGCCGAGTGGGAGTATGCTGCCCGTGGTGGAGCCCTAGGTTCGAACCAATTATTCAGTGGCTCCAACGACCCGGATTCAGTAGCTTGGCACCGTGGCAACAGCAAAGGCAGAATTCAACCTGTTGGCCTGCTTAAGCCTAATAGCTTGGGTATTTATGACATGAGTGGCAATGCGTGGGAATGGTGTAGTGATTTTTACGGAGACTATCGCACCGACTCCAGCCAACGCCACAATCCAGTTGGAATAGACTATGGAGTCATGAAGGTTTTCAGAGGAGGCTCCTTTGGAGACTCTGCCAGATATTGCAAAACTTCCTCACGGTTTTATACCGATCCTTTATTGAGGTATCCAAGCATTGGTATGCGCCTTGTGAAAGACAAGGCACCATCAGGGCAAAACAGGTAAATCAGAGTTCCTTCAACACATCCTTGGCTTGCTTGTCGTTGGGGTCAATGACAAGTACCTTCTTCCAAAAAGACCGAGACATTTCCTTATCCTTTTTCAAGAAATAATAATATCCCATATATCTGTAGGATTCCAACAAGCCCGCTTTGTATTTGTCGGGATTCGCGCTATCGGCTTCCGCCAATACAATGTATCGTTCGTATGCGGGGAAGGCTCTTCCTTCTTTAGAGTCTGGATCGAGGTTGGCTGATGTTTTAGCCTTCATAAGGAATCCGGGAGCCCAATTGGGTTGTATCTCACATACTTTTGTGAAGATGGAGTCCGCGAGATCATATTCTCGAAGCATCAATGCTGCTCGACCGAAATTATAGTTATCGGCTGATGTGAGTGGAAAGCGCCCTGACTTGTTTCTGTAAATCTCTTTTGCTTCGATGTATTTGTTCTTTTTCATCAGAAGGTTTCCGGTCTCTGTGTATAATGCACCATCGGCATCTTCAAAAGTGAGCGCCTTTTGCAAAGCTAAAATGGCCAACGAATCGGAATTATTCTTCTGGTAGTACTTAGCCAAATACTCATAATCCCTGGATTGGATATTGGCCGAATCCGCTTTAGCAAAAAAAGATTCCATCTGTTTCAAGCCATCTGCAAACTTGCCCAATTCAAAATTCGTATATGCAAGGATTTTGATTGCAGCCAGGTTATCGGGGTCCTTGCTAGACACAAAGAGGGCTGCATCTTCAGCCTCCTTGAATTTTTTTGCAGCAAACAGATAACGACTCAGTTGAATTCTTGCCCTCATATCTTCAGGTGCACGGTTGAAATACTCAGCATAAGCGCGAGCGCCCAAATCCACTTCTCCCATTTCAAAATGCACCTCGGCTTTATGAAGTAGCGCTTGGGTGAATTCGGGGTTTAGCTTGATTGCCATATCCAATTCGCCCATTGCGGCGGAAGGGTTTTTTATACGGCGATAGGCAAGCCCCTTCCTATGATATGAAATCGATTTCTTAGAGTCGGCGTCTATGGCGTTGTTATAAAAATTCAATGCCGTTCCATGATCTCCTTGAGCAGCAAAGTAGTCTCCCTTCAAAATCAACCAATCGGGATTGGGCTGTTTGAGTTGCTTTTCCAAAATGTTAATCCAGTTAAGTGCATAGCCAAGATCCTTCGACTTGAATTTGAAAAAAGCGCGTGTGACTTCCATCAGCAAAAGAGGAGACACATTTTTGGGGGTTTTTAAAACAGGCTCAAACATCAACTTGGCTGCTTCGGCGTTGTTGCTATAGACAATGTATATCGTTTTCGCTCCAACAACAAATGGATCGGTTGCAGAAAGCTTTTCCGCTTCCGCAAACAATGATTTGGCAGTTGCTCCATCGCCTTCGTTGATGGCGAGATTCATTTTAAAAAAGCATAGGGCTCCAGGATCCGATGTGCCTTTGAAAGCATACAGGCATTGCTTGGCTCTGGCATAATCGCCGATTTCAATATAAGTGTTACAGGTTGCGTAATCCTGTGCGTGGATGGTTAATGGAAACAGGATTAGTAAGGCCAGTGATAATAACTTTCCCATGGCGTTGTAGGTTTTAGTTTTCTATTTGTATTTCCCGTGGTGGGATTTGTATCGGTGCAGCGCCAAATAAGCGAATGATCCTTTGACCTTCAGAACTAGCCACCCAAGCAGCAAAACCTGTGGCAGGACCCGCATAGGGTTCTGAAGTGACCATGAGTAGCGTTCTGGTCAACGGATATTCTTTGGTAAAAACCGTAGATTGCGACGGCATAATTTGATTTGATAGGCTATCAACAAAGGGCATTATCTGTATTCGCTCCATTCTTGATTTGACCTCCTTTGATTTTCTTTCACAAAGATAACTCCAAGACACCAACCCCACTTCCTTATCGCTGGCGGATACCCTTTCGATGATGGCGAGCTGATTTCCTACCAACTCCCACTCCATTCCACAGAAGGAGCGTAGGCTATTCGCCATAAAGTAACTGTTATCGGAATCGCTTCTATCGGTAACCATGTATTGCGGCTTGTTGGCATTTAGAAAGGAGAAACAACTATCATGCCGCAAGGAAAAAGGATAGACTGGTAAAGTGTCAATGCCTCTTTTTGAAATCATTACAATAGCATCCCTCATGATCGGCGACACCTTCGGGAAAACCCCTCGCTGAACCAAAGCCAAAGAATCGTTCGGAGAAAGCGCTTGGGTGGTAAGCAGCATTCTCACATTCTTATTTAACAACCTTTTATAAGGATTTCCCTTTTGTGTGGTGTCTATCTGAATGTTAACCAGGTCGTAAAGTCCCATATAGGTTTCGGTAAGCACCTTGGCAACAGGATAATGTGCTTCGTCAGTTTGGATGATAAAGCTTCCAGATAAGGGATCTCCTTTATCCTCGACCGTACTGCCCGAATTGCATCCGATAACGAATAATATAGAATAGAGACAAGTGGAACAGAAAAACAGACTCTTCATTGTTTCGCTTTTGTTCTTGAGCGAATAGCTATAAAAAGCCGATACGCTCCATAAACAAATATAACCCATCCTGCAATGGAAAGATCCATGGTTCCCGGATCAGGATTCAAGGCTAGCATGAGACCAGCCCCCATGTATATCAACGCAATGATTACATGGTAGGCAAAAGTCCTGAAAACGCCGTTGAGACGGTTCACTTGAGCGAAAACCTGATGGGGAGGTTGTATTGCACAATTACTGCTTGTCCGCGCTGTTTTCCAGCACGCCATGACGGCATGTTGCTAACCACTCGCACGGCTTCTTGATCGCAGCCTCCGCCTATTCCCCTGAGGACCTTTACTTCGTTTACCTTGCCATCTTTTCCTACCTGGAAAGTGACAAAAACGGTGCCTGTTATTCCGTTTTCACGGGCTACTGCAGGGTATTTGATGTTATCGGAGAGATATTTTACGAGCGCGGATTCTCCACCTGGGAAGGAAGGCATCTCTTCTACGATTGTGAAAATTTCGGGCGGAGCCTCCACTGGTGCTTCTTCTGTAGGAAGATCGATGGCATTTGGGTCACCTTCTTGGGTAACTACGCCAGCTGCTACTTCCTTCAATTCTTCTTGAGTTGGGGGTGGTTCATCGTCTGGAACTTCCTCATCTTTTACTACCACCGGAGGGGTGAACTTGATGGTTTGTTGCACAGGTGGCGGAGGTGGTACAGGCGGTGGAGGAGGTTGAGTTTCGTCGATAGGAGGCGGTTGCATTAAGGTCACTTCCGTTTCAGAGAAGGCATTGTTCTCTCCCACCTGCTCATTGATTAATTTCATTATCAATGGAAGGCAAATGAATAGGACTATGGCAATAGTGGAGATAATAAATGCCCTCATAATGGTCTTACTGTAACCTTTACGGATCACATAGGCACCATAGTCCTTATTTCTTTCTTCGAAGACCATCTCCAAACGGCCTTCATTGATACAGTTTTCCCAAGCAATTTTCATGGCGCAGAGAATTAAATTTTTTCGATCATTTCTATCTCAACCGGGGTGATGTCTACTATGGCATAACGACCAATGTGACAAACCGCCATCTCGTCGAGCACATCTACAAGATTCTCGTAGTTGGCATTTTCCATAGATTTGATCAAAACAATCAGACCAAGCTTGTCTTGTTTGATTTCGCCCAACCTTTTCTTGTACTCTGGGGTTTTTATCAATCCTTTGTTAAGGGAATCGCGCAATACTTCGGCACGGTTAAAGACCCTTGAATTCTTTTGCATCAGCGTTTTGCGTAACCCGGTGGCAGATAGGTCGGTTACCATAGGTGTTGGATTATCGACACCTTGATACCAAACGACTTTGTCATCCTTTCCCAATAGAATGGTTAAAGTAAGAGACTCCGCAACCTTTTGCTGTTGTTCCTCATTGTCGGGTTTAACAGGCATGTTCACCTCCATTGTCTTCGGTTTGCTGAAGGTGGTGGTGAGCATGAAAAAGGTCAACAGCAGGAATGCCAAGTCAACCATCGGAGTCATATCGATGTGGGTCGAATGCTTTTTCTGCTTGACCTTTCCGCCTTTTTTATTTCCGCCACCTCCTTGGTCGGTATTCAGATGAGCCATTTGACAGACAGATTAATTGGTTTGTTCTAAGTTGGTGATAAGGTTGAACTTGTTGACCTTGTTTTCCTGGAGGATATCGATGACTCTTTTAACCGTTTTATAATCCGTATCGCGGTCACCTTTAACTGCAATACGGAACTGGGGATTTTGCAAACGGCTGAAACGGATCCAATCGGAAAGCTGGTTGTTGACAGAGTCCATGGGTACGCCGTCTTGAGCTATACGCTTCCTGGCCTCTTCGTCCAAAGGAAGATATCGCTTCAAGTCGGCGATAGGCATACCGAAAGATGTCAACACCGAGAAACGCTTTACTTCATTATCGTTGAAGTTAATGTTATAGCGCTCTCCCATTTTCAACAGTACTTGTTGGCGGTTGGCCTGGCCATCAATGTTGAAGAAACATCCTCCTTTAGGAGTGATGGTGATGGTCATGATGTCGATATCGGGCAATTTAATCTCCGAAATGGAGGATGGTGTATCGACCACCACGGGTTCATCAGCTCTAAACTTAGTGGTTAACATGAAGAATGTAACCAGCAAGAAAGCCAGATCCACCATTGGGGTCATATCCAACTCTGGAGACGACCTGGGGTAGGAAACCTTAGGCATTTTAGTGGATAGTGTTTCTTAGTTTTTAGAGGAGAAGCTTTGAACAATGCTGTAACCAGCCTCATCGATACCATAGGTAATGGAATCGATTTTGGTAGTAAAGAAATTGTACATGATGATGGCAACGGCGGAAGTTCCAATTCCCAAAGCCGTATTGATAAGTGCTTCTGAGATACCGTTTGCAAGAGCTACCGCATCAGGAGCTCCAGCAGTAGCCATGGCCGCAAAGGCCTTAATCATACCCAATACCGTACCCAAGAGACCCAAAAGGGTTGCAATGGAGGCGATGGTTGAAATAATAGATAGGTTTTTAGATAGCATTGGGAGCTCCAAGGAAGTGGTTTCTTCTATACTCTTTTGGATGTTTGCAACCTTTTGCTCTTTATCCAGGGCAGAATCCTTGCTCATTTGCTGATAGGTTACCAGTCCAGAATAGATAACATTACCAATAGAACCTTTTTGAGCCTTGCAAGCGGTAAGAGCCTGATCGATATTACCAGAATTCATCATGGATCGAATTTCCGTTAAGAACTGATCTACATTTTTCTTACCTCTAGACCTATTAATGGTAACAAATCGCTCGATACAAAAAGTAATGGCGATTAGGAATGTGCTCATAAGCACTGGCACGATCACCCCACCTTTATAAACGATACCGAGATAATTTCCGGGAAGTGGGTTGTTGTCAGGATTGTTCTCGATGAAGTTGGCAGGATTTCCCAAAACAAATTTGTATATAGCTATACAGATAAGGAGAGAAACTGGAATTACGGCATAAGTGAAAACCAGGCTTGCCGAGCTTTGGCTTGATTTTTTTTGTTCCATGGTGATTTTGAGAGAATTAGTTTTTAGTCGATTATGCTTTTAGATTAATTGTGTTTAAATTGAAATGGGGGCGAGAAATGTAAACCTGGCTCAAAAAACCAAACGATAACCCAGAGGGCGTCCATGAATGTCTCGGATAAAACGAGATGATGATTTATATGTTGGCTTTAGATTCATTGCTCTTGCGCAAAACTAAATAAAAAGTACCACTAACCACCCATTTAACGGGTATTCGTTTGCGACCATTGCAATTGAGTGCTCATTTTACAATTCAGTGGCAATTGACTTTGTCTATTGTGAACTAATAAACTGTTATTAAGCATTTTAAAAGTAGGATTGAGCCGTAGGTTGTCAATTAAAAAAAATCGGAGATGAATGATCCTTA
>Ga0315906_10004126_pt1 | contig 18848 bp, 14 predicted proteins | sample LakEriMetagenome_4_FD_203526 | JGI IMG/M metagenome (GOLD analysis project Ga0315906, IMG submission 203526) | Freshwater fungal communities from buoy surface, Lake Erie, Ohio, United States - Buoy 2 MA122 | ecosystem: Environmental > Aquatic > Freshwater > Lake > Lake biofilm | place: USA... | reverse complement strand
GAATGCCAAATTTTTCAAATACTTTGGTAAACAATCGGTAACTGCCTCCATATAAATCATTCGAGCAGATCACTTCATCACCCGGTTTCAATAATTTTAAAACAGCATCTGTTGCCGCCACACCGCTACCGAACACGAGTCCGTATTTCCCGTTTTCAATCACCGCCATCGCTTCTTCCAAAGCCTGACGAGTCGGGTTCTGACTGCGTGCATATTCAAATCCTTTGTTCACACCCGGCGATTCCTGCACGTAGGTACTTGTTTGATAAATAGGAGTCATAATCGCACCGGTCGATGGATCGGGGTGCGAACCGGCATGAATGAATTTTGTTGCAGGTTTCATATTGAAAGGTTATTAGTTGTTTGTTGTTGGTTGTTAGTTTGGCTACGTTGATAACGAACAACGAATAACCAACAACTAACAACTTTTGCGACAGCAAATATCTAACATTCAGCTCAAGGCTGACACAGCTAAATAGCGCCAGTCATAATTTTCTGCTTCGTAAGCGGATTTTGCTTTAATCGGTCGTTCAAGTGTATCCTCGTCTAATATACCTTGCGCTATAAGTTTTCTTCTTGATTGGTCAATTAGTTCGCGAAGTGCAGGGTGTTCCATCCATGTTTTTTGCGGGGGCTCATAGCCAACTTTATCCGTGCGCCACACAATAGACTCCGGCAAACGATCCGACATCGCAACACGCAACAACCATTTCGTAAATCCGTTATGGATTTTTAATTCAGAAGGCAGGGTGAAAATAAATTCAACCAGTTCATGATTCAGGAACGGAAGTCTTACTTCTCTGCCAAAAGCCATGCTGTTGCGGTCTGCATAATGTAATAATTCACCCAGACCTTGTTGCATAGTGTTGAAATAAAGCATGTCGTTCAGTTTGCTCACCGGGGGTTTATACACAGAGTAGTAGGGGTCGTAATTTGCTTTTGCATAGTCGCGGCTGATATGCGGATGAACGAGAATGCGTTTTCTTTCTATTTCCTCCAGCTGTGCATTTGCTAATACAGGTAGAAAAGAAGCCACATAATTCGGGAATCCCCAATTAAAGGAATAATGATTTTGTTGTAAACGCACTCTTTCCTGCATGGCAAATCCAAAACGAAATCTGCCTGTTAGTTCCTGCAAATACCAGTGCAGATATTTATTATAACCGGCAAGAGTTTCATCAGCACCTTGACCGTCTAAAAGTACGGTGATCCCTTCATCCCTTGCTCTTTGCATTACTTTGAATTGCGCATATACACTGGATGAGCCAAACGGTTGTTCCTGATAAAAGCATAGCTCTTCAAATTCGTTGAGAAAACTTTCAAGTGTAGGTTCAACGGAGTGGTGTTGTAGTTGATATCGTTGAGCGATTTCATTCGCATAATTCCATTCGTCTTTATCGAAACCGGGAAACCGGGCTGTGAAAGCATGCCCTGAATATGTTGTATTATTTTTCTCTGCTTCCTGTATCATGGCAATCACGGATGAGCTGTCAAGCCCCCCACTTAACGACGTGCCAACCGGTACATCGCTGCGAAGACGTCGTTTCACACTTTGTAAAAACAGGTGATTGAATTTTTCAACAGCTTCTTCTTCACTGATCTTAATCCGCTCCTGTTTATCAAGATCCCAGTAAAGATTTACGTAAAGCGTTTTTGTTTGTGGTTGAAAGGTGGCATAGTGACCGGGAGGAATACAACTTACTTCTTTGTAAAAAGTCAGACTAGGATCTACCGCATTTTGCGTATGACCATTTGCTAAGTAGTTGAGTAGCATCAAATGATTCCAACTTCTGTTCATTCCTGCTGCCCACAAAGCTTTAAACTCACTGGCGAAGACCAGTCTTTCGCCATCATAATGATAATAAAAAGGTTTTTCACCGAAACGGTCTCTTGCAGCAAATAGTAGTTTTTCTTTTACATCCCATATGGCAAATGCAAACATGCCGTCGAATCGTTGCAGGCAATTGTCTTTCCAGCAATCGTAGGCAGCAGCGAGGACTTCTGTATCTGATGTTGTTTGAAAATGGTATCCTTTCTGACTTAATTCATCTTTGAGTTCGGGATAGTTATAGATTTCACCATTAAAAACAAGCTGGTATCTGCCAAGAAAAGAAAATGGTTGTGAAGCTTCAGGAGAGAGATCGATGATAGCAAGGCGCCGATGTCCGAGTCCAACCGTTTTTTCATCATTCATCCAAAACCCTTCTCCGTCTGGCCCGCGGTGAGAAATCGCATCCGTCATCCCCTTCAACTTTTCAAAGCTGACAACATTTGAATGATGCGATAAAATGCCTGCAATACCACACATGTTGTAAAGATGATGAGAAAATATGAGTAAAGACGAAATTAAAATCGGTTAGCAGTTGGCAGTTATCGGTTCTAACCGCCAACTGCCAACTGTCAACCGAAAACTGCTAACGGACAACCGCTTCTTTCTTCAGTTGTTCAAACTTTAATTCGGCTTTTTTCAATTCACCTTCAAGTCCTTCCATTCTCTTGAGCTGAAGATTACCGGGTGCGGCAGATTGCCCAACCACGCCGGCATACAACTCGCTGATGTCGCTACGTAATCTTCTTATTTCTCCCGTTCCTTTTACAATCGGTGGTACCAGCTCGAGACGCAAAGTTTCCAGCTTGTCATAATATGCTTGAAGTGATTTTTTGGTTTTGGTATTTTTTGCAGAATCAATACCTTTCTGAAGCGCCTGCTGACGTTGTGTGATACTATCGACAAGTAATGAAAGCTGTTCGCTCATGGCATAAAGTTTCAATCCTGTTTGGTATTGTAACGCACGATCTGCAGAACTGAATTCCTGATCAGTGGAATCATGCACAAATACCAGCGGATGAATGAATTCTTTCCCGTTTAATTTCATCTTCAGGTTGTATGTGCCGGGCTTCACTTGCATGCCAACGAAGGCGGACTGTTCCATTTGACTACCTCCTTTCGCTACTTTTGGCGGAAGGCCGCGTTGGTTCCAGATCACCTTGTTATACCCCTTTCTATTGGAAGGATTTAGTTTATTCACCGGCTTTCCATTTTGATCAACTATTTCCATTTGAATGCTGTTGGCGCGATCACGCAGATAATATTCAATGGGTGTGATGCTCACTGAAATGCCTCCGTTCCATTCGCCGGATGCATTTGGGAAACTTCCTCCGTATTTGCCATTCGACAAAACGATCGGACGATCATTCAGAAATAAAACCTGCTCATCGCCTTTGATGGTTGATAAAGTACGAAAGGGGGTAATATCGGGAATAATCAGGATGCCTCTTCCATGCGTCGCCAATACCAGGTCGTTGGTTTGTGGTTGTATCTGAATATCTCTCACCAATGCATACCATGGCAGATTGCTTTTCATACGAAACCATTCTTTCCCTCCATTCAAAGAGATAAACAACCCCATCTCAGTTCCAAGAAAGAGTAAATCTTTCTTCTGTAAATCTTCTTTGATCTTATGTGCAAATCCGGTAAACTCTGAACTCTCCATCTTCTTCCAGGTTTTTCCCATATCCTCACTCTTCGCTACATAAGTTTTGTGATCACCATAGCTGTGGTTATCAAAAGTGGCATACACAATATTTTTATCGAAGCGTGAAGGTTCAATACTGCTCACCCAGGTGCCGGCGGGAATGCCGCATGCTGCATAATTGGCAGATACATTCATCCACTTTTTACCTCCGTCTGTTGTGTACTGAATATTGCCGTCATCTGTGCCCACCCAAATTATATTTTCATCGAGTGGAGACTCTGCTATGGTAAATATTGTACAGTGATTTTCAGCACTCGTGATATCCATACTAATACCACCGCTTTTCTCCTGCTCCTGTTTCTTTTTGTCATTGGTGGTTAAGTCGGGAGAGATTTTGGTCCAATTGGTGCCGCGATCCGTACTCTTATAAACATACTGTGCGCCTGTATAAAGATTCTTTGGGTTTTTAGCGCCAAGTACAAGCGGCGTATTCCAGTTGAAACGAAGCAATTCATTGCCCGATTCCGATTGAGGTTTAATTCCTATGCTGGTGCCATCGCTTATGCGCACGCGAAACATGTTTCCGCCCTGGTATTCTGCATAGGCAATATCAGAATTTTCTGGATCGGGCTGCACCCAAAAACCATCTCCTCCGAAAATACTTTTCCAGTCACCGTTCAATACACCTCCGGGTGCGCTGCTAGGTGCTACCCAGCTGCCATTGTCCTGTAAACCTCCATACACCCGATAAGGATTTTTTTGGTCTACGCTTACGTGATAAAATTGTCCGACCGGTAGGTTATTCACGAATTTCCAGTTGGCTCCACGATCTAAACTGTAGTACACCCCACCATCGGTACCCAAATACATTTTATTGGTATTGGAAGGATCAATCCACAAAGCATGGTGATCACTGTGAATCCATCCGCCATCATTGCTTGCTTCCGCAAACGAATAACCTCCGTCGCTCGAATAAGCAAAACTGAATGCCGGTCTGTAAACGCGCTTGGGATCTTTCGGATCTACTTCCAGTGTTGAGAAATAGAAAGGACGGGAGCGGATATTGGCTGTTGCAGAAAGTTCTTTCCAGTTTTCCCCGCCATCATTAGAAATATACAAGCCGGTATTTTCACTCTCTACAATCGCCCAAAGGTTAAGCGGAGAAGAGGGTGCAATGGCAAGCGCAACGCGACCGAATGGTTTGGCAGGAAGCCCTTTGTTTAACTCCTTCCATGTTTTTCCGCCATCAAGACTTTTATAAATTCCGCTTCCTTGTCCGCCGCTGTTAAATGAATAAGGTAAACGACGAAATTCCCACGTCGTTGCGTAGAGAACATTTGGATTTGATGGATCTATTTCAACATCGGCCACACCCGTTTTTTCATTGATGTATAAAATCTTCTCCCAGGTTTTACCTGCATCGTTTGATTTATACAATCCGCGATGTTTGCAGTTGCTCCACAAAGGACCGGGAGCGGAAACGTAGATGATGTTTGAATTGGAAGGATCAATCAGTACTTTAGAAATATGTTCGGTGCTATCGAGACCAATCTTCGTCCAGTTGTCACCACCATCCGTTGATTTGTACATGCCATCACCAATAGAAACACTGTTACGCATATTACTTTCGCCGGTACCAACATAAATCGTTTTAGGATTTTTCTGGTCGATCGCCATTGCGCCAATGCTTTGATTGTGTTTGTCGAAGATGGGTTTAAAGGAGAATCCCGCATTGGTCGATTTCCAGATACCGCCACCGGCAGAACCCACATAAATCGTTTTGCCGCTGTCTTTGTGTAAACCTACTATGTCGGTGATGCGTCCGCTCATGGTACCCGGGCCGAGATAACGGGCTTCCATCAATCCGAAGGTGGAGGCGTTGATATTGTTTTGTCCGATAACGGCAGTTGCTATAAAAAAGCAAACAACAGAAAAGAGTGTCTTTTGCATATAGATTCTTTTTTACAAAGAGAACCCCGGCTTTAACCGGGGCTGCACTAAATGTTTATTCTAATTATTTCGAAGGTTTGAAAAGGGAAGCATCGAGTGTTGTATTAACTTCAACTGATTCGATAGTGAGGTCAGCATTAAAACCGGGGCCCATTGGAACTGTTGTGCTCATTGGCAGTACGATACCTGATGAGTGTTTTTGGTAATTGCTGAATGAAGTAGCTACTTCTGCTTCCTGACCATTTGCACTCATCGTGCTTATTGCTTTGATGATATAATAGGTTGCAGGATCGAAAAATAAAGTTTGTGTTTTGCCTCCTTTAAGGGTCATTTTCACTTTAAAACACTCAGTACCATCTACATCTTCCTTCCCAAGATATTCAGGCTTATGCCCTTTTGTTGCATAATCAATTACCACTCCCTGAATATCCAGTCCCTCCTGCTCATCCTTCACCTGATCTGCTGTCATGGCTTCAACCGTTGCTGCACCCTGGAAAGGCATGTAGCTCCATCCTTCTGTATTCGTAACAATTTGATAGCCCGTCATGCCCATCAGTGAAATATCTGTACGCGCTGCTTTGTTATGAATAATGGATCTTTTCATTTGAATTTCTGCTCCCTGAACAGACATATTTCCGGTCTGAACCATCGAAGTAACTTTTTTCCAGTTATCCTTTCCTCCAATAGCGTTTACATGTTTGCTGATGATTTCATCTGCAGTTTGTGCATTACTTACCGAAAGCGTAAAGAATGCTGCAATAAATAAAGAGATTGTTTTCATTGTTTGTGTTTTAATTAGATGGTTTTTGTCTTTGTTTTAAAAGTATTAGATAATCAGTACTTAAATATTTAAAAATGTTACAGCTCGATAAGAGTTATTTATAATTCACAAAAATAGAGCCTTTCCGACTGCAATAACAACCTTTCAGCCTTAACTTGAGCCATTAATCGAAAAAAATGTCCTCTAAATTTCAGCTTTCCGGCAATCTTGTTAATGTTTTCACAAAAGAAATTTATTTTGGAACACTCGAGATTCAGGATGGGAAAATTTTTTCTCATAAGAAGTCGGGTCCCGAGAATTCATCATTTCCATATTATCTGCCCGGGTTTATCGACAGTCATGTGCATATAGAAAGCTCGATGCTGGTTCCTTCTGAGTTTGCCCGACTGGCGGTTGTTCATGGTACCGTTGCAACGATCAGCGACCCGCATGAAATAGCTAACGTGTGCGGCATCGAAGGGGTGGAATATATGATTGAAAATGGCAAAACTGTTCCGTTTAAATTCAATTTTGGGGCCCCGAGTTGTGTGCCGGCTACTGTTTTTGAAACAGCCGGCGATACATTGGATGCGGAAGCAGTGAAACAATTGCTGCAGCGTCCGGAAATCAAATACCTGAGTGAGATGATGAACTTCCCCGGTGTGTTGCATGGAGATGAAGAAGTATTGAAAAAAATTGAAGCTGCACGCGCACTTGGTAAACCAATAGACGGACACGCTCCGGGATTGAGAGGAGAAGCGGCAAAAAAATATATTGAAACGCCACTAGCAAAAGAAGAAGGAGATGTGATAATCAGTACCGATCATGAATGTTTTACCAAAGAAGAAGCACTCGACAAAATTGGATATGGGATGAAAATCATCATTCGTGAAGGCAGTGCTGCTAAGAATTTTGAAGCACTGATTGATTTGTTGCATGATTATCCTGATCAGATTTTGTTTTGCAGTGATGATAAGCATCCCGACAGTTTAATTTTAGGTCATATCAATCAACTCTGTGCAAGAGCGGTTGAAAAAGGAATAAACATTTTTAATGTGCTACAGGCAGCATGTGTGAATCCTGTTACTCATTATAAACTGGGTGTTGGTTTATTAAGAGAAGGCGATGACGCAGATTTTGTATGCGTGAATAATCTAAGAGAGTTTAAAGTATCTGAAACCTATATCAGAGGACAGCTGGTAGCAAAAGAAGGTGCTTCGTTTATCCAATCAGCCAAACCAGGAATTGTGAATCGTTTCCAATGTGAAGAACAGGATGCAGAAGCTTTTTTATTTAAAAAAGAGGAATGGATTAAAGCAGAGGATTCCTATGTTCCTGTCGTTGAAGTGTTGGATGGACAACTCATCACTAATCGTTTATCTGTTCCAACTTCATCTTTTATTATTGAAGATGGAATCATGCAGGCGAATACGGAGAAAGATTTGTTATATATGGTCGTGGTGAATCGTTACAATCCCGCTCCAGTAGCAAAATGTTTTGTACATCGTTTCGGTTTACAAAAAGGAGCCATTGCTTCTTCGGTTGCGCATGACAGCCACAACATCATCGCTGTTGGCACGAGTGCCGATGCGTTACAAAGAGCAGTAAATTTAGTTATAAGAGAGAAAGGGGGAGTGAGTGCAGTATATGAAGAAGATGGGCAATGGAGAGAGTCGGTTGTTGCTTTACCGGTAGCCGGATTGATGAGCAATGAAGACGGATATAAAGTTGCACAAGCATACAGCAATATTGATGCAATGTCAAGAGAAATGGGAAGTAGTTTACAAGCTCCCTATATGAGTTTATCGTTTATGGCATTACTGGTAATTCCGCATTTGAAGTTGAGCGACAAAGGATTGTTTGACGGAGACAGGTTTGAGTTTGTTTAATGATCGTTGTTCTTCCTCCCCAGCCATGGGTTTAAACCCATGGCTGGGGATTGACGCAAACATATAACCGATAACTGCTAACAGCCAACTGGTTTCAACCCATTAAACAAAAAATCACAGGCCGTTTGTGTAAATCAGGTTTTTCTTTTTTCCAGTTGGTTAAAGTTTTTGTAGCAATAAGTTCAGAGGAAGAAGTTAAGTCGGCAGCAATACATAATCGTGAAGATGGCTGAGCGTGTTGCAGAATCGCATCCAACAATTGATTATTCCTATAGGGTGTTTCAATGAATATTTGTGTTGAACCAGTTCGTTTTGATTGTGCTTCCAGCTCTTTTATTTTTTTTGATCGTTCATTTGCATCAATCGGCAAATAACCATGAAAAGAAAACCGCTGTCCGTTCAATCCGCTTGCCATCAGTGCCAGCAAGATGGAGCTCGGGCCAACCAATGGTTTCACCACTGCACCTTTCTCATGTGCAATCGCAATGAGGTCTTGACCGGGATCCGCAATGCCCGGACAACCCGCTTCAGATACGATGCCGATTGTTGTTCCGAATTTTATTTTCTCAACAAATATTTTTTTTGCACTTTCATCCCCATTAGAAAAAGGAATCCACTCGTAATCATCAATCACAATTGCCGGATTGATCTTCTTAAAAAAGCGTCTTGCTGTTCGAATATTCTCTGCAAAAAAAACCTTGCATTCTAAAATCGCTTCAGAAACAGAAATTGGTATTGTTGTTGCTGCATCTTCTGATAAAGGAACCGGAATGAGATAAACAAGTGCCATCAGATTTCTTCATTAACATGATACAAACTCAGCGTCGCGGCAATTACCGCATAAGCAGGCGCAAGCACCCATCCAATAACAGGGATCAAATGCATGAAATAAAACATCATACCATTCCCAATGGCAAGTCCTTTCTTGGTACTGATAAATTCAATGCTTTGTTGCGGATTCAGTTTATGACGCTCTGTACTATAATCCATCATTGAAAACCCGTAATAATAACATTCAACCATAAAGGCAATCAGCGGACTTGCCCAACCAATAACGGGAATAAACGTCAGTAGCAGAATGGAAATAACATAAACTGTTTGCCACAAAAGATTGCGGACAGCTAGACGAATTCCCCGCCAGATATCTTTTGTTAACTGGAGAATACTAAACGGATAATCATTTCCCTCAATGATGTTTTCTGTTTTTTCACTAAGCCATGCAAAAACAGGAGAGCCTACAATGAGAAACAACGATTTAAACAAAGAGAAATAAAAAAACAGAAGAATAAGCCGGAAAAAAAGCGTGGTGATGACAAATAAAAAATTCAGAAAGCCGATATCTTTTTCTTCCAGCCAAGCCATTACTCCAACCATATTAAACAACCATTCAAGAAAATCTCCGGAAGAAGTCCAGAACAACCAAATCCCTGCAGTAAAAAGGATTGCATAAATGATGCCCGGAATCAGGATCCATTTCCATAGCTTATGGCGGATGATAAAACGATGTGCCTGAAAGTAGGCCTGTATCGATATGACAAGTTCTTTAAGCAAACGATTTTTTTTATTCTTTTATTTGCAGTGGAGGCTGCCCCAAAACCTTTAAGCAGGCAAAATACTAAAAATGCAGAAGCTTAGCGCTGATTTTTACATCCGGGAAGAAGTAGATCTGATTGCAAAAGAGTTGCTTGGCAAACTATTGGTTGTTAAATCCGGAAACCAGATATACACTGCACGAATCGTAGAAACTGAAGCCTATGCCGGTGTGATTGATGCCGCTTCGCACGCATATAAAAATAAAAGAACGCAGCGAACAGAAACAATGTACATGAAAGGAGGTACTGCATATGTTTACTTTTGTTATGGTATGCATTATCTGTTTAATGTTGTAACCAATCAGCAAGACATCCCGCATGCTGTTCTAATCAGGGCAGTAGAGCCATTATTTGAAGTTCCGCAACAGTTCAAAAAAAGTAAAAGACTTCCCGGCTCCGGACCCGCTCTTGTCACCAAACTACTGGGATTCGATAAATCACATGACGGGATATCTCTACTAAAGAATGACCTGTACATAGCCGACGATGGATATGCTCCCGTATCCATTGCTGTGTCACCAAGAATTGGTGTGGATTATGCCGGTAATGCTGCAAAATGGCTATATCGCTTTTTTATCGAAGGACATCCTTATTTATCGCCGCATGTTTATAATAAAAATGCGGTTAAGATTATTTAGGGTGAATCTGGTTACGTGTTATGAGTTACGGATTGATGAGTTTTTCTCATAACTCATAATCCATAACTCGTAACTTCATAATGATTCTAATAATTGAATGAAAAAATCAACGTTACAACATCTCTTAAAACTACTTGCTGGTCCGTTGATCGCATTGATATTGCGGGTGCTCAATCCTTTTCATCTCGACGAACTGGCAAATAACACAATCAGCATCAGCGCTTGGATGATTGCATGGTGGATATTGGAAAGTATTCCCATGCCGGCGGTTGCACTGATGCCGCTTTTGCTGTTTCCTCTTTTACAGATTAGTTCCATTGAAAAAACAGCACAGGCATACAGTAATCCGGTTATATTTTTATTCATGGGGGGGTTTATGATTGGTCTAGCCATTGAGAAGTGGCATTTGCATAAACGCATTGCTTTGCAAATCATTCGTATTACCGGAACCAGCGGAAAACAAATCATACTTGGATTTATACTTGCTTGCGGTTTCTTAAGTATGTGGTTGAGTAATACCGCTACTACAATGATGATGTTCCCCATTGCATTAAGTGTAATCAATGTGTTAAAAGTACACGAAGCTCCTGGGAAAAACATGGAGCATTTTTCTCTGGTGTTGATGCTGGTCATTGCTTATGCCAGCAACATCGGTGGTATGGCAACCATCATCGGCACACCACCCAATGTGGCTTTCGCAGCTTACATCGAAAAAACATATAATTACAATATTCAATTTGGTGACTGGATGCTATTGTGTACACCACTGGCTATAGTTTTATTAATTGCCATTTACTGGGTACTCGCTTTCTGGTTATTCCCTGTGAAGATCCGTCACAGTGATGATGCTTCGAGATTTGTACAACAAGAATTATCGGCACTGGGACCTATGTCAACTGCAGAAAAGCGCGTTATGGCAATTTTTTGCTGCACAGCATTATTATGGATCAGCAAGGACTTACTGAATAAAATACTTCCGCTAACCATTGACGATACACAAATAGCTCTGATTGGTGCACTTGCCTTATTTATTTTTCCTTCCGGTGATATATATGGAAAATCAGAGCGCTTACTTGAATGGAGAGATACCAGTAAAATGGCCTGGGGAATTTTACTTTTATTCGGAGGAGGCATTGCACTTGCCGCTTCACTTGAATCTGCAGGCATCATTCAGAAAATTGGTAGAGGACTGGCGGGAATCAGCGGTAGCAATACGTTTTTACTTGTGCTGGCAATAGTTACCCTCTCTGTTTTTCTCAGTGAATTGATGAGTAATGTGGCACAGGTCATTGTGTTTGCACCTGTGCTTGGTTCACTTTCTGATGCATTGCAAATAAATCCTCTTTTGTTAGGCATACCAATGACACTTGCCGCCAGCGCTGCAGCAATGTTGCCAATGGGAACACCTCCCAATGCAATCGTTTTTGGTAGCGGGCATATTCCATTAAAAAAAATGATCAAGGCCGGCTTTGCCGTTAACATCATTTGTATTCTGCTTATTACCCTGTTTTGTTTTTATTTTCTTCCATTAATTATACAAAGTATTAAACACTAATACCGATCATAAACTATTTGAATTCCTTGTTGTTACATTAATCAGTTTATAAATTTTTTTCTGTATAGTTTTATGAGTAACCAAATAACATCTAAGTTGACAATTGCGATTATTTGCCTCTCGGGCATGTTATTCTTATCTGCGAATTTTTTGTCAAGCACTCGCGCCCCCGCCGGATATACAGGAGCAGAAGGAAGTACGTGCACAAATTGTCATGGTGGAAATCCTTTAAATGCAACCGGAGGGGCTCTTACTATTTCCGGATTGCCTGAAACATATATTCCCGGCACTACCTATACGTTTAGTGTTACAATCACGCACGGCTCTAATAATAAAAACAGATGGGGTTTTGCAATGAAAGCTATAGGTTCTAATGGTAATAATTCTGGCAGTTTCTCATCAGCAAACAGCAATGCGGGAATATTGACCAATAGTCAGGAAATAGGACATGTCAATGCTCCTTTCCAATCCGGATCAACTTATACCTTTAATAATCTAAGGTGGACTGCCCCCACCTCTCCCTTAACTACGGAGCAGACTATTCGCTTTTTTGCTGCAGGCAATGCAGCAGGCGGTACAGGAAACGACTTTGTTTATACTACTGTCAGAACGATCACACAACAAACTTCAAATGTTGCCGAGAATATTCCTGAGATTGAAAAATGGGTTGTATTCACTGCGTCAGGGACACCCACCATACAATTAACAATGAAGAAAAGTGCAGCTATACAAGCGGCCTTATATACTTTGAGTGGTCAGGAAGTTGCGCGTCTTGCATTGCAACAACTTGCATCAGGACAACATAAAATACAACTTGCCCCAAGCAACCTAGCAACGGGGACTTATATTGTTACATTAATAAGTGATAGCAGAAAAGAGTCAAAGAAGCTGGTTGTTCGTCAATAATATTATTTTACCTCATAAGCTTTCAATCCGCACTCAAGCCAGGTTTTAAATTCTACCGGATCAGGAGTATAACTTTTTGTGCGGGTCAATAATTTTTCATCACCATTGATGATCGCGTATTGTGGTTGTGCAACTGCTTCGAAATTCTCACTTTGAAAAGTAGCCCACTGATCTCCGATTGTCCGTATTTGTTTTTTTTGTCCGTTACGGGTGGTATAGGTTTGCTGACGATCAGCAGATAAAACAGTTCGGTCATCTACATACAAACTCACCACAATAAATTTTTCTTTCATCAACGTCAATACCTCCTGGTTGGTCCATACGTTTTCTTCCATGCGTCTGCAGTTCACGCATGCCCATCCCGTAAAATCAATCAATATTGGTTTCTTCTGCTCTCTAGATAAACTCAAAGCTTCTTCATAATCGCGTAATGGTTCAATACTTTTTTCACATAAAACAGGATGTTCATATAAACTATAGCATACAGGAGGAGGGAAGCCGCTGATCCATGAAATGTTTGCCATCCTTGTGTTGGTAACACCCGGAACAAGCAACAATGTAACAGTCGCAAACAAGCCTGCAAACACCATGCGTGTATTACTGCGAACAGGTTTGGCATCATCATGCGGGAAACGAATAAATCCTAATAGATATAGAACAATCGCTATTCCTATGACTATCCATATACCAAAAAACAATTCGCGTTTTATCAGTCCCCATTGCTCTACAAGATCTGCATTGCTTAAAAATTTTAATGCCATTGCCAGTTCCAGAAAGCCTAAAACTACTTTCACAGTATTTAGCCATCCGCCGCTTTTTGGTAAGGATTGCAACCATTGGGGAAACAAAGCAAACAGGGCGAAGGGCAGTGCAAGTCCTAATCCAAATCCGGCCATACCGGCTGTGAGCTGCCAGGCACCTCCTTCATTCGTTAACGCACCTGCAAGTAAAGAGCCCAGTATTGGACCTGTACAGGAAAAGGAAACGATGGCAAGTGTTAACGCCATAAAAAAGATGCCGCTAAAACTTGTCATGCTCGACTTAGAGTCTGATCCTGCTGCTAGTGTCCCCGGGAGTGTGATATCAAAAAAGCCAAAGAATGAAATAGCAAAGACAACAAAAATGACAAAGAAGACCAGATTAAGCCACATATTTGTGGAGATGGTATTTAGTATTTCCGGGTTCGTCTGGTCTAGCAAATGAAACGGGATGCTCAGCAACACATAAATCAGCAATATAAAAAAGCCATACAAAGAGGCGCGACCTACTGCCTGACGATGTGTGCCACTTCTTTTTGTGAAAAAGGAAACTGTCAATGGAATAAGCGGGAAAACACAGGGTGTGAGCAGTGCAATGAGTCCGCCAAACAAACCAAGTAAAAAAATATGGAGCCATCCTTTTCCTTGTGTTCCTTCATCGCCACAGGCCGACTGCGGATGATGAATATCGATGGTATTTATCCGAATGCGCGACACATTCGAAATACCACCTTCGAGCGGTAATTCAAATTCATAAGTTTCTCCGGGAAAGAATTCATTGTCGCCACCAACAGTATATGTAAGCTTTCCTCTTAGTACTGCTGGGATGGTTCCGTTTATACGAATGATTTGTTTTAAAACAATTTCTTTTTCTGCAATCTGCACTTCTACACCATCAAAGAGAGCGTCTTTATAAGTTCGAATTCCTTTTTCAGTTGAAATTGATGCAGCTTTGATGCTGTTATAGGAGAAGGATGTATTGGGTGATTCTATTCCGGTTTCTGAAGGGGCAGACAGATAAATAAATTTCCCAACAGGAACTGTCGCAGTCGCTGTCAGCTCATATTCATTCGTCTGATTTTTTTTTGTACTTAATTTCCATTTGATTGCCACAGAGTTTTGGGCACTCACAGATGTAGAAACAAAGCAATAAATGAAAAACAGTAAAAGGGAGAAAGTTCTCATAACAGCAAGGTACAACAGCTCTCTGAAAGAAACTTATCAGAGCTTAACAGAAAACTTTACTGTTTCAGGAGGAAGGCATTGTTTATCATCGCACACCATAAACTCAATTTCACCGGTTATGGCTGTTTTGGCTTGTCCTTTCAGTGTTACAACCTGAACAAAATCTACCGTTTCCTTGTAAAATCTTGATCTTGTTTTGGTTGCTTTTTCAACCTCATCATACAGCTTTCCTACTTCTTTTATTTTACCGGAAAGGGTTGCCAATGGATTTTTATTGAATTGAATGGTTGTAGGCAGGGCAATAGCATCTTTGGTCTGATTTTGGCTGTACAAATGCCAGCCTGGCTGGATCGTTGCGGATAAACGAATTTCATACTGATCGGCTTCCAGTTTTTTTGCCGAATATTTCCAGCTCACTTTTGATGCGCTTTGAGCATAAATTGACAACGTGAAAAATAAAAAGGGAAGTAAGTAGAGAAGACGTAACATCTGAAATGATTTATCTCTGATAAAATTGCAAATTATTTTGATCTGATTAAAGTAATCATCAGTTTAAATTGTTACTTCAGCGTTTATTAACAAAGCTTTGAGAATTTTCCGGCCATCCGTATTACCCAAAATACTTGATGTGGCTCTTTCCGGATGAGGCATCATGCCAAATACATTTCTGTCCTTATTACAAATTCCGGCAATATTTCTAAGTGATCCGTTTGGATTTGCTTCAGGCGTAATTTCACCTTGTTCGTTGCAATAACGATACAGAATCTGATTATTTTGCTCCAATTCGTTTAAAATCTGATCATCTGCATAAAACCTGCCTTCTCCATGTGCAATAGGTATTTTAAGCGCATCTCCTCCGGGGCCTGAAATAAATACGTTTTTACAAATAAACTGACGGCTTGCATTTCGCAACAACACTCCTGGCAGTAATTTGCTTTCGCATAATATCTGAAAGCCATTACATACTCCCAGCACTTTACCTCCGTTGTTGGCAAAGGAAATTACACTCTGCATCATCGGACTGAAGCGTGCAATGGCACCGCAACGAAGGTAATCACCATAGGAAAATCCGCCGGGGAGCACAATGCAATCGTCAGTTGTAAAATCACTCAGGTCTTTGTCTTTATGCCACAACATCCTAACTTCCATGTTTAAATCATGTTGTAATGCATCCTGCATGTCACGATCGCAGTTTGAGCCGGGAAAAACAACAATGCCAAATTTCATGTTTAATATATAACTATCGTTTTAAATATTTTTAAGCTATGCAAATGTACTTTATCAGACAGAAAGCATCAGCTAAAAAATTGCCGTATGAAAATCCAACCTATCCCAATCCATACGGTAAGCTCCGGAAAAACTTTGGTTTTTGAGAAAGCATAAAAAGCTGCCACATAAAAAACCGAGGGGATAAATAAAATGGAGAGACTGCTTCCGTTTTTTCCATTCAGAAAAATAAGCATCAAGCAGAATAGCAGCAAAAAACTATTAAGTGCCCAGATCTTTCTGTTGAGGACTACCATTCGGGTAATGGATATGCGGCTATATATAAATCCTGCAAGAGCCGGGATAAGCAAAAGCACGAAATGGACCCATTCATATTTTTCCCCGAGATAAGCTAATGGTGATTGCCACTGAATTTCAGTGAAAACAGAGTTTGGTTGAAATTGATTGTTGAAAAAATACTGAAAGACAAAGAAAAAATAGAAAGGAAGCAGTAAGCCTGTAAATGAAACAATCCATTCCGCTAATTTAAATGGTCGTGTGATAATCAAAGCAACAAGAATTAATGGAAATAAAAGCAAAGCGGGGAAATAAAGAAAGCTGCAAACACCAATGGCGAAACCTGCATTAAACACATCTGTTTTTACTTTTTCTGAGTAATAGAGGTTGGTCATTTTTGGCCAAATCCAGACAAGCATGAGGTTCACTAAAATAACTGATGACCAGCTGTTCCAGGAAGGGATAAGTGCTGTCAGAAAAACTACTGAAAAAGCTGTCAGCAGATTAAGCCCGTTATAGACCCTTTTTTCGTTTGTAAATCCATTTAATACAATAGCCTGAATAAAAATAAGCAGATAGGTAAGGATAGGATACAGTATTGGAAACTTGCTGCCAAATGGATATAAAAGCTCAAGAATTTCTTTATAAAGCCATCCGTCAGATGCAAGAGCTGTAGGTATTACCGGATCGGTAAAAGCATTCAGTCTGAGTACAATACCCAGGAAAAACAAGAACAACAGATTGAGCGGATTGGCTCCGGAGAATAATCGGACCACTTTTTAATAGATTCAGGTGCAAACATTGAGAAACTCGGGCAACTATCCAAAAAAAGATCTCATCAATCATTAGAATTCAATGCGAACAAAGCCCACAGCATTGCGATAATTGGCCGGGACTATCATTTCTTTTGCTGAAATCTGTTTTGCAAAACGGATCATAAATTCAAATCCTTTGTCGACACTGCGCACCGGTTGTTGTCTGTTGATAGTGCCCGAACCATCAACAGTCTGCACGGAAAGTACAGGAGACCTTCGCATCCACTCATTATACAAAAACAGCAGCCCACTTCCCGAATTCATGATCTGGTAGGAAAGAAGGTTGTCGGTATTATCGTCGAATTGAGATTTGGCGAGCATATTATTCCACTGCATGCCACCGCTTTTATCGAATGAAAATACAAGCACATTGTCGCAATAGTAGCGAACCGACTGATTGCCGGAAAATCCGCTGCCCCATCCCCATGGGTTACCCCATCCGCCCAATCCCCATGGGTTATAAGGGTTCCAACCCCAGAAACCACCAGGAGGCGCCATGCCCATATTTCCCCAAAGAAAAGGGTTGTCCCACCGGTTTAAATTATTTCCGCGGTTGCTTGAATATGCACTTTCTGCCGTAACGAGTATGCCACCATCTTTACGAATAATAAAATGTTTGAGGTAATAGTCGTTGAAGGCATTTCTGATATTGTTTTCTCCGCGTGCAATCTTTCTGAATTCATCATCAAACTCGAAGCTTCGTTCTTCAGGTGCTGTATTCATTGCTCTGTCGAGCGAAGCAAGGTAAAGGCCGTCGATGGATCCTCGTTTGGTATTTGAATAAAAAGAAAAGAGGAGGTATCTGCCGTTTGTATTATCAACCTTAATTCTGATTTCATCGATAAACTTCTGGTTCAGCGTGAGCGGTTGCCTGATTACTGAGTCTCCGATGGTAGGGTACACACATAAAGAAGCCTTACTGATGTATTCCTTCTCCGATTGCTGCCTTACATGCACAAATAAAAAGTTGCCTTCATTATCCAGATAAAAATCAGAAATGGATTCCCTGCTGTTCTCCAAATAATAAGTGAAGGAACTGCGTCTTAACGGCATCAGATTAGGCGACAACAGAAGCGTTTGAAAATTAAATTCATCCCTGAACTTGTTTTGCATTTTAAACACCATCAGCTTCTTTTTGTCATCACTGGTGATGACAGAGTAAATCTTGGCGCTGGATGAGAAAAAATTAAGCTGGGTTGTATCAAGTTCCACAGGCTCTCCAATCAGTTTACCCTGACCATCCATTTTCGCGCCCATGCAATACAGAATATTTTTACGCTGAAACTGGTAGATAAATATGACCGACTCTTGTAAGGGGTATACCTGCACATCATTCACGCGATCAGGAATAAAGCTCAGTGGAATTTTATCACGAAGCCGCATATCAGTATCATAGATGGAAACAGAATGATTGTTGCGGTTGTTTTTGTAAATCAGATATTGTTGCTGATACTTGCCGAGAATCTCGAAACTCATGTTCCGGGCATCATCCCTTTCGGGTTCAGCATAAAATAATTTCTGTGCCGAACAAAAGCCGAATGGGATTTGTAAGGTTAGAAGAAAAAAAATGAATTGTTTCATCTTGAGTTGCAATCAGTATGACACAAAGTTAGACCGAATAGCTCTGAAGCGGTTCATAAATTTTAGACAATTATTATTGAATTATATAAAGGAAAATATAAACTAAGAAGATAAAATATGGCAGTCATAGGCATAACCGGAGGGACAGGAACAATTGGGCGAACGCTCTGTAATTATCTGCTTGACAAAGGCCATCAGGTGATCGTACTTTGTCGTGCTGTTCCGAGGCAGAAACAAAAG
>Ga0315906_10004121_pt1 | contig 18861 bp, 19 predicted proteins | sample LakEriMetagenome_4_FD_203526 | JGI IMG/M metagenome (GOLD analysis project Ga0315906, IMG submission 203526) | Freshwater fungal communities from buoy surface, Lake Erie, Ohio, United States - Buoy 2 MA122 | ecosystem: Environmental > Aquatic > Freshwater > Lake > Lake biofilm | place: USA... | reverse complement strand
ATCCAGGAACCGTGTCCAGTCAGTCAAGGACTTCCTGGTAGCCAATGGAGTAGATGCATCCCGCATTGAGACACATTATTACGGTGAGTCGAATCCAATCGCTGACAATACCACGAAAGAAGGTCAGGCCAAGAACCGAAGAGTAGAGATGCATTATATCAAGTAAAAAAATGATATGATAGTTAAAAGCGGGGGTAATTCTCCGCTTTTTCTTTTATATGGTTGTTTTTATAAATTTGAGGTTGTAGAAAAATGAACAGTATCACTAGATTTCTATTAGGATTGTTTCTGATTTGTTTATTACCGTCCTGTCTGAAAGAATCGGTTACAAAGGAACATCCAGAATTCGAAGGAAATTGGCGGCATAAACTGGACACAGAGCGTGCGACTTTTATTACTGTCAACGCAGATAGCAGAGGATATACGAATACTTACAATTATCAGACAGGTGAACTACTTGAGGACGGGCCAAATCGAAAGTGGCATTACAAAAAAGGTAAATTGTATTTTGGTTGGCTGGCCATGGGATCTGATGTTTATTCAGTGGATCAGGAACCTGAAATTGCAACGGATTTAATCATTAAAGGACTCGATACGGCTTATCTTGGTGACCGATACATGGTGATCGAGGGAGATCTGTATACCGATCGGGATTAGAACATGGTTCGAACTTATATCTATTTTTCGGCGATTGTTTACCTGATCTTCATTGGACTGGTAGGTACAGGTTTGTATTTTTCGGATCCAAAAAATGAGACGGCATACCTGATGCTGATCGGTGTATTGTGTTTTTTTGGAGTGATGCTGATCTATAGCCTGATGGTGTGGCAAGTCAGACCGGAAGGGGCTTCGCTGAGCCTTAAGCGATTCTTTGGATTACAAAGAGTGCACTTAATTCCTTCTGACCTTCAAAGCGCAAAAGGTTTCATTAATTGGGATCCTGATCATGAAACGGATAGAGGAAAGATCCTTGAATTGAAAACAGTAAAAGGCGATTTTCGCTTTGATTCCAACTATTACAGAGATTTTGATCAACTGCTGGAAGTTGTATTGGATGGGCGTCAAGACTTACTTCGGGAATACCATCAAACCTTGGTTAAGGACCGAAAACGATCGGCAAATTATACGATCATATATTACGTTATTATAATCGGGATCCTGATCTTCATGTTCCTGAAAAAGTGATCGTTCCCAAAGATCATTCACCCTTGATCTTATTCCAGATTGCGTACATGGCCTTCTGGGTCGGACGGTCTGGCTCAACTTCACGCAGTGGTTCACAGGCTTTCAATGTGGCATGACATTCACTCGGTAAGTCCTGATATAATGCAGTGCCTTTTGTTTTCCAGGAGATCATCTCATCAGATACTTCCTTGATCACTTTGGCAGGATTACCAACTACCAGCGATCGTTTTGGAATTACAGTATTTGCAGCGACAAAGCACAAGGCTCCTATGATGCACTCGTCTTCGATCACAACATCATCCATGATCACCGAATTCATTCCGATCAGGCAATTCTCACCGATCGTACCACCGTGAACAATAGCGCCATGACCGATATGAGCACCTTTCTTTAAAGTTACTGTTGTCCCTGGAAACATATGGATCGTACAGTTTTCTTGTACATTGCATCCGTCCTCAATGATGATCTGTCCCCAGTCGCCGCGAATTGCAGCTCCAGGTCCAATATAGACATTCTCTCCTATGATCACGTTGCCCGTGACACTTGCCTGAGGATGAATAAAACTGCTTGCTTTTACGACCGGACGAAATCCGTTGAACTCATATACTGCCATGACTTCCTTTTTTAATCAAAGGTAGTCTACTTTTCTGAATTCTTTTTGGACGGAATTCTGAAATTGGCACCAAACACCATATTGTATTGAGAATACCAGAAGAATTGTGAAGCACGATCCGATTTATGCATAGTGGTGCGGATATCGGGCATGTGAATGAATCCACCTTTCCATTCCATTTGAGCGAAAAAGTATTTGAAGAAGGTCATGTTTAGTGAAAGAACCAACCCCGTTCCGTATCCTGCCAGATGGAACTCATCATAGCGTGCATTGTTCATGAGTGTAGTATTTGTGCGAGGTATTAGCGCTCCTATACCGAAACCTTCATTTGCGGCAAACTGAAAGTTCTTTCGGCTGAAAAGCACGTCAAACCGACGAACTTCAATATTCTCATAGTTCAATCCGTCAGTGTGTTCGAACAAAAGAAAATCTCCGGTAAGATTGATTGTGTCATTGTTGTAGATGCCATCGTACTGTGTACCGTTTTGAATCTCTCCGTCAATATGAACATTCTGGTAGCCATCACCCATATGGTTCTGCATAACATATTTCATATGGTCGGCACCGAACGATATGTTGTATTTATCATGGAAAAAATAACCGATTCGGAAATTATACTGCGGGATCGTGATCGTACTTGGTGTAAAATACAATTTCGCACTGAACGGGGATTGACGGTCCTTTGCTATTACATCGTACAATGTGAAATCGTAATTATCTCCTTTGAAATGAATGTCAGAATTCGAGTAAGCCGCTCTGTTCCAACCCCAATAGATGTAAAAATTTCCTTTTTTATAGGGATTGTCTTTAACAAAGGTTATCTGAGAGAAACCAGCAGGTGTACACATGAAAAAGAGGAACAAAAAAAACAGTATTATCCTCATTTTTTTACGAAATTTCTGGAAAATAAAATTAATCTAACTTTAACCAATTGAATCTCAAAAGTGTAGGGACACCCATTTGGCCCTCATTTGTTATGATCATGTCGCCGTTCTCAAGAAAAGTAATTCCTTCAGGTTTATTGAATAATTTAGGGTCTAAGCGCATATAATTCAACAATTTTCCTGCTTTATTAAAAACAGCCATTGTCTGGTCTACTGCTGAAATGATGTAGATGTCATCTGATTTTGGATGAACAGCCAGAGAAGAAGGCATAAATTTCAGTGAAGATATGCTGTCTTGTGATTGGTTATTTACTTTTTGTGGAAGCTCGAGGTTGTGGGCATTGGCAAAAGATTCGATCTCGGCAATGCTAATAAGGAAAAGAGGAGCTTCGTTCAGTTCTTTAGAAGTTAGATCAATGGAATAGATCGCTCTTGTATCTTTGAATTCAGGTCCTTTACCCAATTTACTTTTCGGTGCAATGAGTAATCGGTTGTCACGTTCATCAAAGCATAACCCCTCGTTATCCCAGGCCGGAAGATTCAATTTGGTTTCGGAAACAGTTGCCGTATCCCATGGAGAAGAAACTTCCAATAGTGTAGCATCGCTTCGGAGCAAGAAATAAGTACTGTCAACCCGGGATAAACCCTCATAGTCTCCATCGATACCGAATTGAAACTGACCAATAATTGAATCTTTGTCAAGATTGTAAATGAATATAATCCCGTTCTCGTTTTGAACACAAGCGATTTGATTTTCGGGTAAATTAGTTAACCCAGAAATCTCTCGTAATTCAAATGGTAGATTTAATATGAGATCAGGTTTTTTGAAGTTGAACCATCCGTTTTCCTTGTGGAATAAGGTTTGGAGAAACTGATAATGATCTATACCGGCCTTCTGTATTCTCTTTACGGTGATAAAGGACAAGGCCGCTATTACGAACGAAAAGTAGATCTGTTTTGACATTGTTAATTCTTGTATCAAAGATAATTCCGATTTTTCAAACAATTGGGTTTCACGATCGAAAAATACATAGTCAAGACATTTAGAAGAAGTATTCTTATATTTCAGGAATGAGTTATTGTGACTTTTGTACAGCTCGTCAGCTGGGAGATCATCATAGAGTGTACCATGATAAGCACTATGGATTTCCGATTTACAATGATAATGAATTATTTGGACGATTGATCCTAGAGATCAATCAAGCGGGATTATCTTGGGATACAATACTTAAGAAGCAATCTCATTTTCGAAAGGCATATGACAATTTCTGCATTAAGACGATCGCATGTTATGATGAAGAAAAGATCGTTAAATTAATGAATAATAAGGGTGTGATCAGGAACAGGCTTAAGATAAATGCAGCGGTGCATAATGCCAAGCAGATACTGCTTTTGAAACAGGAATTTGGTTCTTTCAAACAATGGTTAGATATTCAGCATCCAAAATCAAAAGAGGAATGGACGAAATTATTCAAAAAGACGTTTAAATTTGTGGGAGAAGAGATCGTTAACGAGTTCTTGATGAGTACCGGATATTTGCGTGGAGCACATGTAGAAACTTGCATAGTTTTTGCTGAGATCGAACAGTTGAACCCTAAATGGTTGCAGAAATGAAAAGATTGATCGTATTATTTACCTTTTTGCTGAATGTTCACATAGCAGATGCCCAGTTTGGAATTAGCGGAGGTCTAAGCACCCTGAAAGGGTTTGGAACTCCTAAACCATACGTTGGAATGCACATTGGGGCTGAAATCCCAAGAGATGATCAGATTTCTTTCTATGGTCGGGCATCGTTTTATTTGAAGCAGATGCAGCAATTTGATCCCGGCCAAAATCAGCTGCTTGTGCAAGCTTATGATCCGACAAGCCCAGTGCAGTTTCAATTTATTACGTATGATCAGTCCTTCAATTATACAGTTTTGGAAGGCGGTAACCGCTATTACATTGGAGAAGGGTATGATTCAGGATTTGGTGCATATGGTGGAGGAAATGCTTCAATCATATTTAATTCAGTAAAACGGAAATACGATTGGGGTACTGTAAGTGAAGCGGATTATTATCTTCCGTCTTCTGAGCTTCCTAAAGGTTCGGTTTTTAATTTAGGTTTTGGTCTTGAAGGAGGTGTGAAATATACATTTTCGGGTCTGGGCACATTGTATTTTGATACTGGTTTTTCATATCTGGTGATAGGCTATCCAAGCAATGCTACTGCAAGTTCCGCTTCAGTTTCCATGTGGACACCTTTGATGTTTTCGTTTAATTTCGGGTTTAGAAAAGACCTTTATTAAATAGTAACCACTTTTGTCTTTTCGGGAGTGATCTAAATTCTTCAATAAAGACAGATAGTTCGCTATAACGCTGATCCATTCCTTCTTTCAATCCTGCTAAGACAGCTTGATTATCCATCAGATTAGGTGCTGTTTTGAATTGATGCTTTGCGCTTAATTTTTGCAATAAGTTATGCAGTCCTTTGGGTAACTTGTCACTTTCAGGAAGTGGGTGTGTTAGCTGTAGATTGGTAAATACACTTGGATTTGGATGTGTTAGGGGCAGTTTTCCGTCATAAAGTCTCCAGATCACAATGCCCAACGCATAAAGATCAGTTCGTTGATCTACGAGATCCAATCTGTTCAAAATTAACTCAGGAGCGGCAAATCCAAGAGGGAAGAGAGTAGATCGTTTGTTCGGTTCAAAGGTTCGCAATGCAAGACCAAAATCGATCAGAGATACAACCAATGTTCCACTTTTGAAATCAACAAGTATATTTCCGGGTTTAATATCACAGTGAACTATGTTCAATTTTGCTAAATGCTCAAATATTTTGCAAAGACCTTCCAATATCTTCAACAAGTATTCTTTGCGCTCATTTTTAGCAATCGAGAACCAGAACTCGTCGAGAGGAATACCGGGATGGAAGGACTTAATAAGAATAATCTCATTTTTTGTTTCGATCAGATCGATGGTCGCAGGAAGTCCCGGCAAGTCAAAACTGAAAGTTGCTTCATGTTTCAGTCGCTCTTGAGCTGCTTGATTGGAACCTGTTCGCATGAGTGCTTTCATCACCGCTTTAGCTCCCGTAATTCGGTTTTCGATCAGAAAAACTTCTCCGAACTTACTGTTTACTTGGTTTCCAAGCTTCGAAAGAATCTTGTATTTATTGCTAAGTTCTGACATCGAATTTCAAAGGAATAAAAAAAGGCAGTAAGAACTGCCTTTTTTGGACATAAAAATCTCCCGAATCAGAAAGTCGCCTTCAGACCTCCCTGGATAGAAAATGGCATTCCAGGCCTATGACCAGCAGGTCTTGTTGAAACCAGATAAACTTCGTTGGTCAGATTGATAACATTGCATACCAACGAGATATTTCTCAAAAGGTGGTATTTTGCACTTGCATCCAAAATAAATGTTGACGGGATCAATTCATTTGTTGGAATCTCTCCGGACCCTGCAACTGTTCTCATCTCAGAATTAAACTTACCTCCAATGGTTACTGAGAATTTTGCATGTTCCAATGTGAGATTAAATGAGAATTGGTTATTCGCCAGATATGGTAATTTATCTCCTGAATTCACCGTACCCCAATCCTCAAAAGTACTGTTGAAATCTGAACTAAAATAGGCATCTGTATAAGTGTATCCAAGTACCATCGGTAAATTGAACCTACATTTCTTATTACTGTTATTAAAATTGCTGAGGAAATCATAGATTAACTGGAATTCAATGCCTTGTGAACACGCAGATCCTCCGTTGAATAAAGCGCCCGTTCCTGTTCCTCCTCCAGCTGCAAGGTCAGCTCCCAACAAGTTGGAATAGTCATTGTAAAACAAAACTAGCTGAGAGGATATCGCCTTTCGGTATATTTTAGCACCAGCTTCATAATTGACTGATTCTTCCGGCAACGATCCCTCATTCACTCCTGGAGGGGCAAATCCTTTGTGAACTCCTGAAAAAACAGACATGAATTCATTAAATTTGTAATCAACTGAAATGCCCGGTATCCATACATTCACTTCATTCCGTTTTGTTGAGAGGGCAGTTCCCGACCTTTGAGGATCGTTTTTTCCAAAATCATTTTCAGAAAGCCAGATCATTTCATTTCTAATACCCCCTGTTGCAGTGAAACGCTTCCAATTCAATTTATATTGGATGTAACTTGCTGCTGCAATTGCATTAACGATTCGGTTACTTTCTGTGCCTGGTGCTCCCGCTGCGGTCATCATCATTGTACCGTTCACCATTTTGTATTTGTCTTCAAACTGATAACGATCCATGTTATCCTGGTGGTAACGGAAACCAAGATCTAAATCATGCTTTATCTGACCGGTTTTCAAGTCTAAACCGATTACCGACTGACTCCCTTGGGCGTAGTAGTTACGATTGTTCGCCTTTACAAATAAGGCGTCTTCATTGACACTCGACCCCCCTACAATAATTTCATAGTATGATGCATAATCTTTAGGTGTGTCGAGAATTGTAGCAATCGATTTTTTAATACCGGTTGTATCCTTGATGGCATCCAGTTTGTACCAGTTTCGATGGAAGTCATTTCTATAAAGCGTAGTTGTAAATGAAATGGCTTTGCTTGGTTTAATCACATATGTTGCGGTCAACTGAGATTGATGGGTATTCATTTCATCCATCTGCGATGAAGCGTATCTTCTGTAAGGAGTGACTAAAAAATCATCCGAGGAAATCCCTAAGTAGGTGTCATCAGAATTTTCATTGCTTATCCCAGCCTTTAATGTCAAGGACTGATAAATTTTGGAATCAGAAGGTGTATTGAAACGTAACTTAGCAATAACATCTTTTTTGTCAAAACCTGTATTACCGCCATTATCCAAAGTTTTGAACCCGTCAGAACTGTAATTGAAGGCCTCAATCGAATAACCAAAAGATTTATGGGAATTACCAATGAAAGCGTGTAGGTTTCGACCATTGAAACTTCCAGTAAGCATCGTGAATTTCGCTTTCAGGTCAGAAGGTATCTGGGTTGAAATTAAATTTATTGCCCCTCCTGTGGTATATGGGCCGTATTTTATTTGGCTGCTTCCTTTAAGTATTTCTAAAGCCTGCATCCTTCCAATTGTCGGGAAATAGTAGGCTGCAGGAGCCGCATAGGGCGCTGGCGCGATCAAAACTCCATCTTCCATGACTGTTATTTTGGATGACCGCTCCACACCGGTTCCTCTAAGTCCGATGTTTGGCCTTAATCCAAATCCATCCTCTTCTTGAATGTTTACCCCGGGAACACTTTTCAGCATTCGGCTCACATCTGAATAATTGAATTTCTCGATCTCTTTCGGGGACAAATAATAGGCGGAACCTGGAAGTTCCTTTATTCCCTTTTCTCCTCCTGTTAGAGTCAAATGTCGTACAACTGCTTCTGGAAGATCCGTAACCTCTTCTTTCAGGCAAATGTTGTAAGTCACTGTACCATTTCCTTGAAGCTCAACTTTTTGCTTTATTTTTTTATATCCCGGGTGGCTGATGATTATTAAGAATTCTCCATCAGAAAGTTCCGGGAACATGAAAGACCCCGACGAATTGGTTATTTCCACAAGGTTTGTTTTGTCTAAAATAATGGTCACTCCTGATACAGGTGTTATGCTGTCGGAGAGATATACTGTTCCTTTTATCTCATTTTGCTGCGCAAATAATCCGGATGAAAGAAATAAAATCAGCACTAATAGATTTAACTTCATAACAAGCTCAATTAACCATGCAAAGTTGAAGGGATAATTGGGGATCATCAATACCTTAAAAAAGGTATTTTAGATTCATTCTAAATAAACATATAGAAAGTTGATTGTTTTCAGTAGTAAATTTTCGGACTTCAAGAAAAATTCTGCCTATTTTTCCACAATGAAAAAGGCGTTACTGATCGCAGATAGTGGGGGAAGTAAAACGGATTGGTGTCTGATTGACCAATTAGGAAACCGACATTATTTTCAAACGGCATCCTATCACCCGCATCTCATGAGTGATCAGTGGATCAGCCAACAAGCAAAAAATTGGCTGGATTACACGAGAATATATGATCTTGAAGTACATTTCTTTGGAGCAGGATGCTTGAAGGATCAAAATAGAAAACTCGTTGAAAAGGCATTCACAACCTGGAACATAGAAAGAGTGAATATTTCATCTGATCTTATAGGCGCCGCTTATTCATTGCTTGGAGATGAGGATGGTGTAATAGGCATTTTGGGAACGGGTTCCGTGGCTGCTAAAATAGAAGGTCAAAGTGTGAAGGAGGTTTATGGCGGCTTTGGCTATTTGCTAGGAGACGAGGGAAGTGGATATGCATTCGGTAAAAAGTTACTTCACAATTACATAAAAGACTGTTTTTCCATAGAACTTTCACACTCTTTAAAAGAAATTCTGGGAGAAAGGGAAGAGATAATGGCCGAAGTATACGGACCTCAGGGTAAACAATTTATTGCGGGAATTGCAAAAAGCACTCATGAACTTTCGGTATTTAATGAAATAGTTCAAATTCATGAACAAAATATTGTAGAATTCGTCGAACAATATCTACAAAAAATACCTGAATTGAAAGATGTTTCTTTCGTTGGATCTTATGCATTCCATCATCAGAATATTTTACGAAAAGTTCTCAAAATGAAAGGTCTTCAGTTGCATAAAGTGATCGAACGACCAATCGAAGAATTAGCTGAATATTTTATCAGAAGGACATTTTAATCAATAAAAGATACTATTTAAAAAATAATAAGCATATTTAGCCTGTATTAAATTGGATTCATCGTTCATATTCTAGCTTTGGTAGAATTTATTTTCAATGTCGAATAAAACGATGCATATTGCACTATAAATTTTGAACAATCGATGGAAGAATTGTTTATAAATGCGACCCCTCAAACCCCTCTTATCCATTTCAACGGTAATAGTGGTGTTATGAAAATTAAGGGACGCTCTATTCCTGATAACCCTGACGAGTTTTGGTTGCCTGTTCTGAATTGGTTTGAATCGTATTTGCTACATCCTTTAAAATCAACCGTCATTAAGATCGATCTTGAATACTTTAACATTTCGTCTTCTAAAAGGATACTTTTCTTATTGTACAAGCTTAACGAACTTTCTGATAAAGGAAAGGATGTTCATGTTGAATGGTTCTATCGTCAAACGGATGAGGACATGTACGAAGTTGGGCAGGATTATGCGTATATGGTGAAAGTGCCATTTGTATTCAAAGAATATGTTGATCCTGACATCGCTGTGGCCATCTAACTTTTAGAAATACAAAAAAGTCGGGCATCTTCAGAAGAGATGCTTTTTTCATTTACTCCTCAATCTATGCTGGAATTCTGCTATTTTTGTCACTACAGCCATGAGAGTTTTAAAGGATATACCGCACGATAGATACAAGATTCAGATAATGAGTTACAATGCAAAGTACATTGTTAAGATCGAATTAGGCCAATTCGAGCAGATTTTTAAGATTGGCGAGATAGATGTCTATTCAATTGAAGAAGTTGAGAATATGCTCACTAAAGAACTTTTGAGTAACAGTCTGAAGCGGTTTATTGAGATGCGCTCTGATTGGGAAATGGCGTTCAATCAGAAAAACACTAAAAATTAGTTATATGAATAAAGTTATCATTTTTTCAGTTCCTCTGTTGTTTATCATTATGGTTTCCTGTGGACAAAAAGATAAAGCGAAGGTTGATACCACTCCAAAAGTTGAAATTAGGGATATGAAAGGATTGAAGATCGCCTTCTACAATAGCGACTCTTTAAAGGTTCAATTCAATTTTTTCAAGGAGCAGGAAGATATTGTAAACAAGCGACAAAAGAAATTTGAGAGTGAATTGGAGCGTCGCCAAAAGGAATACCAGGAATTCATCATTCGAAATAATCAGAGACTTCAGAATAATGAACTTTCCGAAAATCAAGCCATGCAGATTCAGCAACGTGCACAACAAATGGAAGCTGAAATCGTGCAATACCAGCAAACAGAAGGCGCCCGTCTTGAAAAGGAAACGATCGATAAGCTGGAAGCAATCCGTAAGAAGATTGAAACGTACGGTAAGCAATTTAGTGAAGAAAATGGAATAGACATTCTGTTGATTCACGGTCAGGGGGGGCAGATCAATTATATAAATGCTACGATGGACGTAACGAAAGAGTTCACGGAATACCTTAACCAGCGAGAAGTAGAGATCGAAAAAGATATTAAAAAGTAAAATGCTGATCGCTCGCCAGAAACTCAACGAGAACATCGCGGAGTATGTGTTATACATGTATCAGATTGAGGATTTGATACGTGCATATAATTTCGACTTGGAGTTGATCATAGAGAATTTTGTTCGGCCTCAACTTCCTGATAACTCATTCATTGAGCAATATAGAGATTGGTACCGTGACTTAATTGCTCAGATGAAGTCACAGCGTATAGATAAGCAAGGACATCTGCATGATCTTCGGGATATTCTTGTTGAGTTGTCCTATTTACACAACACCTTGCTCAACATGGCGAATGATCAGAAATACCGTGCTGTTTTTGAATCTGCGACACCATACATAGAGGAGTTTAAGGAAAGATCTAACCTGAAGGATAAGAATCACATCGAGATCATCTTTCACGCATTGTACATGAAGTTGCTCCTTAAACTCCAGAAAAGGGAGATCAGTGCCGAAACAGAAGAAGCATTCGATGCGATGCGCATAATGATTGCCTATTTGGCCAGAACCTATCAACAAATGAAGTCAGGGAATTTAAACTTCCTGAATAACTAGCAAAATATCTTGCCGGGATTTAATATGTTGTTCGGGTCAAACACTCTTTTGATATGCCGCATGATGTCAAGACTTTTTGGATCGAAAGCAATATCCATATACGATTGCTGCACTAATCCGATTCCATGTTCTCCCGACAAAGTTCCACCAAGTTTGACCACTTCGGTGAAAAGCTCACGAATGGCTATAGTCAGATCATTTTCCCACCTTTCATCTGAGAGTTCACCTTTAATAATGTTTACGTGGAGGTTACCATCTCCTGCATGTCCGTAACACACACTATGCAATCCATATTTTTCACAAACTGATTTAACGTGATGCAACAGTTTTGGTAATTCATAGCGTGGAACAACAGTATCCTCTTCCTTATAGATGGATTGCGATTTTACTGCTTCTCCCACTTTTCTTCTCATGGACCACAGACTGTTTTTTTGAGCTTCGCTCTCTGCAAAAAGGACCTCATCGGTTTCGAATTTATCTAGTACCAACATGATTTTTTCGCATTCTGACACAAGGGATTCTAGGTCAAATCCGTCTACTTCGATCAATAAATGTGCTGCATGATCATCGGCGACTTTTATAGAATAATCGCCCGTGAATTCCTGGGTCCATGTTAGGGCATCCCTTTCCATGAATTCAAGTCCACTCGGGGTGATACCTGCTCTGAAGATGGCAGCAACGGCTTCACATGCTTTTCCTGCATCAAAGAATGGGACAAGCATTAATAGGTTCTGAGTAGGATGGGGAATCAATCGCAATACGATCTTTGTAATCACAGCCAGGGTTCCCTCGGAGCCCACCATTAGTTGCGTCAAATTGTAACCAGTAGCATTTTTTAGTACGTTTGCTCCTGTCCAAATGATTTCGCCTGTAGGTAGCACTATTTCAAGATTGAGGACATAATCTTTGGTGACACCATATTTAACTGCTTTGGGTCCACCTGAGTTTTCAGAAACATTACCTCCGATGAAACAGCTGCCTTTACTGGCTGGATCCGGAGGATAGAACAACCCTTTTTCCTTAACGGCATCTTGAAGAACTTGGGTAATTACTCCTGGTTCAGTAATAACCTGGTGATTTTTCTCATCGATATCCAGAATACGATTGAATTTTTCCATTGATAGGGCAACACCGCCAAATATCGGCAATGCACCTCCGCTCAATCCGGTTCGTGCACCTGAAGGAGTAACCACTATATTTTGCTCATTGCAGTATTTTAGAATTGATGAAACCTCGTGTGGAGAATTTGGCTTGAGCACAACATTTGGCAGATAAACCAGGTCTTCAGTTTCATCATGGCCATATTCAGCAAGTATTTCTTCGCTCACACAACACCTGTCGGATAGAATACTTCTAAAATAATCGATATCAATTGTTTCTAAAGTGCGAAAGGTATTCATAAAGGGATTAGCTTAATGTATATTCCGAATTCAATGCTGGGATCTCAACCTCCCAACCCAGTTCTGTTTCAATTTTTACTCGTAAAGCATCGGTTTGATGCGGTTCACCATGATTCAAAAAAATCTTGATTGGCGGTTTTTCAAAATTGCGCAGCCAATCCAGCATTTCCATTTGATCTCCATGAGCAGATAAGGATGAAATGGTTGCAATATGACATTTTACTTGCCGGTATTCACCAAAAAACTTTATTTCCTGGCTACCCTCCACTATGGCACGTCCTCTTGTTCCTTCACCCTGGAAACCTACAAATAGAAGAGTATTTCGGTCGTTCTCAATGTGGTTGTTCAGGTAATGGAGAATGCGTCCGCCTTCCATCATCCCACTGCCTGCAAGGACTATCTTTGGGGATTTATCAGACACAATACTTCTTGAATGTTCGAAATTATTAATGAAGATGATGTCTTCATACATTCGCGTCAAATCATAATGTGAAATATTCTGCCAATCAGCATAGTTATTATAGACATTGGTGGAGTTCACACCCATGGGAGAATCCAAATAGATAGGAATCTTCGGGAGTTTATCCTCCTCCTTTAGTTCATGAAGTATGTAAATGAGTTCCTGAGTGCGCTCTACCGCAAACGACGGAATCATCAATATCCCCTTTCTATCAAGGGTGTCTTCTATCACTCGAAGCAACTCTTCTTTAACATCTTCCGGGGAGTGGATGCGATCTCCATAAGTCGATTCCAAAATAATGTAATCCGCATCAGCAATTTTTTTTGGAGGATACAACAACATTGGTTTTGCTCTTCCTATATCTCCAGAGAATACAATTTTCTTATCATTTACACGAATATCAATAAATGCAGAACCGAGGATATGCCCATTATTAATAAGTTGGAATTTGACCTTATCATCGATAACTACCCATTCATGTAAATCATGAGTAACAAATAACTTCATGGCTTCAACCACATCCTGTACACTGTACAACGGCTCCGCTTTCTTATGCTTTGCATATGCGTATTTATTGGCTCGAGTCGCATCTTCTTCCTGAATTTTGGCGCTGTCTAGCAAGATTATCTCAGCAAGCTCTTTTGTAGGTTTTGTGCAATGTATTGGTCCATTGAACCCCTTTTTGACAAGTAAAGGAATATATCCACAGTGGTCTAGATGGGCATGTGTAAGGATCAGTTCATCTATCGAAGATGGTTCTACAGGAAACGGAGCCCAGTTCTTCAATCGTAATTCTTTTAATCCCTGAAATAATCCGCAGTCGATCAGAATACTACTTTTTTTCGTTTCAAGAAGCATTTTTGATCCCGTAACCGTGCCGGCGCCACCTAGGAATTTGAGTTTGAATTGATCGTTTGTCATTCTATGATTTATGAGTGGTTAAATTTAGTATTTATTGAAATAATGATGGCGGGTTTCCCCGCCATTCAATTTAATTTCCTTTTATTTCGAATTCTGTGCGTCGGTTCAACTGACGACCATCATCGGTATTGTTTGTTGAGATTGGTTTAGCCGAACCGTATCCTTTGGCAGTCATTCTGGAGGCTATAATTCCTTTAGTAGTTAAATAAGTAACCACAGCTTCAGCTCTGCTCTGAGATAGAGTTTCGTTCAATGTTGCTGAGCCTGTATTATCTGTGTGACCCGAGATTTCGATCTTCAATGCTGGAACGTCTTTCATTAGCTTGACCAGACGATCTAATTCGGTATTCGATTCAGGACGAAGGATAGATTTACCGGTGTCGAAGAAGATGTTGCGTAAAGTAATCTTTGATCCTATGGCAATGTTCTTTAACTCAATAACCTTATTAACAAGGTTATCTGCAGATCCGTTTGGTAAGTCAAAATTCTCAGAATGGAACAGGTATTTATCTGCTTTTACAGCTATGCCATAGTTTTTTCCTGAAGCTAATGTGATGATAAATTTTCCGGTTGCCGAATTCGATGTAAATGTTTCTATTACTTTTCCTGTTACATTATCTGTTATCTCGATAGCTGATTCAACAGGTTTTTTTGTTATTCCATCGATAGTCATTCCTTTGAATACAGTAAAAGATTTCTTGTTCACATCAACTGTAGATTCAACCTGAGTGTCCTTCATCGGCATGGCAACAGATGCCAGGAGGTAATCTTCAACATCCGTTATTGGAGTTTTTTCCGGACCCCAAAAGGTTACCTTGTAGATATCGTAACCTCCTTTACCTCCAGCGCGGTTGGAAGCGATATATGCGAACTTGCCGTTCGCTGTTGATGCAAAGAAGAAATCATCATATGGCGTATTGATTGGATAGCCAAGGTTTACAGGTTTAGTCCATTGTCCCTGAACCTTCTTGGAGATGAAGATGTCATATCCTCCGATTGATTCGTGTCCTTCTGATGCCAGGTACATTGTCTCGCCGTCGATGTGAAGGAAGATGGGGCCGTCGTTGAACTTCGAATTACATGCTGTAACCATTGTTGCTGCCATATAATCCTTTTGAAGTTTTGATTGCATAGCACTGTACATGATGTCAAAACCGTTTGCACGATTGTCATTATCACGCACAAAATATATACTCCAACCATCGTGATTGTAAGATGCATATTTTTCATTTGCTTTGTTCGATGAGATTTGGAAATGAGCTAATGCAGGATTTGACCAATTCAATCCTGCGAGCTTACTTTCGTATATATCGAAAGTACCGCTATTCTCGCGATGGATCAACATTTTAGTGCCGTCATAGCTTAAGTTATTGGAAACATCATCCATAGTTGAGTTCATTTGGCCTTCTATCTGTTTTGGAGTAGACCATTTTCCATCTGTCAATGTTGACGTGTAGATGTCAGAGTCATAACCTCCTGCCTCATTAACCTCATGCCCGTTTGGTCGTCGGGATGACATTACTATCTCTGCTCCGTCTGCTGTAATAGAGGGTGCAAAATCATCGAAATCAGAGTTTAGAGCAGGGACGTTGTCAACCCAAGCGCGAACAGGTGTTGTTTTTGCGACTTTTGCCGCCTTACATTCGCTTTTTCTCTGGGTAACAAATTTGGCAAAGTTGTCTGCCTTTTTATAGTTGGTTTCAAAATCCTGATAGGCTTTCAGTGCCTCATCGAATTTTTCCTGCAGTTGATAGGCATATCCAAGGTAGTACTGCATGAATGGGTCACATGCAGGGTCCAGTGAGAACGCCTTCTCAAAGTGATCAATCCCTTTGAACGGATCGGTAGAGTGCGCGTAGCATACTCCAATCTTAAAATTCAACTGACCATTTTTGGGATTGAATTTTTGTGCCACATTATATTCTTTCAGGGCTTTCTGAAAATTAAATCCCGGATCTTGAACCTGGAAAATGGCTTCTTTGCCCAACTCAAGAAATTCATCTCCTTTTTTGATGGCCTCTTCCGCTTTTTTGAGACCTTCTTTATCGTCTTTGAAATTTGCAGCTTTAAATTCAATGTTCTGCGCCTGAACAAGGAACGAAAAGAAAATTGATAAGCTAAATAGTATGATTTTTTTCATGTCTCTTCAAATTATTCGTTGCAATTCCCAGAGTAATATTTTTTACCCAGTTCAACTCCCAGTTCTTTCGCTTTGAACCAGTCATCACATGCACCTTCAATGTCTCGGTTCATTTCGCGGGCATTTGCTCTGTTGACGTAAGCATTGCCATATTTCGCATCAAGTGAAATTGCCTTTTCGGCGAATTCCAATGCCCTTTTGTAGTCTTTCTGTTTAAAATAGATGGCACTAAGATTAGAGGCGGCCGGAGCATATTTTGGATTGATCTCCAATGCTTTTTCAAAGTCACGTTTTGCGTCATCCATTCTATTTTGCTCCATTTGTGTTACTCCTCGGTTATTGAATGCCATGTAAAAATTTACATCCACGGATATTGCCCGGTTGAACGCAGCCATAGCTCCAGCATAATCTTTTGCCAGTTTTTTGGTTGTTCCTATGTTATCCAGTGCGAATGCAAGTTTTGGATTTTTGCGCACTGCTTCCTCATAATCTGCAATGGCTTTGGAATAATCTTTCAACATTCGATGACAGCTTCCTCTGTCATTGTATGCGAAAGCAAAATTGTTGTCCAGTTCGATCGTTTTTGTGAAGTATTTAATTGCTCCTTGGTAATCCTGTTGCAAGAATTTCAGCGTACCAAAGTTGTAATAGGCTTTTGGATTTTTAGGGTCGATCTGAATTGCTTTCTCATAATCCTTTTCTGCTTTCAAATAGTCATTTTGCCCTTGAAAAGCTCGTCCTCGCTGAAAATATGCTTTTGAATAGGAGGGGTCCTTCTCAATTAATAAATTTAATGTTTTAGATGCTTCATTATAGCGTTCTGCTTCGTTCTCAGCAACACCTTTGTTGTAGTAGGCTGCAGTGAAATTCCCATCGAATTTGATCGATAAAGCAAACTCATCAATTGCTCGGTTATAATTCTTGTCTCCAAACAACTGAATTCCTCGATTGTAAGCTTCCTGACTTTTAGCTATAGCTTCGTTCTGAAGATTTAGTGCCTTGATCGAATCTCGATAAGCTTGTTCTGCGGGTGTTAATTCCTCCAGTTGCGCACAGGCCTGATGCCCAAATGACAAGCACAGAATTAATCGGAGTAAATGGTTTCTGTTCACGTGTTTTTATTTTAAGAATCCAATATACGAAGTCTCGAATTGGCATGTGAATTTAGTTTTCAACAATTACAAAAATGTTACCTTTATCCTATCAAAAAGGAAATATGTCTAAGGAAGTTTTTATTGTTGATGGAATTCGCACTGCTATAGGTAGTTTTGGTGGGGCATTATCTCCTGTAAGAGCAGATGATCTAGCTGCCCATGCGATTAAAGCGCTTTTGGATAGAAATTCTTCTCTTGATACTGGATTGATCGAGGATGTAGTTCTAGGTTGTGCCAATCAGGCAGGGGAGGATAATCGAAATGTAGCCAGAATGGCTAGCCTTTTGGCAGGTTTGCCTGTCACAAATGGTGGAGAAACAGTGAACCGACTTTGCGCTTCAGGAATGGCGGCAACAATCAATGCTGCAAGAGCGATCAAAGATGGAGCCGGGGAAGTGTATATCTCTGGGGGGGTAGAACACATGACGAGAGGTCCTTGGGTGATATCCAAAACATCAACTGCTTTCGGTAGAGATGCTCAAATGTATGATTCTTCCTTTGGGTGGAGATTTATTAATCCGAAGATGGAGGAGTTATATGGAGTTGATGGAATGGGAAATACTGCTGAAAATCTTGTAGATCTTTATGGTATTGAGCGAGAAGCACAGGATCAATTTGCCCTTTGGTCCCAGCAAAAAGCGGCAATAGCAATTGCAAATGGAAGGTTAGGCGAGGAAATCACCCCTGTTCTAATTCCGCAGCGAAAAAAGGACTCCATTATTTTTGAAAATGATGAATTTGCGCGACCTGAGACCACAATTGATAGTCTGTCAGGCTTGCGACCGGCTTTTAAAAAAGATGGAAGTGTAACTGCGGGTAATTCCTCTGGTTTGAATGATGGGGCTGCAGCATTGTTGATTGCTTCTGAAAATGCGATCGTGAAAAACAGATTGAAGCCTTTGGCTCGAATAGTAGGAGCTGCAATCGCCGGTGTAGAGCCACGAATTATGGGGATCGGGCCTGTACATGCGTCGCAAAAGGTACTTGAAAGAACGGGGTTAACATTGGATCAAATGGATATTCTTGAATTGAACGAAGCATTTGCTGCTCAGGTTCTTGCTTGTACACGTAAAATGGGCCTTGCAGACAATGATCCGAGGATCAATCCGAATGGTGGAGCTATTGCATTGGGTCATCCACTTGGGATGACAGGGGCCCGCATTCTGCATACTGCATCACTTGAATTACAGAAAACAGGAAAGAGGTATGCATTGGTTACAATGTGCATTGGTGTTGGTCAGGGGTATGCAACCATCATCGAAAGAGCTTGATCCAACCAAATAGTTAATATATACGTTTATAGAAGGTGTTCCGGATAAAATTAATTGTAATATTGATCCCTATAGTGTC
>Ga0315906_10004119_pt1 | contig 18870 bp, 44 predicted proteins | sample LakEriMetagenome_4_FD_203526 | JGI IMG/M metagenome (GOLD analysis project Ga0315906, IMG submission 203526) | Freshwater fungal communities from buoy surface, Lake Erie, Ohio, United States - Buoy 2 MA122 | ecosystem: Environmental > Aquatic > Freshwater > Lake > Lake biofilm | place: USA... | reverse complement strand
GGCGCTTCTAGAGGGCCACTAGAGGCCTGCTTGTTGCTGGCGCTTTGCTGGCGAAACTCACGCGGCATGTAGCACGTGTCATCATCGGCCTCGCAATAACGAAAGCTTTTTTCGTTCCAGCCCAGTGTGTCATTGGCGAATGTGCCACCAATCACATGCTTCCACCATTGCCGACAAACATACAGCGGAGCTTTCACTTGCCATTTTGTCACCACACCACGAAATGGACTGGTGTGCTGGTGCTTTACGAGATAGTTCAGAAGCTTCTGGTCCTTCTCGGACCATTCGCTGCTGCTCTGATCAAAGCTTTGGCGAGCATCGCAGACGATATCGAGGGAGCTTCCCATCCAGTCGATGAGACGCACCATGCTGATGCCATCCATCAGCGGATCAATTTTGGCCATCATTCAGCTTTTGGTGGAAACAACAAGAAGACGAACGGTTAAGGCCACTAGAAACCACTGCCAAAATCCGAGCAAAAGGCCAGGAAACAACAAGCCAGCGCAGATACTTAGAAGCCAGGCCCGCACGCACATAACGCCAAAAATGGCAAGGACTTCCCCCGCAATTTTTGAAAAGTCTTTAAGCAAGTCGTCAGTTGTTTTGGTAAGCACTGGTGATCAGCGAAAGTGGCCGTAGTCGTTGCAGACTGATTGTAGGAGCAATGTCCGTAGCTGAATGCCACCGTACTTGTGCTTTACGAGATCTTCCGCTTTCATCAAAGCCTTCAATGGTGCCAACAATGGAGGACGGCATCCATCCTGCTGCCGTACGTTGTACGTACACCACATCCTGTCCTGGAAGCCATTCATGGTTGCGAGGCGTGCGAGGGAGTTTGTAAGGACGGTAGCCCGTCCCGCATTTTACGGCATTCTTCCCATCGTCCACCGTATAAACAAACCGTTTGCCAAACTGCCGCATGGTTAGGCTAGACGAAATGACGGAGAAGCAATGTCCAGGATGTTTTCCATTCCAGTAGGATTAAACTACAACGGACGGGACTGCATTGCTGCCATGGGGCCTTTTGAGCGAAGCATGGAAAGGGACTTTGCCCTGGTTGCAAATAAAAAGGCTTTAGCTGATTGCAATGACATTGACAAGCTACGGGAAGTGGCTTGCACAATGATGGAAGGATGGAGCAATATGCAAGAAGCAGTGACTGCGCTTGTCAAGGAAAACCTTGAGCTGCGTCAAGCCATGCAAGTGCAACAGCATGATCTAGAAGCTGCAGACGAGCTACTTGGCGAAGCTGCTGAAGCCGTCACGCACTTCGCAATGAAGCAGCAATCCGCTCAAGCCAAGAAGTTTCCTTGGCCGTTTGGGTGGTAAGAAGAAACACTTTCCAGCCACCAATCATTGCAAGATTAAACTTCCTGGCATCACGCTCATAGCCTGAGCCAGTTACATGCCTTCCGCGATTGAAGGTGCCCCCTTGAATTTCAATGAGCGTTTGCGAAGGAAGATGCGCAAAATCTGCGCGATAGCGCTTGGAACGCTTGCTCTTGGCGTAGCGCTCTTGAAAATCCATCTCCCAAGTGGAAACGTCGCTGTATTCCCTGATCAATGGAAGATCGGGAAAATGTGCTTGCCACAGTCCAAGGAACTGGTCTTCAAGAGCGCTCACTAATCAGACGGCAGCAAATGCTACGTTAGCGCCTTGATTTTGATATTTACCGTCACCATAGCCTTGGTTAACGGCTTCTGAGAGACGAGCAAACATCACTTGTACTATCCCCTCATTTGCATAGATACGCACTGGAAAAGCCAAGGGATTGACAATACAAATAGTGAGGTGGCCAGACCAGCCAGGCTCAATTGGCGTAACGTTAATGATGGTGCCCTGCCGTGCATAAGTAGACTTGCCATCGCATATGCCCATAATGTTAGACGGCATTGTGATGAGTTCCACACTTACGCCAAGAGCGTAGGAGAACGGAGGCAGCACAAAGAACGTAGAGCCATTCTCCTCAATGGGAGAAGCTTCATACATCAGCTCCTTATTAAAGGCCTTTACATCCAGGGCCTCTACGGGATTGTTGTTGTTGATGACCATAAAGCCCTGCGGGGAAAGGCGAAGGTCATATCCGGCATGGCTCAGTCCGTATGAGAGCGCTTTAGTGCCATTGTCAAGTTCTCTGGTTTTCTCCCCGACAAAAGGAAAAAGAATATCATTTTCAGCAAGAATGCTGATTTCCTTGTCATTAAGAAGCATGGCTTTGGAAAAAGAAAGGGGCTCTTAAGAGCCCCGTTTTCAAGAAAAGAAAAGCTTTAAGAAGCGATCAAAACGGATCGTCAGAGAAGCCTTGCTTGTTCTTGTTGCCATTGTCCCACATCGAGGCATAGGCTTTAGGAGAGTTGTCAAGCTTGTTGACAGTCACTTGCCCCTTGAAATGAGGAGCAGTGTCCTTGTCGCGCTTGTCATTGTCCCAAAGCGCAAAACGCAGGGAGTAGTTTCCTTGGGGGTTGGTGCCAGCTTTCTTCATGGCGTTGAGAATGTCGGGGGTAAGATCGACAGTGCCAGAGAAAGCGGGAGAGTTGCCAGCGGGCATTTAGTAGTCCTCAGAAGGAGAGTGGTCGGCCCCGTAAGGGCGTACAAAGCTTAGCCAGGCAGATCCAAGAGTCAAGCCCCACGGTCCATAGAAATCATTAAGGGGCGTCCGCCTGGGTAGTGTTCAAAGAAGAACTGCTGCACCTTCTGCACCATGATGCCTGCCTGCATGGCAAGCTCGGCGGCTGAGAGGCTCACAATTTGCGCTTCCTGTCCTTCTCCAGTGTCTGGATCGTAAATGGCGATGGCACAATGCGCCTCGTTTACTTCCACGCCATACATCTGCTCAATAGCCTGTACGTAGGCTCCGAGCTGCATGCGGTAGTCGGCTAGCTGTGTATCAGGCTTGGCCTTGTAGCTCGTCTTCCAATCGAGCAGCGCATAGGCACCGCTGTTCATCTTGGCGAGCATATCAAACGTGCCTGAGTAGCCAATTTCTTGCGCGTGATCGTACCAAGCAATGGCACTTTCAACGAGCAAAGGACTATCTACGCGGTCAAGAAAGCCAACGATGCTTTCAAAATAAGGCACGTAGTTTTCGTGAGAGTCCAAATGCTCTTGGATGTCTTCACCGTTCCAAAAATCTTCTAGAACACCGTGAAGCCAATTGCCTCGATCCACAGCATTACGAGTGCGACGATTAGCTTCTTCATCGCCCACCTTCTTGCGCCAGTTCATGAGCGCTGCAATCTTGCCAGGCGGAGAACACGCGCTCGCAATAGTTGTCACAGAGGGCAAAACATACCCTCCTGGGACATTGGGAAAATCTTGCAAGACGTAATAGCGTTTCTTGTTGATCTGGAGGCGGTTGGGTTCGTAGCGAGGAAACGCTGGCATTTGAAGGGCTGCAAGACACAGATCGTAACAAGCCATTACCGTCCATAAGACTTGACGCAATAGCTTCCAGAGGGATAAGAGCCAAAGGGGCAAGACGGCCCTTCTTTCTGAATGGCCCACTGGTTTTTGTTACCAGCAGATGGCACGCAGTAACCAGAGGAAACATAAAAGCCAAGAGGGCATGAAGAACCCACACGTGGGACGGGCACGGCTTGCGCCATAACAAGAGAAGTAATGAAGAAGCTAATCATTTCTCGTTCACGTCCCAGAAGTAGTCGCAGCCTTCCTCCGTGAATGGAGGCGGAGCGAAATAGCTCTGCCAATCGGAAGCAGGCGCCAAATAACGCCAGCAATCTTCCTTGACAGGGCATCCATCGCCCGAGCACTTGCCAATATCGGCCATGAGAATACGGTGTGCAGTTTGAGCAAGAAAAATTCGATCAGCAATAGGAGCGCCAGCAATAGCCTTAAGCACCGCAGCGATGCGACGGTCGCTGCCAAGCGTATCCTCAGGAAAGCTCCAGAACGCTTCATGACAAGCATCAATCAAAGACCGCTGGTTTCGCATCGCGCTTTCGAGGATGGAGGCTTTCGTATTCTTCAATCACTCCGTGCATGGCCTCAATCACCGTGCTCTCAAGAAAGCCACAGCCAAGCAGGAAGTCCTTGAAATTGTGCATAATTTCGGGACCGTAGATGTTGTGAAAAGAATGGGAGATTTTTGTTTCTCCGTCTTCATTCAGGAAAGTGAAGCGGCTCATGGGACTATCAATGAAAGGATGGCGAGAATTGACAGAGCAAGGATCAAGCATGTGAAAGTAACGAGAAGAAACAAGCCAAGAGGATCATTGGCCAAATAGCTCGGGAGGAAGCTCAACAATGGGAAGGAAGTCATCATCAATGCAAACAGCGCCAGCAAAGGCCCGCGCTAAGCGGGCCGCTGCTAGATCTATTGCTTTTTTGCGACGAAAGCTTTCATGCCTTCAATCATTGCTTCTGTATCCTGCAGGCTACGAACGGCATTGATTTCCTCGGTCATTTCAGCCTTGCTGATGACAATCTGCTCTTGCTTGGCCCAGAGGGTCATCATGGCTGCGACGACGTTTCCGAAGGCTTGCCAGGTTTTAACTTCCGTGGCGCGAGCAAGTCCAATACTTTCAAGAGCAGCTTTACCTGCAGCGAGAGAAGCTTTCTCGTCGGCATAGTTCAAGGGATTGGCTTTGCACACTGCTGTAAGAGCAGTTTTTGCGTCGAAAGGCTCAATGGTCCCTGTATCGGCGGTGGTAGCAGGCCCCTCTGCTCCAGCATCAGAAGTGCCACCAGTAGTGGCCGTCGCAGCCTTCTTGACCGCACGAGCAGGCTTTGGGGCGTCTTGCTGCAGCGCGATCTTCGGCGCCTCTTCCTTGGGGATGTCCTCTCCGGCATAGAGCCGAAGGCCAAGGCCCGTGAACGTAGCGATGGCCTTGACGCTCGCACGTTGGATGTTGTCGCTAATTGCACGACCATCGAGCTGTTGAATGGAATTGTGCTTCCTATCCATCACTGGGAAGACCAGCGCAGGAGTGCGCTTGATGCCGTCAGTGAGATAGGGGCGAAGGATGAAAGCGCCAGGCTCACCAAACACGGGCCAGCCAATGGTCTTCTCTTCAAACGCTACGAACAGCGTCGGAAAATGCTCCTTCAGATAGCGGAAGGCAAACGGCCAGGACAGATAGGAAAGACCCTTGTAGTCCTTTTCAATGTGAGGGCCAATATCGGGAGTGTCATAAGCAGCTTTAAATGCTTCGGCACTGATTTCCAAGGGCGCAAAAACGCCGTTGTAACGGTCCATTAATGCTTGTTTTGCGGAGTCTTCCATGCTGGAAAAGTCGGACGGGGAGTAGGTGAGGATGGTGTGGTTCATTCTTCAGGGAAGGCAAAGTGCCAATCAAGAAGATACTCTTCGTTTTCTTCATCAAACGAAAGATTTAGGCCAAGCACGGCTACGCCAGTATCAGAAAGGAAGCAATCAAGACAATGAACCACGTCATGGTCCATTTGCTTCATGCGAGCATAAAGCTCAGAAGTGGTGAGATTTGGAAAATCCATCATCCCAAATGCGCCACTGCTTTGTAGCCAAATCCCGAAGGATTGTATTCGCCATACATAATGACAAACATCTTGGAGGGATTTTCGCTCTTGGTGATCAAGCTGTCGCCAGGAAGCGGCCAGTCATTTATCACCCTCACATCAGTGGGATCTTCTAGGTATTCAGGGTCGTATTTTTCTGAAATTACGCCTTCTTCCCAGAGAATCTTCACTTCAGTGTCGGGAAATTCAAGAAGAAATTCTTCGCAGGCAAGCTTAAGCTGTGAAACCTTCATAATCCTCAATGGTGATGTCGGAAGCGGAATAGTCTTCAATCATGGAAAACGCACCATCTGAAAGAGTGGCGCTACCTTCCCAGATGGGCGTAGAGCGGACAAGGCGTTCCACGGTTTCGCTTAAGCTTTGCCGCGCCTCATGGGCAATGTCCTTCAGATGGCTGTAGGCAGTGTCCGTGAGGGTGAAGTGGCGACTCTTCTTTGGTTCGCCGTGATCAATGGTCATAAAAGAGAGGCCCGATGAGGTAGCCGATGCTGAAGCCGATAATGGCAGCCAGCCAAAGCTCCATTGGTTTGAGCGGCGGGGAACATGGACAGCATAGCCATACTGGCCATGATGGCAACCCCAAATAGCGAAGAAACCCTTAAGGCCTACTAAGGGGTCGCCATAGCCCGGTTTTACTGCTAGAACCAGGCGATCTCCGCTGCCCCCATGGCTTTTTCCATCCTCGATCACCTCGCCAAGCTGGAGCCGAGCGACCATCCTGGTAAGTACATCTGCCCTGCCTGCGGCGGAAACGATCTATCAGTAAACGAGAAAAACGGCGCATATAACTGTTTCAATGACGACACTCCGAAACATCGCGCTGAAATCCGCAATATCCTCGCTCCCCTAGATCGTTGGGAGCGCCCGCTACGCGATGCTGGCTCTTACGTTTTTGTCTATCAAAACCGCGACAAAGAACAAGTTATCAATGTAATTCGGGACGATTCTTCTGGCAAGAAAAATATTCGCCAGGACTATCCAACTGTTCCTAAAGATAGCGGCAAACGCAAAGCTGCCATCGATCAACTGCGCAAGAACATTCTTCCATATCGATATTACGATGCCATTGAAGCATCAGAAACCACTGGCCTTCCCATCTTCATCGTTGAAGGCGAACTCACCTGCGACAGGCTCTGGGAAATCGGCATCCCCTCCATCACGTTCCTTGGTGGCAGCGGTCAATACCGTGCCAATGGCGACTATTCGCAACTCTTTCGTGGCAAGAAAGTAGTTCTCTGCCCAGATCGCGATGAGCCTGGCATCGCCCTGATGAAGGAAGTGGCTTCAGACAACCCTGGAGCGCAATGGCTCTACGCCGAGCCGAATAATTTTGAATGGGAAAGTCTGCCACAAAAAGGAGGCTATGACCTTGCTGATTGGTTAGATGATGGTGCAGATTATGAAATCATTCTTGCTTCCATTGTTTCAAAAGATAGGCATGAAGGGAAAGATGGTCTTCCGTCGTTTGAAGAAATTATTTCCACGTTTGAACGCATGGTTGGCCTTTATGGCAACGATGCTCGCATTGCTTTTGAAGCTCGCCAATGGATGGAAAGCCATGGCATCAAACTAAGTGCGCAAGAAACTGAAAAACTGCTCGTCGAAGCACGTGGTCGTGTGCATGGTCGCGAGGAAATGGAAATCCTCGATGCAAAAGCCATAGCACAGTCCGAAGATTCTCGCAAGTGGACCATTGCTGGTATCCTGCCAGAGAGCAGCGTAATGCTGCTTGCAGCAGCGCCTGGCAGCGGCAAGAGCACAATTCTTTACAATTGGGCACTGCACGTTGCCACTGGCAAAGACTGGAGCAACCGTCGCTGCAAGCAAGGGAAAGTGCTCGTCATTCAATGCGACGAGCCTGTCGTTGATGCTGCAGAGAAGCTTCAGATTATTGGCTACGACGATGATGCCCTAGCCAGTGGCACCATTGATTTCATTGATCGCTGGCGTTTCAGTAACATCCCACAGCTTCTTTCCTACGTGCAGCGTAACCATCCGCAGCTCATCATGATCGACAGTCTCACCTCCTGCCTGGCTGGCATGGACGTGGATCTCATTCGCTCTGATGCTGGTAATTGCATCTATGAGCTGCGTGACATTGCCAATCAATATGGTTGCTCCATTGTCATCCTCCACCACTTAAACAAAAGTGGCGGCATTCGCGACAGCTCCAGCTTTGAAGCCAACGTTAGTGAAGTGGTGAAACTTTATCGCACTGACAACAATCCTGATTCCACTCAGTTCATGTTTGAGTGGACGAAGAGCAGGAGTGGTTTAGCTGGCAAGCATTTTATGCAGCGCGATCCCTCCACTTATGGCTGGTATTACAAGGGCCCTGCAGTTGGTGGCAATGAAGCGCTTGACAACCTTGTCAATATGATCAATTCTCGCAAGCATGAGCGTTTCGACAGGAACGCTGCTGCCGCAGCTTCTGGCTCGTGGGATCGTGCCATTGTTGGCCGCCTGCTGGAAGTGGCTCGTCGTCAAGGATTGATTGACACAAGCTTCATCGTTGGTCCCAATGGTGAACGCACCAGGATGTATCAAAGTTGGGCCTACGAAGAGCCCGAGTTTGATTTCCAGCCCGTTCCCGAGCGGGAACAAGCTCCACAAGAAGAGCCTGTTTCCATGGTGACAAGTGAAAATCTTCCCGAAAGGGAAGACGAGGACGACTGGTTCTGACTCTCTCGCAATAGGAGGGAGGCTCTATTGCTAGCCTCCCCGCTGCTTACCGTAGCGAGCAGCTTTTTCAATCATAAAGCTTTTTCAAGAAAGGGGCCTAATGGCCCCTTTTCTTTTGCCTGTGCCAGTTCTGGCATTGGTCTGCTTGTAAAAATTTGGCGAGGGTGCGTAAAGTGGTCACGGAAAGTCCCGAGCGCATCCCAAAATCCAGTGCTCGGCTTTCCAAGCCTACGCTGCCTGGCCAGCAAGGGCTAGCGGAGCCCCCAAAGGGCGGAGCGCCTCGATCATCAGGCCAAGATTCCCTAAAAAGAACAGGCCAGACGAAGCCTAAAACCTCCGCAATGCCGCTCAAGCCAGAGTGGAGCCCCAAAGGGCGGAACGCTCTAGCCAGAAGGCAAAGAAGCCTTCAACTAAAAAGAACGCTTCTAAGATTGCAAAGGAAATTCTCCTAGCAATGCTTAATCCGCCTAGTCCAGTAGAAAAGCTTCCTCTGCTGGAGCACAATGGAACAGAAATTCTTCCCATTGTTCATCACGGTTTTTCTCGCCCGCAGAAAGGGCCGCAACCAGCGGCCCGTACGATGTATGGAGCCCGTGATGCAAATGGAGAACGCCATTGGCGAGGAAGCCTGCACGAAATTCAGCAATTGATTGATGGTGGCTTTACCATCGTGGAGCAGGCAGATGCGTGAATTTTGCACCAACCCAAAGGATTGCATGGCTCTCGCTTACGAACGTGAAGCTGAGCACGAGATGGATGCACGTGGGCTAGATGCTGCCTATGCAGAAATTGTGGATAGCTTCCATAAAGAAATGGAAGAATTTATTACAAAATACTGCCCGAAAAAACTTAATGAATTTGATGATCTCCTGGAGAAAGCATTCTGGCAGTATCATTAAGTCATGACTGACTCAGACGATGCTAAGATTCGGCATCTTATTGACGATGCCATTCGTCGTCATGAGATCAGAGTGGCAGTAGGGAGCGGCGCATTAGGCGCCGCTCTTTTGCTAGGCACATTTCACGCCATTGGATTATTGCGTTATGAACTACACGCCCTCACCATTGTCGGACGTTGAATGGGAAGAGCTTTGCATGTTGAAGCAAGCCATTGATGATGCTCCGGCCACTGTCGTGGCCTCGCGTATGGAGCGTTTCACTGAGCTGTTTGTTCGTACTCTCCATGGAAAAGGAGATACCATGAGAGAAGCTAGTCACTAGAGAATGCCTCGTCCAGACATTGAATTCAGCACTCCTGAAGAAGAAGAGGCTTATGCGCGAAAAGCATTAATTAAAGCAGGCGTTCCAGAAAGTCAATACGAAGCAGTGAGGAATTACAACAATGGCAATGGCGTGGTCTATGCCAAAGAAATGCTTGGCGTTAGGCGATGGATGGTGCAAGAGCTTCTTGCTGCATCAATGAGCAATCGTCAGATTGCGAATGTTCTAAAGCTGAGCAAGGAAACAGTTAATGGTGATCGCCATTTCAACCGTGCTTTATATACGCAGGAAATTCTCAAGAATCAGGATACGCACAGAGCGCGTCTCCTAAAAGAGCAAATGGACTTAAAAGAGCTTGCGTTAGATAGCTTTGAGAAAAGCAAACGCAGGAAAACCATCACCATCATGGACGGTGGTGACGATGGTGGGAAGGAAATGGTGAAGATGGAAGAAACGGCTGGTGATCCATCGTTCCTTAACGTGGCCAAAAACTCCCTGGTGGAACAGGCAAAGCTGCTGGGCCTGAACGAAATCAAGCAAGTGGAGAGCCAGGACACCTCCTACAGGAAGTTCCTTAAAGACCTTTCCTCCACCATTGAAAAGGAGAAGGAAGCTAAGGCTACGGACGAGCGCAGGGACAATTCTCTGCTTGCGTCTGCTGAGACCATTAGCTTTGACGCTGAACCAGAAGAAGAGCCATTGCCTGAAGCCATGCCTTTACAAACAATTAATCATGATGACTATTGACAATGGCGCCTAACGGCGCCAAGCTATAGCCATTGATTTTTCTCCCTTTGGAAGATTTCTCCTCCGTTGACGATTTCCTGCGGCAGGCCACTGCAGCGAAAGACGGCAAGCGTCAAGCGATTAGCGCTTCCATCTCGCCTGGCCTTCAAGACCAGGGGCTAGTTGGCATTCCACCAGAGTTGGCCAGCACCATAGAGGACATGCTGCAAAGCTATGGCGATGAAACCTATCGGCAGGTGGCGCTGTTCTGCCTGGGCAAATGGTTTGAGCTGCACATTGGCATGTTTGAAGAGCTGATTGGAGAAGAGCCCAGCATGGCCTGCTCCTGTCTGATGGACGCCACTCGCGTGGCAGACTCTCTCCATCTCCTCTCAGAAATTAATAGCATTGGAGGCGACAAGGGATGGCGCACCATGCTTGAGCAAACGCTTAGTCAGCACATTCTTGAAGAGCTTGAAGAGGAACAGTGGTAATGGCCTCCACATGCCGCACCTATCTCATCACCACATCGGAAGGAAAGAAGATCGCTTTAGGGGCGATCTCCGCAAAGCAAGCAGAGCATTTCATGCTTGCCATGCGTCCCGACATCAAGATTGCTCTCATCGAGGAAATCCCGCCCCTTCCTGAAGATCCCAAACTATGACTTTCTCTTTCCATTGCTCTGATAAGACTGGCCATCTACGCATGGGAAAGTTTTGTTTTCAATGGAGGAATAGTTTTCTTCTTGGCAGCATGTACGACGGCTTTGGTCAAAGCTGCCTAGTCTTTGGTTCTCGTTCCTATCATTTCGGACAATTTCGTTTCGTCTAACCATGGACATCCAGCTCTCATTTGTTGAAGAGCATCCCCTGCCTCGCATGGTGCATATATGCATCCCGCCTCAGCTTCAAGAAGACGTGAGGGCATTAGCGATGGAAGAGCCTCCCATTCATCCAGCATGGCAGAAGGTTCAATCCAGGGGCAGGCATTTCGTCATTGCCACCAACGAGCTGGATGACATTACGGAACTGGCCGACTTTGCCCGCACCAACATCGAGGAACCAGAAGAGCCCCTGAGCAAACCAAAGCGCCAGGCCTATCAAATCCTCTTGGACCGTGCCTTCAGGCACGCTGAGCTGGAGCCGATGGGCGCCTGTCATGCCATTGCCACCAAATGGAGGGAGCGGCCATTGCCATGCCAGAAGAACCTTAGTGTCGCCACGCAGGCATTGCGACAGCCAATCAGGCCTTTGTAACGATTTGTGAACGGCCCCCTTGATGGGGGCCTTTTTGCTGGCATACTTTGCTCATGCGACGGCGAACGTCGCTAGCCCTCCGTTTTACCATCGTGGCAATCACGTTTAACCATCTCCTACCAGGAGAGTCCGTTTCTGCTTTTAAAGACGGCGAACTGGCCATGTCTTTCGGACAGCCGGTAGTGACCCGCAGTTTTTCCATGGCAGATCTGCAAGAATATATTTGCACGATTGAAAGAGCTATTGACGACGAGCCTAATCTTTTGCAACAACTGGCGCTTGATCGCATTCGTTGTGCATTTGTCGTAAGTCTTGACATGCTTAAAGAAAACCATGAAGAACTTTGCAAGGAAGCTCCAACTGGCGCAGATTTTGAGGAATATCTACTTTCTTATGCGCGTGCCATCAAAGGAGGAAATGTTTAATCATGGGCTTCACCATTAAAAACCAAGAGGCTATTCGCGACTATGGCTACATTGAGCTTGGTATTGATTTTGGCAGGCGGATTACTGCTGAAGAAATCTTTGCCTTTGTAGAAGAAATTAGGGACAAAGTGGAAGCACAGGCAGGTATTGATTATTGCGTGAGCCTGAAGAACATTGAACTTGCCCACCCGGATGATTTGTAATGATAGATAACGATCTTGAATTGGACTATGAGCATGACAAGCGTAGCGTGATACAGCTTGCTACTGCCAAACTTGAGCGCAGGCTTCAATACTGGCGGGAGAAAGAGCAAGAAGAGATTCTCAAACGTTATCGTCTCGTCACTTCTATTTAACCAATGGACACTCTCCATGTCTTTTCTTTTGGCTCGTGTTACAGATGAATCTGATCTTCCAGATGATTACTATGAATTTGTTCAACAGTTCACATACTGGCAAGGCAGTCATGCTTCTCAACTTGATACAGAATCATTGATGATCTTGCTATGGCGAATGCACAAACGTATTAAAGAACTGGAAACCAATCATGACTGAGGAACAACTTGATCTTCTGCGTCATCTCATTAAACAAGAGATTGATGCCGCCAACATTAACGGCATGGAACACGGTGCCTGGGGATGGGCAGACAAACAACTAGAGGAAGGATGGAAATGTTTTAAAGATAGCTTTAAGGAAACTAATGCTCTAAGTGCACTCACAGATCTTTATGCCAATAACGACAAGGGATTGAAAGATCTGGCTAACAGTTAGTTCTACACACTTCTCTTCCTGATGACTAACAACATCTACCCACCCGATCATTTACTCAGAAAGTGGGAAAGCCTCATTATTGACGAAGAACAAAACGTTGATGTCGTCCTGTATGAGGCGTTCCAAGCTGGCGCTGATCAGGAGCTGGAGGCGTGCTGTGAATGGATAAACCGTGAATGCGGTAACGGCTGGGGGCATGGCACCAAACTTCGCGCCGCCCGCCGCCCCAAGCCGCCGAGCTTGAAGGAGCAGGCGCTTGAGATTCTTGAAATCAACAACGACGTTGACTCTCAGTTAAACGCCGCTCACTACAACATCCTCCGCCTTGCTCTTGAATCCCTGCCCGATTAGTCAGACCCACTGAGAGCCCTTGTTAAATTATCAGGATTTCCAATAAACGCCATTTATCAAGAATCCAACTAAGGCCCCTTAAGGGGCCTTTTTCTTTGCCCAAACCATATCACCGGGCAATGGTTCAGTGCCATATTCAAACGTATCAAAATCATCTTCATTGCGCGGATCATAAACTTCTCCGCTTGCCATCCATCGTTTAATTCTTTCCTTCTCCTGTTCCACAGAAAGCTTCATAACCGGCCAACCCTGTATGGGACGAGTCTAGCCAGCTTCGTATAAGCAAAAGAAAAGGGGCCTTTCGGCCCCCTCTCTTTATGGCTTCCGATGCCGAGCTTTCCCTTCAGTTACATAGGGAGACAATGCGCCTCGCAGGAGACCATGCCTAGCTCCTTGGCAAAACCATACGGCCTTGCCCGCATTGTCATCGGCGTCCAACCTTACGGCCCGCCCGAAGACGGGAGCAGCAATTAAGCCGCTAGGACCAACCACCCCGAAATCATAACACGCCACGTCTGCTCGGCAGCTCCCTGGTTTTTCATGGCACAATGGGCATTGCGCCTCCAGAGATGGTTGCGCCCTCGCTAGCTCTTCTCTCCTTCTTGATGAAACGACTTTTTCTTTCCCTCCTGCTGCTCTGTCCCCTTCCCGCACAAGCAGCATCGCTCCAATGTGGCCGTGCATCCCACTACGGCATTGGCGACGGCTATCACGGGCAACGAGCAGCTAACGGTTCCCGCTTTGATGCCTACGCCCTCACTGCTGCCCACCCCTGGCTTCCATTTGGCACCAAGGTGCTTGTAAAGAATCGCAACAATGGAAAGGCAGTGGCGGTGACAATCACAGACAGAGGCCCTTACGCTCATGGGCGCATCCTCGATCTGTCTTACGGCAGCTTCTCTCGCATTGCTTCTCCTTCTCAAGGCGAAGCTTCCATCTGCATCTCCAAGCTATGAAAGACACTGCTTCGTTCCTCCTGGTGAGCCTTGTCTTCGGACTAGGGGCTTTCGCTATTGCTGCTTCCCCTAACGTGCTGCCCAACAAAGCTGGCCTTGATCAGTGCCTGCAGTTCCACCCTGAGCGCTACTGCCGCATTGCGAACGGCTTTCCAGTGAAGCCGCTTGACAGCGCGAGCAAATAGCCCTACGATCCCCTCGGAATGTTTGACGGGCCCTTCGGGGCCTGCTTCTTTCCTTTCCTTCGCTGGCGACAGCTCCTCATGACTACCATCACCAAGCCTTCAGGCCACTTCCGCGTCACGCGGAAAGCCCAAGAACAGCTCGGCCTTGAAGTGATCAGCGTGTTGCAGCACGTGGTGCTCATTCGCACGAACAAAGGCCCTCGCTTTATTTCGCGCAAATATTATTTCGATGCATGGGAACGCGCTCAAAGGCGTTCACGCGCTCGTGGTTGCATCGCGCAGAAGAATGGCGAGCATTCCTGGCTTGTGTTTGATCCGCACACTGATAGCGATCACCACATTGTCATCCAGCATGGCATGAATACCAACAAGGCAGGACATTATTCTTGCACTTGTGCTGATGCCTATTTCCAGCATGAGCGTGGCATTCCCGCTAATGCCATTCAATGCAAGCACATTATTGCTGCAACCATGTGGATGGAGAGGGCATGATGCATTGGTTCCGCAAAGCCAAGCCTCGTATGTCCAACAGGGATAGGGTTTTGCTTTCTCGCTATTTATTGCCAGAAGGTCGTCCAGTGGCAGAAAAGCTAATGAAAGAAGATGGTGTGATGCTTGAAGAGCTATTTAATTACATTGGCAAGCTAGAAGGTCAGATTAAAAGTCTTTCCATTTACATTCACTCTCGCAATCTTTGAACCATGCCCCTCACCTCTACGCAACAGGCTATTGCCAGAATGGTTTCTGACAACGCGAAGCACAAATGGAAATCTTACGATGCAAATGATCGTGCTTCTGCTCGCAGCTTCATTCTTTCCCACGTTGATAAGCCCTCTTATAAAAGCAAGAAGGACTTGCTGATGACACTTGCAGATGCGTTGCAAGACGAAATCTGGAGAGTGCTCTGATCGTTTGTAACGGTTTATAACAGGCCCCGGAAACGGGGCCTTTCTCATGTATTGTTCCTAAGTGTTCGGCGGCGACGCCTCTCCAAATGACAACCATCCCCACCCTCCATCTCAATGGCACTGGCAAGACCACGCTGCGTGATGAATACGCCGCTGCCTACGACGCCATCGGCAAGGCAGTAGACGCGCTCGTGGCTGCCACTTGCAACGCTCGCGACTTCTACCCGCAAGGCACTGATGCCTACTACAAAGCTCGCGATGAACGGGCAGAAGCTTTCGATAAGCTCCGCCAGGCACAACACTACGTTGGGGAAGTGTTGATGGGCATCTGTGACCAAATGCCCTGAAGCTAGAGCTGAGCTAGGCTTCACGAGGCCTAGCTCTCACCGCCTGCTCCGTAGCGGGTAACGCCCACAAAGAAATTGTTGGGAACATTTACTTTACCATGCCCTTTCCCATTGGCACCCTCGTCGATCTCTACGATTCAGGCTTCAAACAATGGAGAGGCGAATACACAGTGGTGAAAGTAAATGAAAACGGGCTGCATAAAATCAAAAACACCAAAACCAATAGCCAGCAATTCGTCAAAGAAGAGGCTCTCCGCATGGGCAGGCTCCGCCCGTTTCGCATTGAGAGCCTTTATGAAGCTTTGTAACAGGCCTCGATAGAGGCCCTGCCATGCTGTATTGTTCTTCTCACAGGCGGAGACGCCTCCTCAATCAAAAACCATGACCCTCATCGCTCCTCCCCTCCAAGGCACCCAGCTCCAGCCTGGTACCATCCTCTCCAGCTCATGGGGCTATTCCATGACCATCGTCGATTTCTACGTGGTGGTGCGTTGCACGGAGAAAACTGCCTGGGTGCAGCAAATTCAGAGCCATGAAGTGGACAATGGTCCCGAAGGCGGCCACGCAGTGCCCGAACTCACTCGCAAGCCCAAGCTGGTCTTCCAGAACCGTGCTGACAATCAAGGCGGTGAGCTGGTAGAAGCCCCTGTCAAGAGCTTCCGCATCAAGACGGATCGCGATGGTGAAGAATGGCTGTGGAACAGCAAGCTTCAACGCACCATGCGCATCTGGAGCGGCAAGCAGCTTCGCATCAACCACTGGGACTGAGCTTTGTAACGAAATATTTCCATGCAGGAGCAGGGCTGAAAGGCCCTGCTTCGTCGTGCTGTATAGTTCTCTCATGAGCGGCGACGCTCCTCGCTTAAGAGACCAACCATGGCAATCGTCAACCACTCCGTCGAGCAACTCACTGGTCCTGGCTACTGGACTAAGTTTGAAGGGCTGGATCGCATCAAGATCACTGTCACCGTGCCCAACTGGCACCAGCCCTTCCCCTCCCGTCAAAGAGCTGGCGCAGTAAATCCTCGCGAGCTTGAGCTGGTAGGCCTGTTGCACGTTTGCCAAACCTGGTACATCAATGGTCCCGTGATGGATCAGTGGACTATCAGCACGCTTGAAGGCCCCATCAAGGTGCCTGCTGGCACTCGCATTGTCTCTGAGCCCCTGCCTGAGAAGTGGGCAGCGTGGGAGCAGGAGGCGAGCGAAGGCACCAAGCAGTGGTGGGCCTATTCCAATGGCCGCACGGCCTTCTGTTAAGCATTGTTACAAAGGGGCCGACCACGGCCCCTTTCAGACTATTGTCTTCTCATGAGGCGCGAGCCTCCCTCGTTCTTAAAACCATGATCCTCAACGAAACTCAAGCAAAAGCACTGCAGCTCGTCGCCAACGCCGAGCTTCGTACTCCCGAGCAAATGCTTTCTCTTCTCCTGGCAGAAGGCATTCGTTTCTATTTTTGTGATTACGAAAGCCCTTTCTCTCACGTGGATCTTGACGCAGATGCAGTAGAAAGAGTTCTGCGTGCTGATGCAATGCGCTGCGCTCAGAGCTAATTCCATTTTCTTGCAAAACCATGCGCACTTATTCCGTTACCATCGAACATCGTTACGGCGGCATCTACAAAAACTGGCAAACCATTTGCCTTGATGCTTTCGATGAAGAAGAAGCTAAAAAGCTGGCCTGCGAGCGTTTTCCCGAATGCTGGGATGTGGAAGCAGTGCGTGCTATTCGTCATGAATATTCTGCATTATGAACTTCTCGCAATCTGCGCTTTCTATTAACCAGCGCAATCTTCTTCTCTACTATTTAAACCACAAGGAAAAGCATGGTGATAAACCATGCTTTGTGCCAAGATTTCCTTCGCAAGTTAGTCGATTTAACGACTATCTAAGAGCAATGGAAAGGCTAGAAGAACGTGGTTTTCTTCGCATTGAACGCCATTCTGAAGACTACCTTTCCTGGACCATCGTTGATTGCCACCAATGATTACTACCATCCGCACCTATCAAGACAACGGCCCCTATTTCTCCGCCACTAAGGGCAGCTACCAAGCCGCCTCGCTCCATCAGCTCATTTTCCACGTGCGCCTGGCAATGGATGATGGTGAGCACATCATTGGCATCTACGACTCCGCAGGGGCCTGCAAGGGCATCTGGCAACGCGAAATCGAAGGGCACGTGGACAGTGCTGGCGATTCCATTGTTGACCATGATGCCTATGAGCTGCTCAGGCCCAGCACCAAGAGCAAATGGACTTGGGAGTTCCTGCAAAGGCAACTAGCTTGATTGTTTCGTTTTGTTAACGAGGGGCCTCCAGGCCCCTTTCTGCTGTATTGTTCTCTTGTTGGGCGAGATCCCGACAGCCCTCTGCTTCCCCACCATGGAATTCCTTGTTAACGCTGGCGGCCTTCTCATCAAGCACGATGAAGAGCAGCTCATTTCTCTCATCGCTCAGTTCATCAATGAAGGCAAACCTGGCTGCGGCTTCTTCATCAAAGGCGTGGGCTGCATTGCTAAGCACGAAGATGGCCAAATGATGATGGGTCGCACCATTGAAACTGTTAACCGTCTCTTCAATAAGACCAGTGACGACATTATGCACACTGTCAAGCGCTGGGCTTCTGAGGCTGCCTAATCAAGCAGGGGGCGCCCCAAGCGCCCCGTTCTCCCCTCCTTAAGCCATGATTCTCATTGATTTCTTTGATGAAGCCTCCTGTAAGGGCACTGAACTCATTGAAGGCTGGTATTTCTATGATGATGCTGATGATTCCGTAGTGGGAGGGCCGTTTTCCAATGAAGAAGCCGCCATAAAGGCGGCTTTTGATGGGCACGGCTGGTAGTGTATAGTGGATCCGGCTGGAAGCGTATAAGACCCGGCTAGGGGCGTATCTTGCCCCCAGCTCGATTTTCCCCGCGAGGCTCCCCCCAGGAGATTTTTTGATCTTGATCCGTATCCGTATCGCCGCCCGATAATGATACGTATCCGTATCGGCGCGTGATCATGATTCGTATTCGTATCGCGGATGCCGCTTGTGAGTGATAAGCCAGGCTTATATGACAGATAAACCGAGCTTATGTTTCGTTTTGTTACAAAAACTTGCGCACGGGATCGCGATATCACGATGCCGTTATGTCGTGATGGCCTGATTGCTGATATCACGCTTGCGTTGTTTGCATTATCACGATGCCGTTGTTTGTGATTCTGCGCTTGCGTTATTTGCATTATCACGATGGCGTTATACGATGGCCTGATTGCCTGATTGTTGCGGATTGTTGCGAGGCTTGTCTTTTGCCGCGTCTTGCTGTATTTCGCGCGGGCGCCCGCGTTTCGTTCTTTATTTGCTCGCATCTGGCCGCTTATGGGTGCCCGTACCATCGCAGCCCCTATGGCGTCAAGGCAACGGGCCGCAATGGTGGTCGCTTTGCTAGGTGGCCACATTCGCGCGACGTTGCGCAGTTTGCCGGTGGTATGCTTTGCCCATCGGACGGAAGCGATTCCGCCGACCCTCTCCAAACCACGTCAAACCATGA
>Ga0315906_10004118_pt1 | contig 18871 bp, 13 predicted proteins | sample LakEriMetagenome_4_FD_203526 | JGI IMG/M metagenome (GOLD analysis project Ga0315906, IMG submission 203526) | Freshwater fungal communities from buoy surface, Lake Erie, Ohio, United States - Buoy 2 MA122 | ecosystem: Environmental > Aquatic > Freshwater > Lake > Lake biofilm | place: USA... | reverse complement strand
TCCGCCAAAAATATATCGGTGCAAGAGCATAAGAAAATAGCTAGATAAAGTAATTGGGGGGAAGTTGCCTAACTACAAGATCGCAATTGTTGGTGCCGGCCCTGCTGGCTATTTCACCGCCCAAGCCTTTCAAAAAGCACAAAATGAAGAGATGACCTTTTCTATCGACATGATTGAACGCCTTCCTACCCCATGGGGGTTGGTAAGAAGTGGGGTTGCCCCTGATCATCCAAAGATAAAAACAGTTTCAAAAGTATTTGAAAAGATTGCGAAAGAGGATGGCTTTAGATTATTTGCCAATGTTGAGTTGGGTAAAGATGTTTTACTAAAAGATTTACGTGAGGCATATGATGCGGTAGTTCTCGCCACCGGCTCTACTACCGGCAGAAAACTTGGAATCAAAGGAGAGGATCTTCCTAATTGCCTATCTGTTGCAGATTTTGTCCCTTGGTATAACGCTCATCCAGATTTTACCGATGTAGCAGTTGATTTAGATACCGATACTGCAGTTGTAATTGGCGCAGGTAATGTGGCGATGGATGTAGCCAGAATGCTTGCCATAGATCCAGCAGAGTTAGATCCAACCGATACTGCAGAGTATGCACTGGCTGTCTTTAAATCCAGCAAAATTAGGAATGTAATAATTTGTGGCCGGCGCGGCCCCGAGCATGCTGCTTTTACCGCACCAGAGTTACGAGATCTGCCAAAGCTAGAGCACACCGATGTTTATATTGACCAGGCTCAAATAGCTGAGGCCAACCTGCGGGTTGCGCAAATGGGTGAGGTAGAAAAAGATTTAAAAAATAATTTAGAGGCGATGCGATTAATCGCAGAGCATAGTAAAAAAGGTGTAGAGCGAAAGCTGGAGATAAAGTTTTTGGCCGCTCCAATTGAGATTAAGGGTAGTAATAAAGTTGAAGAGATTATTTTTGCTATCAATGAGGTTAGAAATGGCAAGATAAGTGCAACAGATAAAACCTTCTCCATAAAAGCTGGATTAGTTGTAACAGCAATTGGATATGACTGCGTTGAGTACCCGGGAGTTAAAATTGAAAATGGCCGAATAGCAAATATTGCTGGGCATGTGGAACATAATATTTATGTAACTGGGTGGGCAAAACGAGGCCCGGTAGGAGTGATTGGCACAAATAAAAGTGACTCAGCAGATGTAGTAGATCTAATTATTGACTCCTTGAAGGAGCCAAAAAATGCTGCTGGCATTGAAGGATTATTAAAATCAGGGCACCAAATTATTGATCAAGTAGGTTGGGAAAAAATAAATGCCTCAGAGGTAATCTCTGGTGAGTTAGCTGGAAAACCTCGAATAAAAGAGGTTGATTGGAAGCGACTAATAAGTTTGGGTACCACCTAAGAAATCGCTAGACTTTCCAACGCTTAATGCAATTGCGCCCGTAGCTCAACGGATAGAGCATCTGACTACGGATCAGAAGGTTCGGGGTTCGAATCCCTGCGGGCGCACTATAAATAACCATCCACCTTTATATTTCGACCACTCCGAGCTTTAGGTTTTATTCAAATGTCTACTCAACCCAGTTATTATTCATTAACATTTGCGAGAAGGATTAGACTCCAATGGTGCATTACCTACCTCGGTTTTCCAATATGAGGACAAATCAATTATTTGCATTGCGAAAAAAACTATCTAACTTTACATTAATCTTTGTGATGCTTAGCTCACTTATAACAATAAACCTTAGTAATACAGCATATGCAGATGGAACTACTTGGACGCTGAGAAATGTTGCAGCTAACAACTGGAAAAGTGTTACATTTGGAGAAGGCCTCTTTGTGGCAGTCAGTGATAGTGGTGCTTCTCATCGAGTTATGACAAGTCCTGATGGGAATACCTGGACCCCAAGAGAATTACCAACATCTGCTGCTAGCCATAGTTGGAGAAGTGTTACATACGGTGTAGTTAATGGTGCAGGAATATTTGTCGCAGTTAGTGAAAGTGGCACAGGAGACAGAGTAATGACAAGTCCAGATGGGATTACCTGGACCTCGCGAACATCAGCAGCAGACAATAACTGGCAAAGTGTTGCATTTGGTAATAATGTATTTGTGGCAGTTGCAAATTCTGGAACCGGTAATAGAGTAATGACAAGTACAAATGGTACAACTTGGGCTACAAAGCCCTCAGCTTCAAATGGTGATTGGCGAAGCGTTACCTATGGAAATAACACTTGGGTCGCGGTTGGTAGAAATGATCCTGTAGTTATGACCAGTAGTGATAATGGGGAAACTTGGGCTTCACGAACTGCTCCCCTTTTTACACTAATGGGAGTGACTTATGGGAACAATAAATTTGTTGCAGTTAGTGACCAATCGCGTGTGATAACAAGTTCAGACGGGATTACCTGGGCCCAATCGGCAACCGTTCCTGCTGGCGCATATCAAAGCGTGACTTATGGAAATAACTTATTTGTTGCAGTCTCCGATTCACAGACTGCTAGGGTCGCAACAAGTTCAGATGGTGATACTTGGACCAGTCGAAACTTTGGAGATGGTCATAATTGGAAAAGCGTAACTTGGGCAAATGGTGTCTATGTAGCAGTAGCAGATCACGGCACTAACCGAGTTATGACTTCAGGAACATTCCTTGTCGTTCCAGCTTTTACCCTTTCATCATCTACTGAGACTCGAACCGTTAATACTGCAGCCACCGGCTTTACCATTAATTCAACTGGTGGAGCAATTGCTAGCTTTGCAATTAGTGCAACTCCACCTGGAATGAGTTTTAATACAACAACTGGTGCATTATCTGGCACCCCAAATACTGTAGCCGATGCAACCGCCTACACAATTACTGGCACCAATACTTCAGGTAATGCCACTGCGACCTTTACCTTAACTGTTCGACCTGTAGCCCCCGCCTTCACCCTCTCATCCTCTTCGGAGAGTAAGACTGTTAACACAGCAATTACTGGTTACACCATCACATCCACCGGTGGCACTATCGCTTCATATGCAATCTCACCCGCGGCCCCTGCTGGCTTAACCTTTAACACCACAACTGGATTATTAACTGGAACACCAACCTCTGTTGCACCAGCAACTGCCTACACAATTACCGCCACCAATGCGACGAGCTCAACTACCCAAACCTTCACCTTAACTGTTACGGCAGTGCCAGTGGTGGCTACTAACTCAGTAGCAGAGGCAGCTGCCCAAGCCGAAGCTGCTAGAAGAGCTAATGAACAAAGGCAGATGGGAGATCTATCTTCAGTATTGCCACTAATAAATGAACTTATAAAAGAGATCGAAGATGGTTTGAAATCAACTTCAACTCCTAAGAAAAAATCCGCAACTACTAAAACTCAACAAAGTAGCAAGGCTAAGCCAGAGAAAAAGAGTAATTCAGAGCCACTACTAATTCCGATACCACCAGCCACAGAACCTGAAGCGCAAAGTCAGCCTGGAGAGTTAGTAAGTATTAGTCATAAGGTGGGCTTTGGACTTAGTGCATCCTGGATAAACAGCAGTAATATCAAAGCGTTAAGAGGCTTTATTGCAGGTATAGAAGAGAGTTTAGAAGTAGAACGGATTGTAATTCACGGTTACGCCCAACCTACCAAGATTGGCTTAGCTGATATTGATATTGCGAGAGCAAAGGCAGTGAAGAAATTTTTGAGTAAAGAGGGATTAGATTATCCAATGATTGCTGAGGGTATGGGGCAGGCAGAGAGTAAAAAAGGTGATTTATCTAGGTTAGCGGTGGTAACTGTTGAGGGTAAATTAAAAAATCAAAACTAGTAATACCTCTCCATCTTGATATTAAGTGCAGTTAACTACTAGGCTTACCTCTAATTAACTATTGATCTACTACAAATCAAAGATTAGGTGCGGAAGTTGAATACGAAACTGCGCCATCTATTAGTTGCAGTTCTTACATTATCAAATCTTCTATACCCCACCACCATAGCAAATACTGCGCCTAACTCCATCGGGATTATCTCTATTACTGAAAGCTCAAGCACCTCAGTTGAGATCTTATTTGACTCAAATGTTCCAAAGAAGTCACTCTCATACTATGTGATTAATGCTGCCATCGACATACCAGTAATTGAGCAAAAAAATAGTAAAACTCAAAATGTGTTTGCTATAGCGCCAAAAAACATTAAAAAAGTTATCAAAACCAAAGCAACCGGTTTAATTACCGCTGAGATAAGAAATCTAAACCCTAAAGCAGCCTATAACTTCTCAGTCTCAGTTAAGACAAATAAAGGAAAGATGATTATCTCTGCTCCAGTGGAGTATTCGCCTTTAAGTAATTTAATGGATTTATTATCTAATCTGCCAGCAGATTGGGGAAATCCAAAACCAATCCAACTACCAACACCTGCGCCAACTACCGCCCCAGTTGCCCTTCCCGCCTTTACCCTCTCATCCGCTACTGAGTCTCTAACCGTTAACACTGCAGCCACTGGATTCACCATTAATTCAACCGGTGGTGCTATTGCAAGCTTTGCTATTAATTCAACTCCACCTGGAATGAGCTTTAATACAACAACTGGTGCGCTAACTGGCACACCCAATACTGTTGCTGCCGCTACAAATTACACAATCACTGCAACTAATGCCACAGGAGGTGCCACACAAACATTTAGATTAACGGTTATAGCCAGAGTCTATGCTCTTGGTGACACTGGGCCAGGTGGAGGAATTGTTTTTTATGTTACCACTGATACCTTTACTCAAGCTGGTGCAACAGGAACAATGTGCACAACAAACTGCAAATATTTAGAAGTAGCCCCAAATACTTGGTTCGGTGGGACTTCAGATCCAACCATTATCTGGCAACCAGCCCCTAGTACTGGGGCTATTCCATCTCCTGGTGCCGCATTAAGAACCATCGGAGGTGGATACCAAAATAGCGTTACAGTTGCTCAATGGCTGGGAGATAACTCAACTCACGCAAATGGTGCAGCTAGAAGGTATACGGGTAATGGATTACAGGATTGGTTCTTACCATCCCAAAATGAACTAAATCAACTTTGCGTATATTTCAGCAACACGGCAACAACTGCAGAGGAATTATCGGAGACTTGGTCTGGTGGTGGGCGTTGCAATGGAAACGCGGTAACAGGTAGGGGTGGTATCGGAGGATTTAATACAGGGTGGTACCACGCATCTTCCGATCTCGCAGCAACAATAGGTAATTCCTATATGCAGGATCTTTCAACAGGTGTAATGGGTTATATCCGAGATCGTGGAAGGAGTTGGGTAAATAGCGTGAGACCAATTCGTGCTTTCGGCTAAGTATTTATAAATCTATTTGTATAACTCTTGAGCTAAGAATTATTCTTTGAACAAATCTCTATATATTACTTATCTACTATGTAATACTTAACTCTGAAGGACAACTGAATAGAGCATTGACTTTCTGATTGGGCGTAAGCACAGTAGGAAAGATAGGCAAGTAAAGGTGAGTTTTAGGGAACTAAAAGCTCAGATTTACTGGCCAACTACGGATCAGAAGGTTCGGGGTTCGAATCCCTGCGGGCGCACTATAAAAACTAACTTTCTTGCCAATAAATGCCTAATCTGTAAAATTGATTAATGTATAAGTTGAGATTCAATCCAAGCACTCGACTTATTTTTGTATTTAGTTTATTAATAAGTTTTATCACGTTACCAACTTCATCAGCACTGGATACTTGGACCGCCGTGACTGGCCCTGGAGCTGATCCAACTGAAACTCGACAATGGACTGGAATTGCTTCATCAAGTGATGGAAGTCGATTGGCTGCAGCTTCTTACGAGGCGGTTTGGCTATCATCTAACTCTGGTGTTACTTGGACACTGTCTAATCCCACTAATGGAAATTATCGTGGAATAGCGTCATCGAGTGATGGAAGTAAATTACTTCTAGCTAGTTCTAATGGAACTAAACTCGAACGTTCAACCGATTCTGGTGCAACTTGGTCTCAGCTTTCAAATTCTGTAACACAATCTTGGCATAAAGTGGCCTCTTCAGCCGATGGTCAAGTTCTAGCTGCAGCAGGTTTACACGGCACTGCACTTTATGTTTCAACTAATGGTGGAACTTCTTGGAGTACAAAAGATGTTGGCAATTGGAATGGAATCGCGATATCCGATAACGGTGCAACAATGGTTGCAGTCGCTAGTAGTAGAGCAATTTATGTCTCCACAGACTCTGGCACAACTTGGAACAATCGTGAAACTGCACGAGGCTGGGCAGATGTTTCAATTTCAAATGATGGTACAAAAATGATTGCTTCTGTGGGTGAAGGAAAAATATATAGATCGATTGATAGTGGAACCACTTGGGAAGTTTTACCAAATTCACCAACTAAAAAACATATATCTGTAGCGTGCTCAAGTGACTGCAGTACGATCGTTGCTGGTACTAACTGGGAGTTCGTTCATTACTCCTCTGATTCAGGTGCGAGTTGGTACTCATCTACTACTCAAATTGGATGGATTAATGATGTTGCCTTGTCAGATGATGGATCAAAGGCATTTGCTGCTCCATATGGGCAAAGATTTTATCTGTCAGCTAAAGCAGCACCGCCTGCACCCACAATTGGTGTAGCAACTGCAACTGGTGCTTCTACAGCTACAGTTTCATTTACTGCTCCTAGTGGTAATGGTGGATCATCGATAACTTCTTACACTGCAATTTCAAATCCTGGCGACATAACTGGATCAATAACCCAAGCAGGAAGTGGAACTATAACTGTCACGGGATTAACTCCTTCAACCTCATATACCTTTACAGTTAAAGCTACAAATTCAATAGGTACATCAAACGCATCATCTACCTCCGCTTCGATAACTACTAATGTTGCAGCCCCCGCCTTCACCCTCTCATCCTCTTCGGAGAGTAAGACTGTTAATACTGCAATCTCTGGTTACACCATCACATCCACCGGTGGTGCTATCGCGTCCTATGCAATCTCACCCGCGGCCCCTGCTGGCTTAACCTTTAACACCACAACTGGATTATTAACTGGTACACCAACTGAGGTTGCAGCAGCTACTGCTTACACAATTACCGCTACAAATGCGACTAGTTCAACCACTCAAACCTTTACCTTAACTGTGACTGCAGTACCAGTGACGTCTACTAACTCAGCTGCAGAGGCAGCCGCCCAAGCTGAGGCGGCTAGAAGAGCTAATGAACAAAGAGAGTGGGGAGATCTATCTGGGCTTGTACCACTAATTAATGAGCTATTAAAGGAGATGGAAGAGGGTATGAAAAACACTTCAACTCCTAAGAAAAAATCTCCAACGATTCGAACTAAACAAAATACATCTGAAATAAAAAAATCTGAACAAAAGAATGGAAAAGTAAAAAATCAAGCTCAGGCGAAGAAGAGTAAGAAGAAATAATCTAGTTACTTAGTGTTTAATCTGTATACTAATCCCCGAAGGACAACGGATAGAGCATTTGACTTTCTGATTGGGCGTAAGCACAGTCGGAAAGATAGGCAAGTAAAGGTGAGTTTTAGGTAACTAAAAGCTCAGATTTACTGGCCAACTACGGATCAGAAGGTTCGGGGTTTTAGTTCCTGCGGGTACACTTGAGATACATGCACAAGTAACCCAATTCCCTAATTATTTATTAGCAACTTTTCACTTATACTAAATTTCTCCATGTAATAATTTGGATTTATCGCCCAATTTCATTTAAAATTCTTTGCGTGATAATTTGGCCATGCGCGATATCAGTAAGATGTGAAGCTAAGTCTCCCTTTATAAAAGGATTACCTCGATTATAATTTAATAAAGTTCGATCCTCAATTCTTACATTAATAATTTTGTTTTTAAAAGGCGATTCGCTAATAACAAATTTCAGTAACTCGACGATGTCAAATTTATAGTAATCATCTAGGTGTTTTTTATGGGGAACCGTGACAATAAATAATTTTTCCACTTTTGAATCTAAAAAAACTTTCTCTATATACTCTGCTAAGACACTTTTTATATAAGCTGTATCGTTTGTATCTAATCCAAACTTTAGTGGCTTAGAAATTTCTTGCCAGGGGCATTTCACTTTTTTTTGAGCCGCAAAGAACTGAGCTAATTGATTTCTTGCAACTAGTATCAGTTTAACTAGATTAAAACTATCAGAATGCAGAATATCAACAACCCTAAAATAATTAGTCATATTATATACCTCTAAGGAGTCTGATTCATTGAAAGGTTGTACCTCTAACCCTAGATTACCTTTAATTCTTTTATTTTTGTATCGACATAACTCATCGCCAATATCAGTTTGATCGATTACAGAAACAATATTTTCTGCTGAAATTGAAAATTCTCGCCGTAGGAGTTCTAATTGCGCTGTCATTAAACTTGGACTATAGGAAGTTATTCCTGCTAAAATAAATTCCACATTCTGCAACTGAGCAAAAGCTTCAAGTTTTTTTAAGGAAGTTTCACTTGAGACAAATTGTTCTGCCCAAGAATCTCCTTGTACAAGAATTTTATTTTCACTACTTCCAATTTTAGAATAAATCAATGACTCGGGTGTCGGATAATCTAATATGGTCGAAAATTCATTTATGCTTTTTAAATGATTTACAGTTTTGTAATGTTGCCTATAAAAATCTAAATATTCTTTAGGAAGCAATTTATTTGTTTGGCTAGTAATTACATTTTTTACAATAGTTTTCTCTAAAATTATAAGTCCTAGAATCGTAACTATAAAAATAATTATGAAAATTACTAATTTTATTTTTTTACTACTTGGAAGATGATGATCCGGTTGAGAGTTTTGTCTAATCGAGTTCATAATCGTCTTTATAGTTAGTTTTCGAAATTTGACGTTGATCCGATTTGTATAAAATCGCATTTTCGATAACTAAGACATCTAAGTCGGTATTCATGAAGCATTTAAGTGCATCTTCAGGAGTATTTACAATTGGTTCACCTCTTATGTTGAAGGATGTATTAACAATAACAGGGCAACCCGAAAGAGTTTTAAATTTATCAATTAGTGCATAAAATCGTGGATTAGTCTCTTCATGAACTGTCTGAACTCGCGCTGAATAGTCGACGTGTGTAACTGCAGGAATCAAGGAACGCATCAGATTCAACTTTTCAATACCAAATAAATGGCTTTCTTCGACTAAAATTCTTTTATCATTTTTAACTTTAGTCACCATCAACATGTATGGGCTTGATTTTGTTAATTCAAACCAATCAGAGAGGTCATTGAAAAGAACACTAGGAGCAAAAGGTCGGAAAGACTCTCGATATTTAATTTGAAGATTTAAACGCTTTTGAATAAATGGGGACCTAGCATCAGCAATAATACTTCGATTACCTAATGCTCGCGGCCCAAACTCCATTCGTCCAGACATCCAACCAATTGACTTACCTTGCACCATTAAATTTGCAACTTCTTCAAATAATTCGGAATCGTTTAACTCTTTAAAAACTGCATCGTGCTTATTTAACAGTGCAATAACCTCCTCCATTTTATAGGATGGCCCTAGAAACGAACCTTTCATACTGTCGAGATTATTTGGCAGAAGACTACGTTTATTCTTTAACATAAGGTGATAGACGCTCAATGCTGCTCCTAAGGAGCCACCAGCATCACCAGAAGCTGGTTGAACCCAAATATTTTCAAAAATATTAGCGTTTTCTATTTTGCCATTAGCGACACAATTTAAAGCAACTCCTCCGGCCAAACATAAATTTTTTTCTCCAGTAATATCAGCAATATTTGTTACCAATTTTAAAACGACATCCTCAAGTACTGCTTGTATTGAAGCCGCAATATCCATTTCACGAATAGTTATCTCAGACTCAGGCCTTCTTGTAGGCCCTTGGAATAATTTTTCAAATTTATTATTTATCATTCTTAAACCAGTTGCATAATTGAAAAACGACATGTTGAGCACAAAAGAACCATCCTGTTTAACGTCTATCAAATTATCTCTAATTAGAGAGGCAAATCTTGGAGTACCGTAAGGGGCTAATCCCATAATTTTGTATTCTCCGCTGTTCACTCTAAAACCTAAATACTGCGTAATTGCTGAATAAAGTAAACCGAGTGAGTGTGGAAAATTTATCTCCTTGATAATTGATAAATTTGATTCGTTTCCTAAACCCAAGGTAGTTGTTGCCCATTCACCTACCCCATCCATGGTGAGCACTGCTGCGCGATTAAAAGGGCTGGGATAAAAAGCGCTTGCTGCATGACTCACATGATGTTCAGAAAAAAGTAATTTTTGATCCCAATCAACTTCAGTTGAGAGTTCTCTTAAACATTCGATAATTAATTTGCGTTGAAATAATTTCTCTTTTAGCCAGATCGGCATAGACTTAGAAAAACTTACAAAACCTTTTGGCGCAAATGCTAAATAAGTCTCAATCAAACGTTCAAACTTTAATAGAGGCTTCTCATAAAATACCACATAGTCTAATTCCTCTAAGGAAGTATGATTTTCTGCTAGACAGCTAATTATAGCTTTGAATGGGAAATTGGCATCATGTTTCTTTCGTGAAAATCTTTCTTCCTGAGCAGCTGAAACAATGTTCCCATCTTCTATCAAGCAAGCAGCAGAGTCATGGTAAAAAGCAGAAATTCCTAAAATCTTCATTCTTAAAAAATTGTATATATAAAGGGGGCAACTAAAGACCCATTTACAAGAAGTAGAGACATTCCAATAATTACTAGAAACAAAAGAAGAGGCAATAGCCAAAGTTTTCTTCGAAATTTTAAAAAACTAACTAACTCAAGAATGAATCTCATGTGACCTCAAAACTGCCTTAGAAATGAACTGGGCTCAATCTCTGATTGCATACGTACAGTCCAGTAAGTTAACTTTTTTTGTTGTCTTATCTTGAGTTCATCACGACGAAAAACTCTCATAAAAATACTCAAAGGAGTGAAAATCAAAAAGTATATTAGTCCTAACACAATCGGATTCAATACATGACCAAGAAATACGCCAAACCTAAACCAAAGTTTATTAGGGAGAGCTAGGATTACTGGACTTTTAAAAGCAATAACTATTAAGAAAAAGCTAGTTATTAGTAAAAAAAAAGCTAAAAGTAGACTTTTTTGGCCAACAAAAAACGCTGCCACAAAGAAAATAAGTGAGAAAAAGTAACCAAACGAAGAGTTAGATGGCGTAACAGTTTTTATACGATAAAGCACCTGCCAATTCTATCACGAAGCTACGATTATTTAAATCAATTGCAAGAAAAAATCGCCATTTCTCGGCATAATTAAGAGTGAATAACTCAATTGTGGGCGCTTTAATAAGAGTTATTCATAGCGTAGTCGTTAAGACAGGTGATTTAAAAATCACATTTATTAATTCTTTGGTTATCCAACTAATCTTAAGAACTACCTTGGGCTGCATCTGACTAAATTGCTAATGTTAATTTTGGCAGAGATTAAGGCTACCGCTGCAGCCGGCATTACAATATTTGAAAATTATGATCTATAATTATCCTTGTAATAGTCCTTTAATTTACCGATGGTCTTTATGCTTGGCTACGTATTTACGAATTAATAATTTTATTCTGTGCTTAATTCCCGTAAAGTCATACCATATATAAAAAAATGAGTATTTTGATAATTTATAAATTTTCCTGTTGTTTAGTTTGAGATTCTGGATATACTTAGGCTTTCGATATGAAGTATGAACAGATTTAGAGTTACCAAAACCCTCATTTCCTGATATCGAAAATATAGGCGAAATGCTACATAGGTTTTTTCTTAACAATTGAAAAATCAACTGTGAATCCCAATTGTAGTTGCTATCTTGAAGTGACTTGGTGAATTTACTCAATAGCACTTTTTTATGGTAAGAACTCATACTTTTCCAAAGCTGGGAATTATCTAACTCAAACTTTAAATTGTATCCAGACAAATCCAATTTGTAGCCTTCCCAAGTTTTATAATGACATGCCCAACCCCAAATTGATGGTATAGGCGTTGCTCTCCATTTATTGTTAAAAACATGGCTATATAAATGAGAATTTCCGCTCACTAGTCCATACATCTTAAAGCTTTTTTGTAAACTTAACCCCATAATCATGTTACGTACAAAATTTTCACTTAAAGTTACATCATCTTCAATAACAATTATGTAATCATGTAGTTTCAATATATAAGAAATTGTATCAGTGACATGTTTTGCCATTCCGATATTTTCCCCATAATGAAATATTTTGAGACCATGCCCACTTAAAATTTCTTGCGAGGATTTTATAGCTTCCAACATTTCATGAGTATGCGATTCAACACCGCCATCGATTGAGATATAAAGGTTAGGAATAACTAAATTAGATATCTCTCTTACTCTATTCAATAATAAATTTGGTCTGTTATAGGCAATGATAAGCACGCCCACTTCATTAATTGAGATGAATTCAGTACTTGACTTATTCACAAAAGGATTATAACGCATAGATTTTATATCAATAGTAATATAAATTGATCTATCGGTAAAAAAGATTTTAGAAATAATCTGGAGGATAGATTAAAATAGTAGATAGTATAAGTGGAAATTAGCCAATCAAGAACACTTCCGGCAAATCTGAATCATTTTATCAGTATTCAGTTAGCACATACTCCAAAACGCAAAAGCAATACACCCTGAACTTAATTCTAGTATTTTAGGTATAACTAGCCAAGGCCCGAGAAATTCTTTAAAATGCCTTACGCAAGCTAATTATTTTATTCAGCGATTTTGTAATCCCGCCTACTGAGGGTTATACCCTTACCAGGCGAGTAATAGCCAAACCGATCAAACTGATGAATAATGGGAACTAAATTTCCATCACAATATATTAACCCTTCTGACAGAGTAAAAGTGTTTTCAGGAATTCCGCACATATTTAAGACAATAACACCATTTTTATTTATTTGAATGCTATTTTCAGTTATCAACCCAGAATAGACAGCAACATTTAGTGCTGCCTGGTCAAGAAGTTCTTCTACTCCAAAATTACTTTGCGCAATTAAAGATGTTGTAATTTCCAATAATTTTTTTACCTCTTTAGCACTTCCAGCAATGCAACCACCATTGATAATAACATTTTCTAGATTAAACTCGGGTGGTCTATTTAGGAGCTTATAAACCCAACTTCGATTAGCTTCAGATTCTTGAAAATTTTGAAGCATGTGATCTCGATAATGTAAACCTCCCTCATCAAATAAATTTAATTTCCCTGTATTACTTAACATTTTTGATAATTCGATAGGTGAAACTTGAAAGATTAAATCTCTAGAGTCTACTAAAAATATAAAATCTTCCGGCGCTAAAGTTTTAACCAAGTCAAGCGCCATATAGTGCCTAAGATTATGTGGCACCAGAAAGATACTCCTAAGTATCGATTTTTTTAAGATTAGATATCTTATTTTTTTAAATCTCTGCTTAACTAAATTAGTTCTAAGCAAAAATCTTAAAATCTTACCAATTAATGACATTGGGTTAAAAAATGTTTCAAAAGTCATCACGTTATATTTGGACCAACTTTTTCCATATTTACGTGCTGTTAAACAAGTTATTTTTAAATTAGGGTATGTCTTGATACTTTCAAGCATGGGGTAATCAGAGGCTTTCCCAAAAGCACTAAAAATAACATGAACCGACAAGATATCTCCCCTTTGGCTTAAGTATATATCTCTGAGAGTAAATTAGATGAAATCTTCATATAAATTAAGAGTTGGAACAAATCTATTCTGACTCAATAAATTTGATAACTTTATGAATCAAATCCTAGCCCAAGTCGATCTAAAAGCTTCAACCAAAGATTTCGCTTGCCCTTATTTTGATCTGCTCTAGTTATTGACCATTGAGTTAGGCGAATAAATAAAAATCTAAATGGCTCAGGTGGAAATGGAATTGGTTTGTGCTTAACCATCTGAAGTGAGGTTGCTTCATTTTCTACTTCATCTAGCAAATCAAGCATGGTTGAAGCACCAAATCTGGTGGAGGCAACTCCAAGACCGGTATAACCTAGAACGTAGGCAACCTTGTTATCAAAATCTGTTCCCCAAAATGGGGAAAATCTAGAGCAGGTATCAATAGCTCCACCCCAACCATGAGTAAATTTAATGCCAGCTAATTGGGGGAAGGTTTTAAAGAAGTTTGTAGCTAATTTTGCATAGGTTTCAGGCCGAGCTTCATACTCTTGCCGCACCTTGCCTTTGTAGTTATAAATTGCATCATAACCACCCCATAAAATCTCATTCTCTTTAGTTAACCGGTAGTAGTGGAATTGATACCCAGCATCAGATAAACCCTCCCTACCTTTCCAGCCAATACTTTCTAATTGCTCTTTGGTTAAGGGCTGAGTTACTAATTGAAAATCATAAACTGCAATTACATACTTTTTAACACTTTTCAAAAGCGGTGTGTAGATATTGGTGGCGAGTGCAACCTTATTTGCCCTAACCTGACCATAAGCAGTTTTCACTACAACATGTGAGCCCTCATCTAATAACTGCTCAACCTTTGAGTTCTCATAGATTTTTACTCCGAGGGATAGACAAGCTTTTTCTAATCCCCAAACCAGGCGAGCTGGATCAACTAAGGCTGTGCCATCGGCATCATGCAGTGCTCCTTCATAAAGGGGTGAGTTAACTCTTTTTCTTATCTGCTCTTTACTTAACACCTCAACATGATCGCCGGTGTTATTTCTAGCAATCGCCTCCTCTTTTAAGCCCTCTAATTGCCAAGGGGCAACTGCAACTCGAAATTCACCAGTTCGCTCAAAATCACAATCAATACTATATTTTTTTATAGTTGCTTCAATTTGATCTAAATTATCCCGGCCCAACTTATCAATTATCGCCATCTCATCTGCAAATCGGGTGTAACCATTAACAAAACCGTGAGTTAGCGAGGCGTTACAAAATCCACCATTACGCCCAGATGCACCATTTCCAGTCTCTCGTTGTTCAACAATTACTACCTCACGCTTTGGATTTCGCTCCTTTGCAAGCAGCGCTGTCCAAAGTCCGGTGTAACCAGCACCGACAATACAAAGATCGGTTGTGACATCGCCAACGAGTGCTGAGTGAGACTCTGGCTCAAGTGGGTCAGCATCTAGCCAATAAAGTGAGGGCTGAAGATCAGTTAATGATGAAAGAACAATTGGGTCGATGGGCGCCATCGATATATCCGGCTACTGCCGGACTCACCCCTTTACGAAAGAAATAAGTGGCCCGGGTCCTCCGGAGTCCGCCCCCATAACGCAGATCTTTATCTAGCAATCTGTGGTTCGTTACAGCTTCAACTCCCATTCTACCTTATAAAAAGATTTATGCACAAATACCGATAAATCTGGGTATCTTTTGCTGATAAATAATTAATAAATTAGAGTTTTAATCAATAATATTTATTTAAGAATAATAAATACAAAAGCAGATAGATTAAGTACATGAATGGCTCACTTGCCCTAGTTGGCTCCGGCGAGTACCTACCTGCCATGGCTGAGTTTGAAAAATCCTTAATCTCAGATGGTATTAATAACGGATTAAAGCCAACATATATCCAAATACCAACAGCTGCTGGAAAAGAGAGTGAAGCCAGACTTAATTATTGGCTGCAATTAGGAAAGGTGCAAGCTGATTTAATTGGTGCAACCCAACTTTTCTTGCCTATATACACCAGGGAGGATGCAAATAATCTTGAGTATGCAGGTCAGATTAAGGATGCTGGACTTATTTATATCTCTGGCGGAGATCCCCATTACTTAGCAGATTGTTTAATTAATACCCCAGTTTGGTCTGCAATATTGGCTAATTGGCAACAGGGTGGATCACTAGCAGGCTGCAGTGCCGGCGCGATGGTCTTATCATCACAGATTCCTCATTTTAGATTAAGTAGAAATCAACCAACACCTGGCTTAAATCTAATTCCAAATATAAGAGTGATTCCACACTTTAATAAGTTTTTTAAATGGATTCCAGAGGGGGCGGCCAAGATATTACTTAATTTAGAGGGGGATGTAATTTTAATTGGGATTGATGAGCTAACTGCTGTAGTTAAACGAAGTGGTCAAGATCAGTGGCAGGTATATGGCCAAGCTAAATTACACACCTTAAAGGGGTTACCAGAAGAGCAACTAACTCATGGGCAGGTGATTAAGTTTTAACTCTAGTAGTATAAATAGCATTACTTATCGTAAATAACTTTAACGGAATCGGAAGATAAATTGCTAATAGGTCAGGTGCTAGCCCAACCCTTTGCCAAGCGGTTTTTTGTGGCTAGATTTATTACCAATTACGGCAATGGGATGAGTCCTATCGCCCTAGCCTTTGGCATATTAGCTCTACCAAATGGCTCGGCAAATCTTTTAGGTTTAGTACTTGGATTTACTACCGCGATGTTTGTGGTGATGGCCCCCTTTGGTGGTGTGATTGCAGATAAGTACGGCAGAGCCAGAGTTGTGGGCTTGGCCGATATGGCAGCGGGAGCGGTCTTATTAATTCAAGTTGCCTACTTTGCAACTGGTCAGGTGCCAGTTGCAGTTTTGCTAATAGTTAATGGTTGTTACGGATTGTTATGGGGAATCTTCTGGCCAGCATTTACCGGCATTATGCCAACTATTGTGCCGAAAGAGGGATTACAAAAAGCAAATGCGGTAAATGCACTTATGACAAATAGTGGGTTGGTATTAGGAGCTGCCTCTGCTGGATTTTTAATTGATATATACGGCGCAGCAATTACCTTAGGTATTGATGCTGCCACATTTTTACTATCCGGGGTTATGGTATTTACCTTGCGCCACTTAACACCAAAGTTGCGAGCATCTAGTAACACCATGATTGATGATCTAATTCATGGCTGGCAGGTCTTTATCTCATTTAGATGGATTATAATTGTAGTAATTTCATTTTCCTTTATTGTGATGTGTTGGGCAGCTGCGGAAAATATCTTAGGTCCACTAATTGCCTTAGAGCACTTTGATGGCGCCAAATCTTGGTCCATTGTAATTGCCGCAGAATCTGTTGGCTTATTTGTGGGAGCAATAATTGCGATTAAGATAAAGTTGAAGTATCCAATAAGATTTCTGCAGATCTCAACTATTGCCATTACCTTCTATATTCTCTCCCTAGCTAAACCACAATCACTATTTGTAATTGCATTTTGTGCATTTTTATTTGGCATTGTCTTAGATCTTTGGAGCACCCTTTGGTATACCGCGATCCATCGAAAGGTGCCGCAGGAGGCCCTCTCTCGGGTTTCTTCCTTTGACGCACTTGGCTCACTTATCTTTAAGCCAATTGGGCTGGCAATTGCTGCTCCGCTGGCAGCGCTTATGGGCCGGGATAATCTTTTATACCTATTAGCTTTTATCTCAGTTGCCGCGATTGTTTTGCCGTTATTTAGCAGTGAGGTAAGAAATATGAGCTTTGAAGATTTACCAAAGGATCAGGTTTCTCCCAGGTAATTTACAGAAAAGTAATTTACTCTTGGCCTAGCTAAAAAATTAAATTTAAGCAAGATTAATTAATATGAGGAGCATAGGATGAGAAATTCCGCCACACTTAAGGTTATTACCTCATTTATTTTAGGTGTGACGGTGGCAAGTGGTTTTGCAATTGCAAACCCCTCATCTGTTCCCGTAGTTAAGGCTTGTGTTGATAATCGAACCAAAGCTTTGTTTATCTCCAATAACGGCAACTGCCCTAAGGGAAGAAGCGCAGTTGATATTGGTGCAACTGGAGCTAATGTTAAAAGTATTGCGCAATTAGTATCACCCTCAGTAGTTTCAATTAAGGTCACCTCTGCCATGGGCGGATCAGGAACTGGCTCAGGATCGGTTTATAAATCAAATACAACTACCTCATTTATTATTACCAATAATCATGTGATTGATTCTGCTGTAAGCAGTGGCAAGATTGAGGTGGAGTTAAATAATGGCGATGTACTACCAGCAACTATTGTGGGTCGAAACTCTGAGTATGACCTGGCAGTTATCTCAGTCAAAAAAGGAAATCTGCCTGAGATTCCATTAGGTAATTCATCATCCTTATTTATCGGGGATGCAGTGATTGCCTTTGGCTCTCCGCTTGGTTTATCAGGAACTGTAACTAGTGGAATTGTGTCAGCCTTAAATCGCCCAGTAACTACTGGTTCACTAAGTGCAGAAAGTTTTATGGATGCAATTCAAACTGATGCAGCAATTAATCCAGGTAACTCAGGTGGACCATTAGTAGATGCAGCAGGCCGTATTGTTGGAGTTAACTCAGCAATTGCTACCTTAGGCACAGGTGCAGCATCAGGAAATATTGGTCTTGGCTTTTCAATTCCAATAAATCAAGCAAAGCGAATTGCGGATGAGTTAATTGAAACTGGAAAATCAACTAAGCCATTAGTTGGTATCGCATTTGACTCTACCTTTACTGGCACTGGAGCTAGGGTGGCAGCCCTAACTGCTGGTAAAGCAGCTGAGCGAGCTGGCATGGTGGTGGGATCGGTTGTGAAGCGTATTAATGGTTTTAAGATCAATGATTCAATCTCAGCGATTGTGCGAGTTAGATCAAACGCCCCAGGAGATCAGGTAGTAATTGTGGCAGAGTTGCCATCTGGTGAGAGTAGAACCTATTCATTTAATCTAGATTCAGCCCCAGCGCTACCCTAAGCAATATACTCATAACTTCTAACTTACTTTAATTGATATTTAATTAAAGTAAAAAGAGTTTAAGGAGTTTGGGTCAATTAAACCTTTAGGTAAAAAACGCCGACTAGAGCTGTTATCAGCCTTTTCTGGTGTATTAATTGCTGGCCAATCTCGAATAAATGGTGAGTTATCAGCCCAGATGGGCGACTCACTTGAGGCAGCTTTAGTCTCCTTTGGTAGCGGCTTAATCTTTGTCTCACTGATCTCTGCCTTTCGAAGT
>Ga0315906_10004116_pt1 | contig 18876 bp, 21 predicted proteins | sample LakEriMetagenome_4_FD_203526 | JGI IMG/M metagenome (GOLD analysis project Ga0315906, IMG submission 203526) | Freshwater fungal communities from buoy surface, Lake Erie, Ohio, United States - Buoy 2 MA122 | ecosystem: Environmental > Aquatic > Freshwater > Lake > Lake biofilm | place: USA... | reverse complement strand
GGTACTCCAGCGGCGTCCATGCCGCCATCACAAGCCCTGGTGTTGCGACTCAGAAACAACGGAACAAATGAAAGTCGTGGAGTCGGCCCAGTGGCAAGGCGCAAACCACAGCGATACCGAGGTATCGCGCGGATTTGCAACGCCGCCAGTGGGTCGAGTACACGCTTTCATGTTTCGTTATTTCTGAGTCGCAACACTAGGCCACATAACGCTGCACCTTGGGCGCGCCCTCGCCCAAGTGGAAACTCAAACGCCGCTCGCGCAGCCCCACATCGGCGGCGGTGAAACGTTCCAGGCGGCGCTGGTGTTCCAGCCAACTTTCGTCCAGGAAATACTCGATGTAGCGGCCCGGCACTGCCGTGTCGCGAAACAAACTCCACGACAGCGCGCCTTGGCGCAAACGTGCGCGGCGGGTTTCTTGCATCACGGCGTTGAAAGCCTCGGCGCGGGCTGGGTCGATGAGGTATTCCACGGTCACCATCACCGGTCCTTCGTCGGGAGCGATGTCGATGGCCGGCGGTGCAGGTTGTCCTGCGGGCGCGGCGGGGCTGAGGTCTTCGTCTTCCAGCCCGCCTACACTCAAGCGCGGTGTGAGCAGCATCACCACCAAACCCAATCCGGCCGCGCACATCACGCTGGTGGGCACGGTGCTGGCTTGTGCCACCAGACCCCACACCGCCGCCCCGAGGGCGCTGCCGCCCATCAAGGCCATTTGGTAAATCGACATGCCGCGTGCACGCACCCAATTGGGCAAGGCCATTTGCGCCGCCATGGTGAGCGAGTTGGCCGAGATGATCCATGCCACACCCGCCAGCACCATGGCCGGCAGGGCCAGCCACAGATTGGGTGACCACACCGCTGCCACGGAACTCACCGCATGCAAGGCCGTGCCCCAGCGCACGAACTGGTCGCGGCCCACTTTCTGACGCCAGCGCGGCAGCAAAAATGCGGCGGTGACAGCGCCGCCCCCCATGCAAGCCAGCAAGGCGGTGAACGTTCCCGCACCGCCTTGTAAGCGCAGTGCCAGCAGCGGCATCAAGGCCGTCAGGGCCGTGGATTGAAAAAAGAACATGAAGATGCGCACCAGCACGGCTTTCATGCGGGGTGATTGCCCCACATGTTGCAGGCCCACACGCATCGCACCGACAAAACGTTCACCGGGCAGAGCGCTGATTTTTTGCTGCGATTTCCAGCGCAGGATCATCACGAGGGCAAACACCGACAGCACGGCATTGAGCGCGAACACAAACGCGCTGCCCGCACTGGCCAGCAAGGCACCCGCCACGACGGGGCCCACCACACGCGACACATTCATCGCGATGCCGTTGAGGGCCAGGGCGGCGGGAAGCTCATCGCGGCGGACCAGGTCAGGGACGATGGCTGCGAACACGGGCCAGCGCATCGCCAGTCCTATGCCGTTGGCAAAAGTCAGGGCCAAGAGCAGTGGGGCGGTCAGTTGGCCAAGCACGGACAACACACCGAGCACCACCGCCACCAGGGCCACCCACAACTGGGTGAAGGCGAAGTAGCGCCGCCTGTCCACGATGTCGGCCAGTGCACCGCTGGGCAGCCCGAGCAGGAAAACTGGCAGAGTCGACGCCGCTTGCACCAGGGCCACCATGACCACGTTGTGGGTGAGCGATGTCATCAGCCATGCGGCCACCACGTCGTTCATCCACATGGTGATGTTGGCCGCCAACCACGCGAACCACAGCATGCGAAAGACGGGCGTCCGGAGCGGGGAGAGTGCGGAAGGGGTCACGGAAACAGGTTCGGTACCGAGGCATCCCAAGCATAGCGGCTTGCGCTGTCAACTGCTGACCTCAAAATGGATGGATGAATTTGCAATCGATGGACAGTTGGCTCAATCGCCGCGCCGCCTGTTTGGCGCTGACGTCACTCTTTGCGCTTCCTACAAATTTGGCAGGTGGCGCGCGTGCGGCGGTGTCGGTCAACCCCCGCGACGACCCGTTCAGCCTGGGCGTGGCCAGCGGCATGCCCCGCCCGGATTCTGTGGTGCTGTGGACGCGTCTGGCCCCGCGCCCCTATGAACCCTTGGGAGGCTTGCCCGAGGTGCCCATCAGCGTGCGCTGGGAGCTGGCGGAAAACGAGTCGTTCTCGGCTCCGCTGCGTTCAGGTGAGGTGAAGGCCTTGCCCGAACACGCGCACAGCGTGCATGTCGATGTGAGGGGACTGCCGGCGGATCGGCGGTTTTTCTACCGTTTCATCATGGGCAAAGGGGCCGCGGCGGCGGTCAGCCCCATTGGGCGGACCCGCACGGCGCCTGCGGTGGATGCAGCGGTCGGGCGTTTGCGTTTGGCGCTGGCCTCCTGCCAACACTATGAACATGGCAGTTATGTGGCCCACCGCGACATGGCAGCACAAGACCTGGACTTTGTGCTTTTTGTGGGCGACTACATCTACGAAAGCAGCAACCCGCGTTATCTGTTGCGCCCCCACGAAGGGCCGGAGCCCACCACCCTGGCGGCTTACCGCGCCCGGCATGCCACCTACAAACTCGATCCAGATTTACGCGCCTCGCATGCGGCCCACCCGTGGATCCTGACCTGGGACGACCATGAGGTGGTGAACGACTACGCCGCCAACCGCGTGCGCGGCGACGATGGCCAGGATCCACGTTTGTTTTTGCAGCGCCGCGCAGCGGCCTACAAGGCCTACTTCGAACACATGCCGGTGTCGCCGCGCATGGCACCCCGTGGCCCGAACATGCGCATCCACGACCGTTATGCCTGGGGGCAACTGGCCGATCTTTGGACCCTGGACTGTCGCCAATACCGCAGCGCTCAAGCCTGTGCAGATGGCCGTGCCGGCGGCCGATTGGTGGGCACTTGCAATGAGATGCTCGATGCCAGTCGGTCTGTCTTGGGTCGGGAACAAAACCAGTGGTTGCAACAAGGTCTGGTGCAAAGCAAGCGGTCTTGGAAGTTACTCGGCCAAGGCAGCCAAATGAGCGAGGCCACCTTGCCATCACCGCTGGGGCGGCGCATTCAGTCCGACGGCTGGGACGGCTACCCGGTGGCCCGGCAACAACTCTTGCGCACCTTGGCGGACGCCCAATTGCGCGGCGTGCTCAGCCTGGGCGGTGATGTGCACCGCCATGTGGCCGCCAATTTGCGTGCGGTGGCGGGGGAGGGCAAATCCCCTGTGCTGGCCAGCGAGTTTGTCTGCAGCTCAATCTCCTCTCGCAGCTTGCCCGATGCCGCCATGGCCTTGTTGCGCAACGCCAATCCCGACATGGTTCATGCCCGCAGCGACGAACGCGGTTATGCCCTGGTGGACATCACCCCCGACCTGGCAACCTGCGACTTTCGCGCGACACCTTTTCCTGCCCGCTCCGACGCCACGCTCTACTCACAAGCGCGTTTCGTGGCGCATGTGAAAGAGGCGGGGGTAGAGGCGGCGTAGGTGCTGCGTTTTGGGGTGGCCATGCGCTTGACTCACAAATCTTCACCCCTCGTTACGAACTGCACGGAAACTGCGCTGCTATTCCGCGAATCAGTCACCCGCGTGTCACAAGACACTGCCATCATCTCAACGCGTGCTGAAGTTCAAAAACAAGAACAAGGCACCACTTTGAAAGGGGATGGTCATGGCAGAACAACGGGGACGTTTTTGGCAACGCAGCTGGCGTTCTGCGGGTCAGCACCGTGCACCACGCATCCAACAACCCGATCTGGCCGACATGGGTACAGCCTTTGGTTTGGACGCCACCTTCGATTTGCCACCCGTGCAAGCCACAGCGCAAGGGCTGACAGGCCGAAGTACTCCCGCAGCAGAGTCCACCATGTTGGAAAGCCTGTGGGCGATCAATCGGCTCAACGGGCGGTCTGTGATCTGAGTTTCACAAGGTCGAAATGAAAAAAAGCGGCCCTTGGGCCGCTTTTTGGCTTTTTGCCTGCTGGCGCTTTTACTTGGGGATGACCACGGTGTCGATCACATGGATGACGCCATTGTCAGCGGCCACATCGGTGGCCGTGACTTTGGCGTTGTCCACCATCACACCACCCGTGGTGGTGATGGTCAGCTCAGAGCCCTGAACGGTTTTGACTTTGCCGGCCTTGACATCTTTGGCCATCACTTTGCCCGGCACCACGTGGTAGGTGAGCACAGCGGTGAGTTTGGCTTTGTCCTTGAGCAGGGCATCCAGGTCGGCCTTGGGAATCTTGGCGAAAGCGGCATCTGTCGGCGCAAACACCGTGAAGGGGCCTTTGCCTTTGAGGGTCTCCACCAGGCCTGCGGCCTGCAAGGCCGTCGCCAGGGTTTTGAAGTTGCCGTTGGCAACTGCGGTGTCAACGATGTCTTTGGCTTGCACCGACAAGGCGGCGAAGGAAAGGGCAGTCAGAGCGAGAATTTTCTTCATGAGTGGTTTCTTTCAGTGGTAGGACAGGGTTGGAAATTCTGGTGACCACAACGTGGCCACCAGGGGGCGAAACAATCAAAGCGTGGGAATCAGCACCTTGCTCACCACATGGATCACGCCGTTGCTGGCGCGGATGTCGGTGGCCGTGATTGGTGCAGGCGTGGCCGTCTTGTCGGTGATGCTCAGGGGGCTGTTGTTGATGGTCAGGGTTTGCCCAGATACCGTGGCCACCGCAGTTCCAAAAGGAATCTGCGTCGACAGCACCTGACTGCCCAGCACGTGGTACGTCAAGACGGTGGACAGCTGTGCCGGTGTCAACCCGGCCACCGTGGAGGCGATCGCGGCGAAAGCGTCATTGGTGGGCGCGAACACGGTGAAGGGACCCGCGCCACTCAAGGTCGTGACCAAATTGGCAGACGACACGGCCCCCACCAACGTGGAGAAGCTGGGATTGGCCTGGGCGATCTGCACGATGTTCAGCACGCCGGGAGGAACCAGCACCTTGTCAATCACATGGATCACCGCATTGCTGGTCCGCACGTTGGCCGATGTCACCGTGGCGTCGGTCAGGATGGCATCGGTGATCTTCACGCCCGAGGAGAAATTCAGCGCCAACGTGGTTGCACTGCCTTCAAAGCTGTACAGCGTGGCTTGTGTTGGACCGCCTGCGGTCAAGTCGGCTGCCGTCTTTTGCGTGCCCAGCACGTGGTAAGTCAGGATGTTGGCCAGCGCGGTACCGGGCAGGGCCGTGACCAATGCGTTCGCATCGGCAAAACCCAAACGGGTGGCCAAGGTGTTGAAGGCGGCGTTGGTCGGTGCAAACACCGTCAAGCTCGACGTCGGGGCGCTCAAGGTGCTTGCCAATCCGGCCTTGGTTACCGCGGCCACCAGGCTGGAGAACGCGGCTGGATTGACCTGAGCCGTCTGCACGGCATTGAGCACGCCGGGAGGAATGAGAACCTTGTCAACGATGTGCACCACACCGTTGCTGGCTCGCGCGTCTGCGGTCGTCACGGTGGCCGTGGTCAACGCCGAGTCTGTGATCTTCACGCCCGATGCCGTGTTCAGAGCCAAGGTGGTGGCACTGCCGCCGAATGAATAGAGGGTGGCTTGCGTGGGGCCGCCTGCCGACAAATCCGCCGCGCGTTTTTCAGTGCCCAGCACGTGGTAGGTGAGGATGTTGGAGAGTGCCGAGGCCGGCAAGGCATTCACCAGTGCAGTGGCATTTGCAAAACCCAACTGCGTGGCGAGGGTGTTGAACGCTGCATCGGTGGGCGCGAAAACAGTGAGCTTCGCGTTGGCGTTACTCAAGGTGTCGACCAGCCCCGCCTTGGTGGCAGCGGCTGTCAGCGCGGTCAGGTTTTGCGCTTGGGCGAGTTGAACGATGTTTTGTGACGGCCCGGTGGTCGCGGCGGGGTGATCGTCGCTGCCGCCGCAAGCGGCCAGGAAACCCACCGCGGAAACGGTGAGCGCTGCTTTTAACCAATGAATCATGGGTGCTCCTTGCTGTGTTTGGTGTTGGCTTGACCTGAAAGAAGGCAATACGACACGCTTTCCAACCGTCAAGTTCATAATTTGAACTGAACGGTTCAAAAAGTCAACAACAAAGTTTTTTATTTACACTTAACAGTAAATATAAGACCGCTTAGTCGAAAAATGAGCAAAGCGGCTTAAAATGCGACCATGGTCAAAGTTTCATTCCGTCAGCAGGTGCTGAAAGCACGCGAAGAAGCCATCGTCAGCGCGGTGAACCGCTTACTCGCCGACAAGGGCTTTGACGCGATGACGGTGGACGAAGTGGCCGCGGAGGTGGGCATCGCCAAAGCCAGCCTTTACAAACACTTCACGTCCAAAGAAGAGTTGGCGGCTGCGGCCATGGTGGCCATGTTGGAGCGGGCCCTGGCCCAGCTCGATGCCTTACAAACCAATGCCGAAGCACCCGCGATTCAGCAACTGCAGGCGGTGGCGCGTTGGACCATGCAGGTGCAGCTGGCGGGCGACATGCCGTCGCTGCCGGCGCAAAACTCAGCGCTGAGAACCGCGCTGATGGGCCACAAGGTTTACCTGGACAGGCTCATGGAGCTGAGCGAGCGGCTGGGTCTGTGGATCACTGCGGCGCAAAAAGCCGGTGACCTGAATCCTGACTTGCCCCCAGAGTTGGTGCTTTACACCCTGTATGCCCGGGCTTGCGATCCGGTACTGGGTTTGCTCAAAGCGGGCGGACAGTACAGCAACGAACGCATCATTGAGATGCTGCTGCTGACCTGTTTTCGCGGGCTGGCCAGCAGGTAGCAGCGGGACAGGCCTTGGGCTTGCCGCCCGCTCGGCGCGGTTTAACGCACCAACAGCACCGGCGTTTTGCAATGGGCCAACACCTTGTTCGCCACCGATCCCAGCACCAGGTTCATCAAATTGCCCTGGCCATGGGAGCCCATCATCAGCAAATCGAAGTCACCTGATTCAGCCGTTTTGGAGATGACGTCGGCCGCCGATCCCACCTTGCTGATGCACTCCGCAGCGATGCCGCGTTTGCTGAAAAAACTGCGAATGGGTTTGAGGACTTTGTCCCCTTCTTCCTGGTAGTAGTTTTTGAGTGTTTCTTTGTCCAGCACGGCCGCAGCCCGCGGTGGAACCGGCGTCACCACGGTGAGCGCGGTGTATTGGTGGGCTGCGCCCAACCACTCGTCATGGGCCGTGAGGTAGGCCAGCGCTTTTTTGGTGTAGCTGCTGCCATCGACGGCAATGAGAATTTTCATGAAGGTCTCCTGGTTGAAGTGATTGGCATCACGGCTGGAGTGTGGCAGAACCTACTCAGGTGCTTCTGCGCCAAGTCAAACGCAACGCATTTCGTGGCCGGCCGGGCCTCACCGTCACAACACCTCCACCACACGCTGGCCATCGTAGTGGTCTGTCTCCCCCTTGTGTGCATGGCCCCGAGCGTTGCACGCCACGCGAGTGGACGTGCAGTTGTGATCCACCCGGTAGTCGTGGCGGCAATGCAGGTGGCCATGCAGCCACAGGTCGGCCAGCGGCAGCAGGTCATCGTCGGCATTACAAAAGCTGGCGCTGGTGGGTTGCTGCCCATAACGTGGGTCGGCGCTTTTGATGCTGGGTGCGTAGTGGGTGATGACCACCGTGCGGTCCCAGTCGCCGGTGGGTTGTTGCAATTCCTGAGTCAACCAGCTTTTGCAGCGAAGCGCCTCGGCACGAACCGCTTCGGGGTCAAACACCTGGCCATGGTGGGTGGCCTGCATCACCTTGACGAAGTAACCGGCCGCGCGCTGCGCTTTTGCACGCTGTGCCGGGCCGAAGGTGTCAAAGTCACACCAGCGTATGGTGCCCAGGAATCGCACGCGCAAACCCGAGCTGCTGGTGAAGCACCAGCTTTGTTGTTCCAGTAGCGTGATGCCCAGCGACTCGCAGCGCTGACGCAAAAGCGGCCAGGCGTCATTGAGCTCACGTCGATCAAACTCGTGGTTGCCCGCCACGAAGAGCACCGGCACCGGCCAGTTCGCAAACTGCGACAAACCCGCCCAACTGCTGTCGATGTCACCGGCAAGCACCAGCAGCTCCGCACCCATGGCGGCTTGGGCGGTGAAGTCTTCGGTTTCTAAGTGCAGGTCAGACAGCAGTTGCAGGCGCATGGGGACGGTTCACCTCAAGCCGCACCGTGGCAGGCCTTGAACTTCTTTCCACTGCCGCAGGCACAAGGGTCGTTGCGCCCTTGTTTGGGGGTATCGCGCTGGACAGTTTCCACCTTGTAGCGCGAAGCGCGGGTCAGGTCCCACAGGTCGGCCACGGTCACCACCAGTTCTTCAATCGCGGCGTCCAGCGTGGTGAGCGGGTGTTCCTGGTCCAGCAGGGCCACGAGCTTGCGTTCTTCGTCGTTTTGCGCGGGCAGGTGGCGGTAAAGGCGCGCCAGGGCCACATGCACCGCGTCGTCTGGCATGTCGGACAAGGCCGTGAACTGCTCGGTGGCCAACAACAAGCCGGTGACCCAGGGCATCAGCGCCTGCGAGACTGGCGGCAGGTCGGAGACGGCCTGGGCATCGGCGTCCTCGCTTTTGTTTTGTTCTTGCGCCTCGGCGCCGTCGCTCTCAGTCGCGCCTTCGTCGTCCAGCTCCAGGATCAGCGGATTGAACCAACCATCCTGCGCCATGGCCCGGTTCAGCGCGGCATGGCGCTGCATGATCAGGCTGTGCGTGCGCGCCAACCAGGCGGCGTCCACGGTGTCGGGCAGCGGCTGGCCGTCGGCATCAAATACAAAAGGCAGCCACTGCGCCTCGTCCAGCAACACAGGCTGCACCAACACACCACAAAGGAAACCGTCGAGCATCACCGCATCCAACGCCTCCAGCGGTTTCGGCGTGGCGGCCAGCAGCTCGTCGAGTTCAGCGAACTCGGCATCCGTGAGGTCACGTTTGGCGCTGGCGCCGCTGCTGGGGATTTGCGAGAGGGTCATGGGGGCGCTTTCTATTTGTCGGGCGATGAGAGGGCGCTACTGTGCCACAGCGGGGCATGGTGCTGGGGCGCGATCATCCCGAGTCGCTGAGCCTAGATCTCTAGGATCAATCGATGGGGGCGAGACATCCCGCCTTGCAAATCTGCCGGGCTTGCGCAACAAGCGGATCCGAATTCAGCGTCTCGCGAATAATCTTCAATCGTTGTGCCTATGCATTGATCGGCGAATTACAAAAGCCTAGCCACGGCATGTGAACTGCTCCGTGCCATGACCTGTCGCGCTCGGCTTGGTAAAAGCTTCTTTCAAACCCATCACCATATGCTGCATTGATATTTCTTCTGTCTATCTGCTGGGCTACCCAGCCTTAAAGTTGCGCACGTAAACCGTTTTGAACTAAATCAAGGCGCAGGTGCTGGTTTTCAGTCGATGAATCTGCCGTCTTGCCAGTATTCGTAGGTGGCACCTTCTGTATTGATCCAAAAGACGATTCCGTAGTCGAGATTTTCAACTTCGATGTCTATGGGTGGGTAGCCACCGACAGAAATCACTTCGCAAAAGGACCTACTCGGAAGGTCGTATTCAATTGCCCAGGGTTCCACCACCACTCGCACTGGTTCTGGCGACGCGTTGCTAACGCGAACCGAGCCGCGTTGTTTCATTTCGGCGGCCCAATCAGCTGGAAAAGTGCTTCGTACGCCAAAGTGCAATGGGTTGCGCGGTGGAAAATCCAGGAAGCGTAGAAGCCGGACTGGGTCATAAATGTTGAACGTCTGGTCAGACCTGTGTCGGAGTCAAGTTTGCCATTTCTCCTAATCAGTGCCCATCCCGTTGATTCCAATCACATTTCCGACAAAGCCAGCCCGTACGGGTTCGTTCGCCGACGCGGAACGGGCAAGAGAGAGTGCTCCCCCGTTGCAAGCTTGCCAACTCAAAGAATGAAACCGTCGCACCGCCCCGCTCAGGGTGCCAGGACCACAAGGCGCGGAAAGTAACTTCTGTAGGGTGTCGGGTCTCGGGTGAGAACGCTGAGGTTGGACACGGCGGCATGGGCGCCGATGTAGAAGTCGGGTAAGGGCAACTGCTTGGCCCCCCCTCTTTGCCGATAGAGGGCAAACGCTGCGGCGGTCAGCGAGGCGCAAGCCCATGGCAGAGGTGTGCGCAGTGTTTCGTAGACATCAAGCAATGCATCCAGCGCTTGAACGCTCGGGCCGGGAACCAGCAGTTCGGTGTAGATGATGAGGTTCACATGAAGCGGCGAGCGTTCGCTCAGCAACTGGAGCTGCTCCACCGCCCAGTCATGCCACGGGCTGGTCTCGTCGATGCAATCGACCCAGACGTTGGTATCAACCAGCGTGCCAGCACTGCCGTCGTAGTTCGAGAGGCTAGCGACGGCCACGGCGCGCAGCGGGGGTGGTCGGGGTTTTGCTGTCGCGCAGGAAATTCATGATCTCTTCTGCGCCGAGTTGTTGGAACTCAGGACTCATGCTGCGCCTAACCCGAGCCGCAGCCGCACGAAGCTGGCTGCGACGATCACCCTTCACGGCGGTCCCCACCGGGGTGATGACAATCTTGCTGCCCTCCAAGCTGAAAGACACTTCGCTGCCGGGGGCCACGCCAGCCGCTTGGCGGATGTGCTTCGGAATGGTGACCTGACCTTTTTCAGTGACAAGCATGAGGCACCTTTTGGTAAGAATATGAAGTAGGAATTCTACCCAAAGGCGGTCGTTGAGGTGGGTGATTTTTGACGGCGGTCTTCACCGGTGAAGGTGCGCGTAGCCCCACCCCTCACCTCCAAACCTTCCCCAACCGCCTCGCCGCCGCCGCCAGTTCTTTCTCCGGATACCCGGCATACCCCAACAACCACCCGCGCCGAACCTCTTGGATGCAGTAGCGGGACAGCGGAGCCAGATAAACGCCAACGGTCGCTGCGGCCTCGCACAGCGCCGTGTCGCGCAACGACGAGCGCGTCTCCAACGTGGCATGCATGCCTTGCCAACTGAAGGGCACTTGCATGGCACCTCCCGTGGCTTTGGACAGGGCGTGAATCATGGCTTCTTGTCGCTCCCGGTACAGGGCGCGCATGCGGCGCAAATGGCGCAGCAGATGGCCTTCCTGGATGAAACGCGCCAGCACGTCTTGGACCGCACCGGGCGCATGCCGGTCGGCCAGGGTTTTGGCGCTCGCAAAGGCGTCCACCAAATGCGGCGGCAGAACGATGAACCCGAGCCGCAGGCCGGGGTGCAAGGTTTTGGAGAAGGTGCCCACATAAAGCACCCGCGCGCCGTGGGCCATGCTGCACAGGGCGGGAATACGTTGGTCGCCGTATTGGAATTCGCTGTCGTAGTCGTCCTCCACCACCCAGGCCTGTTGCCGTGTTGCCCAGGCGAGCAATTCGGTGCGGCGCGCCAGGCTCATCTTCACGCCGAGTGGGAACTGGTGGGTGGGCGTGACCACCGCCATCCGCGCCTCGGGCCACTGCTCAGAGCCTTGCGTGATGCACATGCCTTGTGCGTCCACCGCCACGGGCCGTGCGTGTACGCCCTGGCTGAGGAGGTTGGCGCGTATGCCTTGGTACCCCGGGTCTTCCACCAACACCTCTTCGCCCGGGTCGAGCAACAAGCGGGCGAGCAGATCGATGGCCTGCTGCGAGCCCGAGGTGATGAGCACTTGTTCGCCATCGCACTGAATGCCGCGCGACACCAGCAGCCACTGGGCGATTGCCTGGCGCAGCGGCGGGTGGCCTGCTGGATCTTGGTAGTGGGCCAAACGGGCGGTTTGGTCTGGGGGTGTTTGTCGTTCCAGCTTTTGCCAGGTTGAAAAGGGGAACTGATCGATGGCGGGTTGGCCGATGCGAAAGGCGCTGGGCAGTCCGGTGGGCGGCTTCCAGTGCAGGGCGGTTTCGGCGATCAAACGCCCGCGTTGTGACAGAAGCGGGCTGCTGCCGCGGGTGTTCCATGGCGACGGCACGGAGGTGCTGCGTTCGCTGTTCGGCCGTGGCGCCACGTAGCTGCCATCGCCCACACGGGCGGTCAGGTAGCCCTCTGCTTGCAGCCGCTCCATGGCCCACAACACGGTGTTGCGGGACACGCCCAAGACGCGCGCTTGTTCCCGGGATGCCGGCAACTTGCCACCAGGCGCAAAGGTGCCGCGTTCGATGCTTTGTCGCAGCCGCAAATACACCTGCTGGCGCAGCGAGTCGGGCTTGGGAATGGTTCCGTGGCGCATGAAAAATTGGCACCTTGAAGTTGTTATATGAACCCTACGATAGGGTGCCAATACAAAGCCGTCAAACCATCCTTATGCCGCAACAACTCGCCAACATCCAGGTGACCGTCGCAGACTTGCGGCGTCCTGAGGAGCTGCAAGCTGCAGCCGCACTGTTCGACGCCTACCGTCAGTTTTATGGGCAACCCAGCGATGTTGTCGCGGCAAGCAACTTCTTGCGTCAGCGTGGGGAGCTGGGCCAGTCCGTGCTGCTGTTGGCACGTGATGCGTCTGGACACGCCGTGGGCCTTTGTCAGAACTATCCGAGTTTTTCCTCTGTTTCGATGGCCCCGATTTGGGTGCTGAACGATTTGTTCGTCAGCCAAGCTGCCCGGCGTTGCGGTGCGGCCCGGGCTTTGTTGGCGGCGGCTGCCGACACGGCCCGCCGTGCGGGGGCCATTCGTTTGACCCTTTGCACGCAGCAGCAGAATCACCGTGCGCAGGCGCTTTACGAAAGTTTGGGCTGGTTGCGTGACAGTGAGTTCTTCACTTATCACCTGCGTTTGCCGTCATCCTGAAATTTTGTGGACTGCTGCGCGTTCAATTTCTTCAAGAGGAGCCTTTGATGTCAACCCACACCGCTGAAATCCAATGGACATGCCAGGGCGAATTTGCCAGCAAGCGCTACAGCCGCCGCCACGAATGGCGTTTTGATGGTGGTGTGGTGGTGCCGGGTTCGTCGTCTCCCCATGTGGTACCCATGCCTTATTCCGATGCCAGCGCGGTCGATCCCGAAGAGGCCTTTGTCGCCTCGCTCTCGAGTTGCCACATGCTGTGGTTTCTGGACCTGGCCTGCCGCGCCGGGTTTGAAGTGGCGTCTTACAGCGATGTCGCCGTGGGTGAGATGGGGCCGGATGAATCCGGTCGTATGGTGATGAAAACGGTGTGCCTGCGTCCGGCCACACGTTTTGTGGGCAGCAAGCAGCCCGGCATGCCCACCTTGGTTGACCTGCACCACAGAGCGCATGAGGCATGTTTCATCGCCAATTCGGTGAAGACCGAGATTCGCTGCCAGCCGTCCATCGTTGAGCTGTGAGGTGCCTCCATGTACTCGCCCGCGCAGTTTGTCGAAAGCCGCCCCGAGGTGCTGCAGCAGTTGTTGCAAGCCCACCCGCTGGGTTTGCTCATCACGCACGATGGTCAGGAGGTCGAGGCCAATCCCATTCCATGGCACCTGGACCCAGACCCCGCCGGCGGGCCGGGCATTCTGCGCGCGCATGTGGCGCGGGCCAATCCGGTGTGGCAACGGGCGCGGCGTGATGTCGATTCACTCGTGGTGTTCCAGGGGCCGCAGTGTTACATCAGCCCGAATTGGTACCCGAGTAAAGCCATCACCCACCAAGAAGTGCCCACATGGAACTACTGCATGGTGCACGCCCGTGGCCGTTTTCAGGTTCATGAAGATGCCGCGTGGCTGCTGGACCTGATCACGCGCCTGAGCGACACACACGAACAAAACCAAGCCCAGCCCTGGTCGGTCAATGACGCCCCCAAGGCCTACATCGACAAGATGCTTGCCGCGATTGTGGGCATTGAGATTGTTTTGACCTCACTGACCGGCAAGTGGAAAGTCAGTCAAAACAAAAAAGAAGTTGATCGCCACGGCGTGGTGGCGGCGTTGCGGAGTCTTGAATCTCAAGAGGCCAGGGCGATGGCCGATCAGGTGGCCGCGCCTGGGTTGACATCCCGAGCGGCAAGGTAACGCTGCTCCAGTTCCTGGCGCAAGGCTTTGCGCAGTTTGGCGGCCTCAAAGCGGCGGCGTTCTTCTTCTGTTTCCAGTTTCAACGGGGGCACCTTGACCGGTTTGCCGTCGTCACCCACCGCCACCATGGTGAAGAAACAGCTGTTGGCGTGGCGCAAAACCTGGGTGCGGATGTTTTCGGCCACCACCTTGATGCCCACCTCCATCGACGACGTACCAGCATGGTTCACACTCGCCAAAAACGTGACCAACTCGCCCACATGGATGGGTTGCCGGAAGGTGACCTGATCCACTGACAAAGTCACCACATAACGGCCCGCGTAACGGCTGGCGCATGCATAAGCCACTTGGTCCAGCAATTTCAAAATGCTGCCGCCATGCACATTGCCGGAGAAGTTGGCCATGTCGGGCGTCATCAGCACCGTCATGGAAAGTTGGTGGTTGGGCAGGTCCATGGTTCAGCTCTGTTTCAAAGGTTCAACGCGTGTGGGCACACGTTGCGCCAAGGCGCACATCAATTCATAACCCACCGTGCCAGCCGCATGCGCAATCTCATCAATCGACAGGCGGGCGCCGCTGGCATCTTGCCCCCACAGCGTGACAGGCGTGCCCACGCCAGCCTGCGGCACCGTGGTGAGGTCGACGGTGATCATGTCCATCGACACCCGGCCCGCCATGGGGCAGCGCTGACCGTCCACCAACAACGGTGTGCAGTTGGGAACGACCCGCGGATAACCATCGGCATAACCACAGGCCACCACGCCGATGCGCATGGGTTGTTGTGCGGTGAAGCTGGCGCCGTAACCCACGCGGTCACCGGGCTGAAGTTCTTGTACCGCAATGATTTCGCTGCGCAAACTCATGGTGGGCCACAAATCCCAGTCCGGGGCGCTGTGGTCCGGGAAATCGGGAGAAGAACCGTAGACCATGATGCCGGGCCGGACCCAGTCCGCGCGCACGCTGTCAGTGTCGCCAGCAAAACGCAGCGTGGCAGCGCTGTTGCACAAGGAACGCTCGCCGGGCAGGTTGGCGGTGGTGTGGGAAAAAACCTCCAGCTGCTGCGCAATGCCTTGTGGCCCGTCGGCGGTGGCGAAGTGCGTCATCAAAGTGATGTTGTCCACTTGTGTGAGGCCCGACAAGCGCAACCACGCATGGCGGTAGTGCTGGGGAGCAAACCCCAAACGGTTCATGCCGCTGTTCATTTTCAGGAACACATGTTGGGCGGTATTGGTTTTGTGCGCGGCCAGCCAGTCAATCTGGGCTTCGTGGTGCACCGTGTGCCACAAGTTCAGCCGCGAGCACCATTCCAAGTCCCGGGCTTCAAAACAACCTTCGAGCATCAAGATGGGACCGCGCCATCCCAACGCGCGGATGCGGGCGGCTTCGTCAAAGTCGAGCAGGGCAAATCCATCTGCACCTTGCAGACCTTCATACGCACGCTCCAAGCCGTGGCCGTAGGCGTTGGCTTTGACGACGGCCCAACACTTCGCGTCGGGCGCAGCCGCCTGTGCTCGAGCCAGGTTGTGTGCCAGTGCGTCAGGATGGATCAAGGCATGAATCGGGCGGGGCATGGGGCGGTGGCGTGGTGGATGGATTGGGACCGGATTCTGCCAGCCCCCACCACCGACACGGAATTTCACAGCCTGCGTGCTATAAACCCGGCCTTGAGGGAGACAAGCACCCGGGCATTCCAGAAGGTCTGACAAAACGGAAGCCCCACACGCTGACCGCGAGTGACTGAAGCGACATACAGGACTGAATGAAAAAAGGCTTCTACACCATCATGTCAGCGCAGTTTTTCAGCTCGCTGGCGGATAACGCGCTTTTTGTGGCGGCGGTTGAACTTCTCAGAACGTCGGGCCAGCCCAGTTGGCAGGGCGCGGCGCTCGTTCCAATGTTTGCACTCTTTTATGTGGTGCTGGCGCCCTTCGTGGGCGCGTTTGCCGACGCCATTCCCAAAGGTAAGGTCATGTTCTTCTCGAACCTGATCAAGGTCGTGGGCTGTTTGATGATGCTGTTTGGCTCGCACCCTCTCTTGTCCTATGCGATTGTGGGTTTGGGGGCGGCAGCCTATTCACCCGCCAAGTACGGCATCTTGACCGAGCTGCTTCCGCCGTCTCAACTCGTCAAAGCCAATGGCTGGATCGAGGGCCTCACCATCGCTTCCATCATTTTGGGCGTGTTACTGGGGGGGCAGTTGGTTGGGCACACCATTTCCACGCTGCTCTTGTCCATCGACATGCCCATGGTGGACACCCACATCAACAGCGCACCTGAAGCGGCGATTGCGTCCATCATCGCCTTGTATGCCCTGGCGGCTGCCTTCAATCTGCGCATCCCGCGCACCAATGCGCCGCTGCAACCGGTGGCGCATGGGGTTGTCGGACTGGTGCGCGACTTCGCGCAGTGCAACAGCCGCTTGTGGAATGACAAACTGGGCCAAATCTCGCTGGCGACAACCACCCTGTTCTGGGGCGTGTCGGGCAATTTGCGCTACATCGTTTTGGCCTGGGCGGCCGCAGCGCTGGGTTATGGCACCACGCAGGCTTCGTCCTTGGTGGGGGTGGTGGCTTTGGGTACTGCCGTTGGTGCGGTGGTCGCGTCGCTTCGCATGCGTTTGGACCAGGCCACGACGGTGATGCCGCTGGGGATCGCCATGGGCTTGCTCGTCATTGGCATGAATTTCATCACCCACGTCGGCGTGGCCGCACCGTTCTTGGTGTTGCTGGGGGCCATTGGCGGTTACCTGGTGGTGCCGATGAATGCACTGCTGCAGCACCGGGGCCACAACTTGATGGGCGCAGGCCGTTCCATCGCCGTGCAAAACTTCAACGAACAAGCCTGCATCCTGGGGCTGGGTGCGCTTTACACCGGCATGTCACGCCTGGGTTTGTCGGCGTTTGTCGCCATCAGCGCATTCGGCGTCTTGGTGGCGGGCACCATGTGGATGATCAAACGCTGGCACGACCGCAACTGTGTGCTTCACCGCGATGAGCTGGAGCACCTGCTCAAGCTGGCACGCAGCGACACCCACCACTGACCTTTCCCTTGTTCATGCTCTCTTCGCGCACCGGCGTCTGGCCTGCACTCGCCTTGCTGTTCAACGCCCTGGTCTGGGGCCTGTCGTGGTGGCCGTTTCGCCAGATGCAAGCCCATGGGCTGCATCCTCTGTGGGCCACGGTGTTTGTATTCGTACTTTGCACGGTGGTGATCACCTGTTGGCGACCACATGCCGTCAAAGAAGTGCTACGCACACCGGCACTGTGGGTGTTGGTTGCTGCGGCGGGTACCACCAACGCCGCCTTCAATTGGGCTGTCTCCATCGGCGATGTGGTGCGTGTGGTTTTGCTTTTTTATTTGATGCCGCTGTGGGCAGTTCTTCTCGCACGCTGGCTTTTGAGAGAGCCGCTAACCCCGCGAGCTGCTGCGCAGGTGCTGCTGGCGCTGACGGGTGCGACCGTCGTGCTGTGGCCCACAGACGCTTTGGATTCGTCCTGGTGGCAGCACATTCCTCTGCCCACCAACTTGGCAGAGGTGTTGGGTGTGGTGGGTGGTTTCACCTTTGCTTTGAACAACGTCATGCTGCGCCGGGAAGCGCAACGCAGCGAAGCGGCGCGAGGCTGGGCCATGTTCTTTGGTGGTGTGTTGGTGGCAGGTGTGTTGGCGGTTGTACTCACCGCCTTGGGCAAAGTCGCCATGCCGCCGGCTGTGAATGCAGTTTGGCTGGCGCCCGCCCTGGTTTTGAGCGTGCTCTTTCTGGCCAGCAACATGGCCTTGCAATATGGTGCCGCGCGTCTGCCCGCCCATGTGACGTCGGTGGTCATGCTCAGCGAGGTGGTGTTTGCGGCAGTCTCGGCCACCTGGTTGGGTGCCGGGGAGCTGACGGCGAGAACCTGGATCGGCGGTTCTTTGATTGTGGGCGCCGCCCTCCTCGCCACGCTTTCGTCGGTGAAGAACAAGGCGTAGCATGGACAAACTCGTTGCTTTTGGGAGTCCAGCATGTCCGTCAAAACCATTGCCGACTTTGACGCCATAGACATCACGGGGAAAAAAGTCCCGCTGTCCAAGTACCGGGGGCAGGTGGTGTTGATTGTGAACACCGCCAGCAGCTGCGGTTTCACGCCGCAGTTCGCTGGACTGGAGCAGCTTTGGCAGTCACACCAGAACCAAGGGCTGGTGGTTCTGGGTTTTCCTAGCAATGAATTTGGGCAACAAGACCCCGGCACCAATGAGCAGATCGCCTCGTTTTGCCAAATGAACTATGGCGTGAGTTTTCCGATGATGGCCAAAGTCCGAGTGAACGGCCAAGAGGCCCATCCTTTGTGGCAATGGCTGACGATGCAAGCCCCCGGTTTGCTGGGAAGCAAGTCGGTGAAATGGAATTTCACCAAATTTCTGGTGGGGCGTGACGGCCAGGTTTTGCGGCGTTATGCGCCCACCGACACGCCCGAGTCCATCGCCTCGGACATCGACAAAGCCCTCGCTTTACCGGGCGGCTGAGTCCGTTTCACGGCAAGGGCTCAGCTGCCCTGCCCACCTCAAAAAAAATCAAAACACTAGGGATAGTGCTTGAAGGCCCTTTTGCGCCCAGATATAGTGTGTTAAAAACATCCCAAAGTAACAAAAGCAATTAGTTGCTTAAGTTGTTCGGAAAGTAGGCGGGCTGAGCAGCGGTTGAAGAGACTGGTGGCTCAGGCGGGCGGGTGCGCGGTCAGGCATCTGTCAATTGGAGACACATAAGGGGTTCCTCCATGCAAAGTCTTTTCGCATCCGACGCGTTCGCCACGCGGTCTACGGGGGTTGCCGTACCGACCCGGGCACCACTGTCCGGCAGCTCGTCTCTGGCGGCTGTGGACGACCCCGGGGTGCGAACTGGCTACCAAATCATCCGTCGCAACGGAGCCGTGGTGGCCTTTGAGCCGGGCAAGATTGCGGTGGCATTGATGAAAGCGTTCCTGGCGGTGCATGGCACCCAAGGCGCGGCCTCGGCCAGTGTGCGCGAGACCGTGGATGGCCTGACCGAGTCTGTGGTGCGAGCGCTGCTGCGTTCACGCCCGGCAGGCGGCA
>Ga0315906_10004112_pt1 | contig 18881 bp, 14 predicted proteins | sample LakEriMetagenome_4_FD_203526 | JGI IMG/M metagenome (GOLD analysis project Ga0315906, IMG submission 203526) | Freshwater fungal communities from buoy surface, Lake Erie, Ohio, United States - Buoy 2 MA122 | ecosystem: Environmental > Aquatic > Freshwater > Lake > Lake biofilm | place: USA... | reverse complement strand
CGCCGGGCCGCATCACGATGTGGCACTCCCCCGGTGGCCCCGGCGTGCGCGTGGACTCGCATGCCTACACCAACTACACCGTGCCGCCCAACTACGACTCCATGATCGGCAAGATCATCGTCTACGGTGACACCCGCGAGCAGGCGCTGGCCCGCATGCGCACCGCCTTGTCCGAGACGGTGGTCGAGGGCATCCAGACCAACATTCCCCTGCACCGCGAGCTGATGGTGGACTCCGGCTTCTGCGCAGGCGGCACGAGCATCCACTACCTGGAAAAGTGGCTGGCGCAGCGTAAGAAGTGAAGCGCCGATGTTCGAACTGACCCTCGGCTGCCCGCAGGCCCTCGTGGAGGCTGCGGCAGACGCATTGAGCGACGAATTGGAAGCGCTGTCAGTTTCCGTCGAGGACGCCGATGCGGACAGCCCCGCCGAACAGGCCTTGTACGGCGAACCCGGCCTGCCGCCGCCGCAGGCCGGATGGGAACGATCCACCCTGCGGGCCCTGTTCGAAACCGAAGCGGAGGCCACGCAAGCAGTCACCCTGCTGATGGCCCAGGCCTGGACCAAAGGGCTGGCCTTGATCGCCATGGCGCCCGTGGCCGACGAAGACTGGGTGCGCCTGACGCAATCACAGTTCGTGCCCGTGCAGATCACGCCCAGTTTCTGGATCGTTCCCACCTGGCATGAGCCCCCCAAAGATGCCCAACGGGTGATCCGGCTCGACCCCGGGCTGGCCTTCGGCACGGGCTCCCACCCCACCACACGCATGTGCCTGCGCTGGATCGCCCAGCACGCCGACACCCGCCAGCCTTGGACCCGCGTCCTCGATTACGGCTGCGGGTCAGGCATCCTGGCCATTGCCGCAGCGCTGCATGGCGCCGGCGAGGTTGACGCAGTGGACATCGACCCGGCCGCGGTGCAGTCCAGCCAGGACAACGCACAGGCCAACGGCGTGTCGCTGCGCTGCGGCCTGCCCGATCAAGCCGCCGGCACCTACCCGCTGGTGCTCGCCAACATCCTGGCCTCTCCCCTGAAACTGCTGGCTCCCCTGCTTTGTGGTCACCTCGAAGCGGCGGGCAGGTTGGTGATGGCCGGCATCCTGGAGCGCCAGGCCGAGGAACTCAGGAGCGCCTATGCGCCCTGGATCGACCTGGAGGTCACCGACCTAGAGGATGGCTGGATCCTGATGACCGGGGCCCGGCGCAGCGCCTGAAGCCAGTGGGCCCTTCCAGATCGTGGCCCGATGATCAGATGACATTGACCGCTCGATGCCCAGGCTGTGACACCGTCTTCAAGGTGGTGCCGAACCAGTTGCGGCTGGCCGAAGGTTGGGTCCGGTGCGGGCGTTGCAACGAAACCTTCGAGGCTCGCGACGCAGTGGAGCAGATGCACGCCGCCTCGGCATCGGCGGCGGCCGTGCCGGGCGCTGCAGGCTCTGGCGCCAGCACATGGCCTGACGGCCCGCAGGCGGACTGGTTCCCCGGCAGCGAATGGGCCGGGAAGTCCAGGCCCGCAAAGCCACCTAAACCCTGGGTCACCGCAACCTGGGCCGTGGCCGGCTCGATCAGCCTCGCGAGCCTGCTGGTCCAGGCTGCGCTGGCCTGGCATGACGAACTGGCCCATGCCGCACCCATCCTGCGGCCGGTCCTGGAGGTGGTCTGCGTGATGGCAGAGTGCCGGATCGAGCCGGCGCGCAGGATCGAAGCCTTGACCATCGAGTCCAGCCAACTCACCCAGTTGGGTGGCACCGTCTACCAGTTCTCGCTCACCGTCCGCAACCGCGCTGCGGTGGACCTCACCCCGCCCGCGCTGGACCTGGTGCTGACCGGCCAGGACGGAGAAGTCATCGCCCGAAGGGCACTGCGCTGGGCGGACTTCGGCCTTCGCACGCGGTCCATCCCGGCGCAGAAGGACCTGAACCTGCAGGCCCACCTCAACACCGGCAGCACGGCCGTGACCGGCTTTACGATCGAGTTGTTCTACCCCTGAGGCCCGGCTTCGCCCCGGCCGCCACGCCCCCTTACCCGGAGACACCATGCCCGCCTTGATCTGCGGATCGCTCGCCTTTGACACCATCACGACCTTCCCCGGTCAATTCAGCCAGCAGATCCTGCCGGAACAGCTGCACATACTGAACGTGTCCTTCCTGGTGCCCGAACTGCGGCGCGAGTTCGGCGGCTGCGCCGGCAACATCGCCTACAACCTGCGCCAGTTGGGCGGCGACCCCGTGGTCATGGCCGCGATCGGCAACGACGGAGGCGACTACCTGGAGCGCATCCGTTCCTGGGGCGTGGACACCTCGATGGTCACCTGGGTGGAGGACCACTACACCGCCCAGGCCATCATCATCACGGACACCGACAACAACCAGATCACCGCGTTCCATCCGGGTGCCATGCAAAAAGCCGGTGAGGTGAAGGTGCCCACCCGTGCCGACCTCAAGGTCGCGATCATCGCGCCCGACGGACGCGACGCCATGCTGAGCCACGCCCGGCAGTTGCACGAAGCTGGGATCCCGTTCGTGTTCGACCCGGGACAGGGCCTGCCGATGTTCGACGGGGCCGAACTGCGCGACTTCATCGCCCAGGCCCGCTGGGTGGCGGTGAACGACTACGAAGCCAGGATGTTGTGCGACCGCACAGGCCACACACTGGAGTCTTTGTCGACTTCGCACCTGTCCGGCGTGATCGTCACGCTGGGGGCGCAAGGATGCGACATCTGGGTCCAGGGGAGCAAGGAACATGTGCCCGGCATCGCAGCGCAGGAAGTGCTCGACCCGACCGGCTGCGGCGATGCGTTCCGTGGAGCCCTGCTCTACGGGTTGGAGCGGGGATGGTCGCTTCAACGCTGCGTGGCCCTGGGCAACCGCCTGGGAGCCGCCAAGATCGCCTGCCGAGGGGGCCAGAACCACCGCGTCGACCCGGCCTGGGCTTTGAGCTGACCGCAAACCCGGCCCGGCCGCGCCTGCCCGTCAAACGCCTGTTTTCGAATGCCAGCCACCAGGAAATGACCCGGCCGAGGCCGGGTCATGCATGCAACACGCCAAGGGCGGCACAGCGCCGCCCCGGCCCTGGATCCATCAGGGCTTGTTGCCAGTCGGAAACGGCCAGGCCGCTGCCGGGCTCAGAGCGGTCTTCGCTGCAGGAGCAGGGGCAGCAGGGGCAGCAGGAGCAGGGGGCGCCTTCTTCGCTGCAGCCTTCTTTGCCGCAGGCTTCTTGGCTGCAGGAGCCTTCTTCGCCGCAGCCTTCTTCGCAGGCGCCGCCTTCTTGGCCGGTGCAGCCTTCTTCGCGGGTGCTGCCGCCTTCTTGGCCGGTGCAGCCTTCTTCGCAGGTGCCGCCTTCTTGGCCGGCGCTGCCTTCTTCGCAGGCGCCGCCTTCTTGGCCGGTGCAGCCTTCTTCGCAGGCGCTGCCTTCTTGGCCGGTGCAGCCTTCTTCGCGGGCGCTGCCGCCTTCTTGGCCGGTGCAGCCTTCTTCGCGGGCGCTGCCGCCTTCTTGGCCGGTGCGGCCTTCTTGGCCGGTGCGGCCTTCTTCGCAGTTGCCATAACGATCTCCTTGATCAAGTTGCAAAGAGCACCGCGCCGCTCGATACAGCGCGGAGATTCGCCAGCCTCATGCGAACGCCGCATGCAACAGCATGTCGGCGAAGGAAGGGCCCGGCGAATGGTGAAGCAAGCCTGCACACCGTTTCTGTCGGCGGTGCATCAGCACTTGCAATGGGGAACATGAAGGTTGCTTGAGCAGTGGTGACAAGGTCGCGCACAGATTCAAGGTCATGTATCGACAGTAAAGAACCTGAGTGTCATCAGTCCCAGGACAGGGCACCACCGGTCTGGTACTCGATCACCCGGGTCTCGAAGAAGTTGCGCTCCTTCTTCAGGTCGATCATCTCGCTCATCCAGGGGAAGGGGTTCTCTTCCTGGGGGAACAGCGCCTCCAGTCCGATCTGCACCGCCCGGCGATTGGCGATGTAGCGCAGGTAGCCCTTGAACATGGACGCGTTCAACCCGAGCACCCCGCGCGGCATGGTGTCCTCTGCGTAGCGGTACTCCAGATCCACGGCCTTGAGGAACAGCGCCTTGATCTCGGCACGGAACTCCTGCGTCCACAGATGCGGGTTCTCCAGCTTTATGGCGTTGATGAGGTCGATGCCGAAATTGCAGTGCATCGACTCGTCGCGCAGGATGTACTGGTACTGCTCCGCAGCGCCTGTCATCTTGTTCTGGCGACCCAGCGCCAGGATCTGCGTGAAGCCCACGTAGAAGAACAGGCCTTCCATCAGGCAGGCAAACACGATCAGGCTCTTCAGCAAGGTCTGGTCGGTCTCGGGCGTGCCCGTCTTGAAATGCGGGTCCATGATCACGTCGATGAACGGGATCAGGAACTCGTCCTTGTCACGGATCGACGACACCTCGTGATAAGCGTTGAAGATCTCGCTCTCGTCCAGGCCCAGCGACTCCACGATGTACTGGTACGCGTGGGTGTGGATGGCCTCCTCGAAGGCCTGCCGCAACAGGAACTGGCGGCACTCTGGCGCCGTGATGTGGCGGTAGGTGCCCAGGGTGATGTTGTTGGCCGCCAGTGAATCAGCTGTGACAAAGAAGCCCAGGTTGCGCTTGACGATACGGCGCTCGTCTTCGGTCAGGCCGTTGGGATCCTTCCAGGTCGCGATATCGCGCGACATGTTGACTTCCTGCGGCATCCAGTGGTTCGCGCAGGTGGCCAAGTACTTCTCCCAGGCCCACTTGTACTTGAAGGGCACCAACTGGTTGACATCGGTCTGCCCGTTGATGATGCGCTTGTCCGCCGCATTGACGCGGCGCAGATCGGCCTGTGCATCGGCCGACTGTGGCTGGGGCGCAGCGGGCACCGAGGCCCTCGCCTGATAAGGCGCTGCCGTCACGCCGGCTGCGGGCATCGCAAGCGTTGCAGCCACAGGCCGTGAAGGCATCAAGCCCGGCGTCGACTTCGGTTGTGTGGAACGACTGTCTTCTTCCCAGACCAACATGGGGTGATGTCCTCAGAGACGTTGAATTATCGGAGCGATGTGTCGCAAGACCAAGCACTTCTTGCTGCGAATGTCATCGGGATCGGGACACGTTCGGATCGGGAGCCCTCGGTGGCGGGAGAAGCCCACCGCAATCGGCTTTTGGACTCCCTCATTTCCCTATTGGCACGCCTCGCAGTCGGGGTTGTCGATGGAGCAGAACTTCACGTCGCTTCCAGGCGTGGACTCGACTTGCGCCATCTGCGACTGCGCCTTGGCCGCAGCAACTTCCATCGAAGACGAGACACCTCCACCGGAAGGCACCGAATTGAGTGCACCCGGATGCACCGTGGACTTCTCGGCGTGTGTGGCGCCCATGGTGCGCAGGTAGTACGTGGTCTTCAACCCGCGCAGCCAAGCCAGGCGATAAGTCTCGTCCAGTTTCTTGCCTGAGGCGCCCGCCATGTAGATGTTGAGCGACTGGGCTTGGTCGATCCACTTCTGACGGCGCGACGCTGCTTCCACGAGCCAGACCGGCTCCACCTCGAAGGCCGTGGCGTACAACTGTTTGAGTTCCTCGGGCACGCGATCGATCCGGCGCAGCGAACCGTCGAAGTGCTTGAGGTCGGACACCATGACGCTGTCCCACAGGCCCAGTCGCTTGAGGTCGCGCACGAGGTATTCGTTCACCACAGTGAACTCACCGGAGAGGTTGGACTTGACCGAGATGTTGCCGAAGCAAGGCTCGATGGAGGCGTCCACGCCGATGATGTTGGAGATGGTGGCCGTGGGCGCAATGGCCACGCAGTTGCTGTTGCGCATGCCGTGCTGGGCAATGCGCTCGCGCAGCGCGTTCCAGTCCATGGTGGACGAGCGATCCACCTCGACATGCCCGCCGCGATGACGGGCCAGCAAGTCCAATGAATCGATGGGCAGCACACCCTGGTCCCACAGGGAACCGCGATAGCTGGAGTAGCGCCCGCGCTCCTGGGCCAGATCGGTGGAGGCCCAATAGGCGTGGAAACACACGGCTTCCATGGAGCGATCGGCAAACTCCACGGCCTCCTGGCTGGCGTAGGGCACGCGCAGTTGGTAAAGGCAATCCTGGAAGCCCATGATGCCCAGTCCGACCGGTCTGTGCCGCAGATTGGAATCGCGCGCCTTCTTGACCGCGTAGTAGTTGATGTCGATGACGTTGTCGAGCATGCGCATGGCCGTCGACACCGTCTTCTGCAACTTCACCTGATCGATCGTCTTGCGCCCGTCCGGCCCGTCCGTCAGATGCTGGACCAGGTTGACCGAGCCGAGGTTGCACACCGCGATCTCGGTATCACTCGTGTTCAGGGTGATCTCGGTGCACAGGTTGCTGGAGTGCACGACACCGACATGCTGCTGCGGACTGCGCACGTTGCAGGCATCCTTGAAGGTGATCCAGGGATGGCCCGTCTCGAACAGCATGCTCAGCATCTTGCGCCACAGGCTGCGGGCGGGCATGCGCTTGAAGAGCTTGATCTCACCACGATCGGCCTTGGCTTCGTAAGCGGTGTAGGCCTGTTCGAAGGCCTGACCAAAGAGGTCGTGCAGGTCAGGACAGGTCGACGGCGAGAACAAGGTCCAGTCACCGTCCTCTGCCACACGCTTCATGAACAGGTCGGGGATCCAGTTCGCCGTATTCATGTCATGGGTGCGACGGCGGTCGTCACCGGTGTTCTTGCGAAGCTCCAGGAATTCCTCGATGTCCAGGTGCCAGGACTCCAGATAGGAGCACACCGCGCCCTTGCGCTTGCCCCCCTGGTTGACCGCCACCGCCGTATCGTTGACGACCTTCAGGAAAGGCACCACTCCCTGGCTCTTGCCGTTGGTGCCCTTGATGTAGGACCCCAGCGCGCGCACGCGTGTCCAGTCGTTGCCCAGACCACCGGCAAACTTGGACAGCAGCGCGTTTTCCTTCAGCGCCTCGTAAATGCCATCCAGATCGTCCGCTACCGTGGTGAGATAGCAACTGGACAACTGGGAACGCCGGGTGCCGGAATTGAACAGCGTGGGCGTGCTGGACATGAAGTCGAAACTCGACAACACCTCATAGAACTCGATGGCTCGCGCCTCGCGGTCGACCTCGTTCAACGCCAAGCCCATGGACACCCGCATGAAGAAGGCCTGGGGCATCTCGATGCGTTGCTCGTCGATGTGCAGGAAGTAGCGGTCGTACAGGGTCTGCAGGCCCAGGTAATCGAACTGCAGGTCACGCTCCGGCTTCAGGGCGGTGGCCAGGCGCGCGAGATCGAACTGGAGCAACTTGTCATCGAGCAGTTCGGCCTGGACGCCCTTCTTCACGAAGCCGGGGAAGTAGCCGGCGTAGGCCATGGCCATGTCGGCGGTATCCACCTCGGCACCCATGATCTCGCGCCGGATGGTGTGCATCAGCAGGCGCGCCGTGGCACGGGTGTAGGCAGGCTCGCGCTCAAGCAAGGTGCGTGCGGCCAGGATGGCGGCCTTGTAGACCTCGTCGATGGGCACGCCGTCGTACAGGTTGCGCATGGTCTCGGCCAGGATCGGCTCGGCAGACACGTCGGCCCCCAGGTCTTCGCAGGCCTGCTGCACCAAATGCGTCAGCGCGGCGACGTCGAGGGCCACCCGCTGGCCCCGGTCGGTGACATGGAACTGCGGCATCCTGGGTTCGGCCGATGCCGATTGCCGCGAGCGTTCCTGGGCCCTGCGGTCCCGGTACAGGACGTAGGCCCGGGCCACCTCGTGATGCCCGCCGCGCATCAGGCCCAGTTCCACCTGGTCCTGCACATCCTCGATATGGAACGTACCGCCACCCGGGCGCGAGCGCAACAGCGCGCGCACCACGGCCTCCGTGAGCCCGTCGACCGTCTCGCGCACGCTGGCGGACGCAGCGCCCTGGGTGCCATGCACCGCCAGGAAGGCCTTCATCAGCGCCACCGCAATCTTGCTGGGCTCGAAGGAGACGACTGCGCCGTTGCGGCGGATGATCTGGTAGGCCGTGTAGGCCGATGTCGCCGTGGCGGACACGGTACTACGTCCGGGCATCGGCACAAAGGCTTCCTGGCTGGAAAGGACAACTGACTGCATGCGGCTCCTCATGGGCTGTACCGGGCCTGACTGCCCCTGTGCGCAGGGCAACCCCGAAAATGTAAGTGGATTGGCGGACACTATATATGGTGTGGCCGAAGCGCTCAAGGCACTACCGGTGGGGTCGAGCTGTGTTTTCCCTGATTGCCATCAGGTGGGATCAGAAGTGTCCGACTCGACGCCAATGCCCAGCCTTGACATGCGGTAGCGCATCTGGCGCAACGACAGGCCCAGGCTGGCGCCGGCGGCCGTGCGGTTGAACCGATGCCGCGCCAGTGCCCGCTCGAGGATGGCCCGCTCCACGCTGTCCAGATAGGCCTCCAGGCTGGCCGGGAGTTCCTCAACGGCATGCGAAGGCGGGACCACAGATGCTGCGGACGCCGGCACTTCATCGGGCAGCTCGAAAGCGGGTGACGACAGTCGCACCTCCAGCGCCTCAGCCACGGGAGCAGGCCTCGGCTGAGCACCCAGCTCCTCCACGCCAATGGTGTCGGCCGAGGACAGGGCCAGCGCACGGTGCAGCATATTTTCCAGCTCCCGTACGTTGCCCGGGAAATCATGCGAACACAGGTGCACCAGGGCCTCTTCGCTCACTCGCGGCGGCGGGTACACGCCGCTGTCACCGCAGATGCGTTCCAGGATGTCCTCGCAGATCGGTGCCAGGTCCGTGAGCCGGTCCCGCAGCGGAGGCACCGGAATGCGGATGACGTTGAGGCGGAAGAAGAGGTCCTGGCGGAATCGACCTGCCTGTACTTCCAGCGGCAGGTTGCGGTGCGTGGCACTGACGATGCGGGCGTTGCAGGGCACTTCCGCCGTGGCTCCCAGGGGCCGCACGCTGCGCTCCTGGATGGCTCGCAGCAGTTTGCTTTGCATGCGCAGTGGCAGATCGCCGATCTCGTCAAGGAACAGTGTGCCCCCCTGCGCGGCCTGGAAAAAGCCGGGCCGGTCGTCCGTGGCGCCGGTGAACGCGCCCTTGCGGTAGCCGAAGAATTCGGACTCGAGGAGTGCTTCGGGGATGGCGCCGCAGTTCACGGGCACGAAGGGGCCCGCCGCACGGGCAGAGGACTGGTGGATGGCCCGCGCAACGAGTTCCTTGCCGGTACCGGACTCGCCCACCACCATCACTGGCGCCATGCTGCGCGAGACCTTGTCCACCAGCATCCGCACATGGTTCATGGCGGGCGAATTCCCCACCAGGCGCGCCATCTCGGGCCGCAACGCGGCCGACGGCGGATCTACCCGGGCTACCGGGACGGGACGCTGGGCCTGCGGCGGTGGCGGAGACTGCCCCAGCGCCGCGGCGACCACCGAGCGAAACTGCCGCAGGTCCACGGGCTTGGTGAGGTAGTCGAAGGCACCGGCTTTCAAGGCCGCCACGGCTGTCTCCGCAGAGCCGTAGGCGGTGATGACAATCACCTTCTCACTGCGGCCGGTTGCTTCAGTGTGACGAAGCAACTCGATGCCCTGCCCGTCGGGCAGCCGCATGTCGGTGATCACCAGGTGAAAGGTCCGGCGCTGCAGCGCCTGCATCGCCTCCTGCACAGAACCCGCGCACTCGACATCGTGACCCTCGCGCAGCAGGGTCAGTTCGTAGAGTGTCAGCAGGTCGGGCTCGTCATCGACGACCAGCAGTCTGTAAGGGTCCGAAGCCATCAGAGCGAACCCCAACCGGAAGACGCCGCCGACAGCCCGGGCAACAACACGACAAAGGCGGTGGCGTGCCGCTGCCCCGGGTCAAGCCGCACATGGCGGATGTCCGCACCGTGCCGCTCGCACAACTCCTTGCAGAGGTACAGGCCCAGGCCGGAACCGCGGCTGCGAGTGGAAAAGAAAGGTTCGAACAAGTGCAACTCGACATCGGCGGAGATGGGCGGTCCGTCGTTGCTCACCATCAGCACCACGCCATCACCCAGGCCCAGATCCACCGTCACCGTGACTGCACGGGCTTCGCGCGACGAGTGCCGGTAAGCATTGTCCAGCAGGTTCACCAGGATGCGCCGGAGATGTTCAGGGTCGAACCAGGCCTGGGCCTGTTGCGAACACAGGTTCAGCTCCACCACGCCAGGCCCGACGCCGCCCGTGCCGCGCCAATCGTTCACCACGGTGCGGACGAGTTCCACCACGTTCATGGCGCCAGCCCGGCCCGCACCCGTGGGCAGGGACTCCAGGATATCGTCGACCAGGCGCCGCAAGCGGACCACGTTGTCCGCGATGATCGACACGAGGCGCACCTGCGACCGGCCCAGCCTGTCTTCGGACAGCAGCTCGTTGGCCTGCGCGATGGCAGCAAGGGGATTGCGGATCTCATGGGCGATGCCCGCCGACACCCGGCCCATGGCCGCAAGCTTTTCCTGCTGGACGCGCACCTGAACGACGCGCTCGTCCTCGAGCAGGAGGACGCAAAGATCCTGCTCGGGGTCCTCGAGCCCGGGCATGCGGTCCGAAGCCAACTGGCGCGTGAACCGCAGGCGCACGCGCAGCTTCGTCGGCACTGCTGCGCCCTGCGGGCCGTCAGGCCAGGACACGACGCGCCCACCCGCGGGCCACGCATTCTCGGCACGGGCACGTTCCACTGCACGCAGCAAGGGCGACCACGAAGGCCCCAGGTGCTGCAGGCTGCTGTGGGAAGCCGGGTCACTTCCGGACAGTCCCAGAAGAACCTGTGCCGAGGGATTGAGCGCCAGCACACGTCGATGCCGGTCGATCACCAACAGGCCTTCGCTCATCTCCTGGATGACCAACTGGTTCAAGCCCGCTTGCTGGCGGACTCTTTGCTGGCTGTCCACAGCGGCCCGCTCCTCCCGCCGCAGGCGCGCGGACAGTTCGCCCGCCAGCCACGCCATGGCCAGCAACCCCATACCCGCCAGCACAGACCCCAACCAGGCGGGCGGCGCCACAGGCGACCTGAGGCTGAGCGACCAGGCATCGAACAGCAAGACCACCGCCACCACGGCAGCGGTGACCAGCGCGCCCGGGCGTGACATAAGCACGCCAGCCATCAGCACGGGCAACACCAGCAGGGCGCCGTGGTTGAGTCCGGCCGCAGACTCGTTGCCCAGCAGCATGATGAACGCCACGAGGTCCGCGCCGATCGTCAGGACAATCCAGGCCCGCGGACTAAACCGGATCACGGCCCCGGCGCGGCCACGGCCCCACATCCAGCCCGCCAGGGCACAGGCTTCGAGCGCGTACAAACCACTGATCAGCAGCGCAGCCGTCCTGGGCGAATGGCCTGCTGCAGACCCCAGAAACTGCATGGCTGCCAAGAGCAGGCCGACGGCGGCACGAGCAGCCAGATAGGTGCGGAATATCCTCCACAGCGAACGTCCAAGAGCCGAACCAGCATCTGAAACCGACGCACTGGCAGAAGGGCCGGCCGACAGCGAATCGAGCCACAGAGGATTGAGCCACAGCCCTCCCGCTGCGGAAAGATGCCGGGCCGATGAGGCAGCGCTGCCTCCGGCGGCCGACTCTGGAGCATCCCTGAACCAGGACGCGGCGCCCGACGGGTCGGAAGCCCTGGCGCCGTTGGAATCGACGGTGCCATCAACGGCACCCGGGCGGCCTTCGGCAGGCACGGGCATCTGGCTGAACCGTCCGCTCTCAGCGCGGGCCGGCCTGCCGGTGCGACGGCCCGCAGTACGGCAATTGCCCGTCGAAGACGGCCTCGTCGGCGGGCAAGTGGACACCGCAATGACGGCAGGCCACCATCTCGCCAGGTGCTGCCTTGTCGGCCCCGGCGCCTTCGGACGGGGCTGCCTGCGGCGAACCGCCGGTGGCGGCCCCTGTGGACCGCCCTGGGCCAGGATCACGGGGCTTGCGAAAGCGGGAGGCCAGCATCCAGATGCCCACCACCACCACGACCAAGACCAACAGGTACTTCATGATCGCCAGGCCCTCATGCCGCGGAACGCGACAGCAGCACTTCCAGCACGAAGCGTGAACCTACGTAGGCCAGCAGCAGCACCAACGCCCCGGCATACAGCCAGCGTGTGGCGTGGCGGCCGCGCCAGCCACGACCATGGCGACCCGCCAGCAGGAGGGCGAAGATCGACCATCCCAGCAGGGACAGCACCGTCTTGTGGTCCCAGCGCCACTGGGGGGAGGTGACGATGCCCAGGGCAATTGCCGCCGACAGCACCACAAAACCGGCCTCAACGAAGCGGAAGGTGATCCGCTCGATCTGCAGCAAGGGCATGCCCGCCACCACGGGTGCAAGGCTTCTGCGCTGGCGCAAGCGGCGCTCTGCAGCATCGAGCAGCACCCCATGGAGAACCGCAGCGCCCATCAGGCCGTAGCTGGCCACGCCCAGCAGCCAGTGCAGCGGCGCCCAGGCCGAGCCCAGCACGCGCGCCTCGCCGGGAAACAGACCCTGCACCACCACGGCAGCGGCGCCAATGCCGGCCAGCACACGCCTGACCACGGGCACGGTGATGAAGCGACCATCCAGGGCGTGAATGGCCAACGTCAAGCACACCGTGAGCGACAGTACCGGGCCGAAACCCAGGCGGGCGGCAGCATCGTGGAAGCCCAGGCTACCGATCTCGCTGAGCAGCATGGCCGCATGGGCCGCCACCGCCACCACGAAGGCCGGCATCGCCACACGGTCGAACCGGGCGCTTCCACCCAGCAGCGACACGGCGTAGGCGGTCACGGCCAGTACAGCCAGCAACAGCGGCCATCCGCTCGGCAACCCGGTCGATAGAATCATTCGGCACAGTGTACGGTGCAGCTTCGCCTGAACACTGCACTTGCACACGGTTCCCGCCACCCCACCCGCCACCGCGCTGCCCCACGCCTTCGGGCAGATTCATTCCATGGCCACCCACCTCACTGATCGCCTGTCACGCCTGGTCAAGACCATGCGGGGCCAGGCCCGCATCACCGAAGGCAACGTGCAGGACATGCTGCGCGAAGTGCGCATGGCGCTGCTGGAGGCCGACGTGGCGCTGCCCGTGGTGCGCGACTTCATCGCCCGGGTCAAGGACAAGGCACTGGGACAGGAAGTGGCGGGCTCGCTCAACCCCGGACAAGCGCTGGTCGGCATCGTGCACAAGGAGCTGGCGGCCACCATGGGGGAGGGTGTGGCCGACCTCAACCTGGCCACGCAGCCCCCGGCGGTGGTGCTGATGGCCGGCTTGCAGGGCGCCGGTAAGACCACCACCACCGCCAAGCTCGCCCGGCACCTGATCGAGAAGCGCAGCAAGAAGGTGCTCACGGTCTCGGCCGACGTGTACCGCCCAGCGGCCATCGAACAACTCAAGACCGTGACCGCGCAGGCTGGGGCCGAATGGTTCCCCAGTGCGCCCGACCAGAAGCCGGCGGACATCGCGCGCGCCGCGCTGGACCACGCCAGGCGCCACTATTTCGACGTGCTGCTGGTGGACACCGCCGGCCGCCTGGCCATCGACGAAGCCTTGATGGCCGAGATCCGGCAGTTGCATGCGGCGCTGAACCCGGTGGAAACCTTGTTCGTCGTGGATGCAATGCAGGGCCAGGACGCAATCAACACCGCACGCGCCTTCAAGGACGCCCTGCCGCTGACGGGCGTGGTGCTGACCAAGCTCGACGGCGACTCGCGCGGTGGCGCGGCGTTGTCGGTGCGCCAGATCACCGGCGTGCCCATCAAGTTCGCCGGCGTCTCGGAGAAGATCGACGGCCTGGAGGCCTTCGATGCAGAGCGCCATGCGGGACGCATCCTCGGCATGGGTGACATCGTTGCCCTGGTGGAGGAAGTACAGAAGGGCGTGGATCTGGCGGCGGCCCAGAAGCTGGCCGACAAGGTCAAGAGCGGCGACGCCTTCGACCTCAACGACTTCCTGTCGCAGATTTCCCAGATGAAGAACATGGGGGGCCTGGCCGGGCTGATGGACAAGCTGCCCTCGCAGCTGGCCTCCCGCGCGGCCGGGGCCGACCTCGGCAAGGCCGAGCGCGACGTGCGGCGCATGGAGGGCATCATCTGCGCCATGACGCCGCTGGAGCGGCGCAAGCCCGAACTCATCAAGGCCTCGCGCAAGCGCCGTATCGCCACCGGTGCCGGCGTGCAGGTGCAGGAGGTCAACCGCATGCTCAACCAGTTCGAGCAGATGCGCGACATGATGAAGAAGATGAAGGGCGGCGGCCTGATGAAGATGATGCGCCGCATGGGTGGCGGGTTTCCGGGAATGCCGGGCATGCCACGCTGACCGCGCTCGGCATCCCACCCTCGCCAGTGAGAGGCTGGCGACCGGTGTGTTGACGCCGGGTTACTGCACCAGGGCCTGGGCAAACTCCCGGGCATCGAAGGGCTGGAGATCCTCCAGCTTCTCACCCACCCCGATGAAATACACCGCCAGAGGCCGGCCCTCTGCAGTGCACCAGCGCGAAATGGCTGCCAGCACCCCGCCCTTGGCGGTACCGTCCAGCTTGGTGACGATGAGCCCGGTGAGCTGAACTGCAGCGTCGAAGGCCTTGACCTGGGCCAGCGCGTTCTGACCCGTGTTGCCGTCCACCACCAGCAACACCTCGTGCGGCGCGCCCTCCTGTGCCTTGGCGATGGTGCGGCGGATCTTCTTGAGCTCTTCCATCAGATTCTGCTGGGTAGGCAGCCGTCCGGCCGTGTCGGCAATCACCACATCGCAGGCCCGCGCGCGCCCGGCCGTCACGGCGTCGAAACTCACCGCTGCAGGGTCACCCCCTTGCTGGCTGACGATGTCCACTCGGTTGCGGTCGCCCCAGACCGCGAGTTGCTCACGCGCGGCGGCGCGAAAGGTGTCGGCAGCGGCCAGCAGCACCTTCTGACCGTCGGCGGCCAGATGGTGGGTGAGCTTGCCGATGCTGGTGGTCTTGCCCGCGCCGTTGACACCCACCACCATGAAAACCGTGGGGGTGGCCTGCCCCACCTCCAGCGGCCGCTGCAAGGGTTGCAGCAACTCGGCCAACGCATCCACCAACAGCGTCTTCACGGCTGCCGGATCTGTAGCCTTGGCGTCCTTGACCCGGCGCTTCAGGTCTGCAAGCAACTGTTGCGTGGCGGGCAAGCCCGCGTCGGCCATCAGGAGGGCCGACTCCAGCTCCTCGTACAGCGCATCGTCGATCCGCGTGCCAGTGAAGACCTGGGCGATGCCCTGGCCGGTCTTGCGCAGGCCCGCCTTCAGACGGCTGAGCCAACCCCCGCGCTCGGCGTTGGCATCAGGCAGCCCAGGGGCCGCCCCGGCCGCAGGCGGGGTAGGCTCCGCAGCCTCACGGCGCTGCAGCGCTTTTGTCGGGGCAGCGTCGCCTCGGGCCTCGATCGCCGGGGGCGTCTTTTTCTTGAAGAAGCTGAACAGGGACATGCGGTTCAAGGGCCGGACAAGGACGACCGGCCGGCCGCTATAATGATGGGCTTCAAGGCGCTTTAGCTCAGCCGGTTAGAGCGACGGAATCATAATCCGCAGGTCCGGGGTTCGAATCCCTGAAGCGCCACCAAAACGACCGATACAACAGCCCGCCAGGTTCCATCTCGCGGGCTGTTGTTCTTTTCAGGCTGACCTCACTGGTCATGCAGGCCGCTCAAAGACCCAACCTGCCCAGGCGCTGCGCCTCGGCCTGCTTCTTCTCGAAATCGCGCCGGCGCTGTGCCTGCCGCTCCAGCTCCTCATTGCGCGCCTTGTCCAGGTCAGGCGCGGCAGTCACGCCCTGGTCGAACGTGAGTTCGGCGTCCGCACCGATGCCCACCGAGGGCGCACCACGCTGGCTGCGCAACTTGATGTTCAGACGCAGTTCGTTGGACGAGTCAGCGTTGCGCAGAGCCTCGTCGTAGGAGATGAAGCCGCGGTTGTAGAGATCGAACAAGGCCCAGTCGAAGGTGCGCATGCCGGACTCGCGGCCACGCTCCATCAGCGGTTTGATCTCGTGGAACAGGCCCTTGAAGATCTTGTCGGCGATGGTGGGGGTGTTGATCAGGATCTCGATGGCCGCCTTGCGCCCGGCGCCATCTTCGGTGCGGATCAGGCGCTGCGAAACGATGCCGCGCAGGTTGGCCGAAAGGTCCATCAGCAGTTGGGGCCGGCGCTCCTCGGGAAAGAAGTTGATGATGCGGTCGATCGCCTGGTTGGCGCTGTTCGCGTGCAGCGTGGCCATGCACAGGTGGCCCGTCTCGGAGAAGGTGATCGCATGCTCCATGGTCTCACGGTCACGGATCTCCCCCATGAGGATGACGTCGGGGGCCTGCCGCAGCATGTTCTTCAGCGCGGCCTCCCAGGAGTGCGTGTCCACGCCCACCTCGCGGTGACTGATGAGCGACCTCTTGGGCTCGTGGATGTACTCGATGGGGTCTTCCACCGTGATGATGTGCCCGGGGGTGGTGGCGTTGCGGTGGTCGATCAGCGCCGCCAGGGTGGTGGACTTGCCCGACCCCGTGCCCCCCACGATGAGCAACAACCCGCGCTTGCTCAGGATCAGGTCCTTCGTCACTTCGGGCAAGCCCAGCTTGTCGGCGTTGGGGATTTCGTTGGCAATGGTGCGGATGACCATGGCCACGTTCGTCTGCTGAACGTAGACGTTGACCCGGAAGCGCGACACCTCAGGCACGACGATCGCGAAGTTGGACTCCATGTCGCGGTCGAACTCCACGCGCTGGCGGTCGTTCATGATGGAGCGCGCCAGCACCCGCGTGACGTCGGGATGCAGTTTCTGCTGTGACAGCGGGGTGAGCGCTCCGTGGGCCTTCATCGTGGGCGCCGAGCCGGCCGAGATGAACAGGTCTGACCCCCCGGCCTGGGCCATGGCTGTCAGCAGCTTGTGCATGTAGGCCATGGCCTGATCGTCGCTAAGCATGGACAGGTCCCTTTCGTGCGTCCCGGGTGAGCTTTACTTGCCTTTGCCCGCCTGCGCCTTGTGGCGGGCGACGGCCGCCTTGAGGTCTCGGTACTCCTCGCAGCCGAAGCGGCAGGCCTTGTCCAGCCGGGCCAGCATGGCTTCAGCCCCGGCGAGGTCGCCTTTCATGAGGAACAGTTCGCCGTAATACTCCAGAGCAAGACGGTGCCGGGGCTCGATCTCCAGGGCACGCTTGTAGTGCACTTCGGCATCGGCGAGGTCGGGCGGCGACTTCTTGCGCAAGGCGTAGCCCAGCAGGTTGTGCCAATCGGCGCTTTCCACGGCGTTGGCCGCACGCAGGGCGGCGGCCATCTGCTCAAAGCGCTGTGCCTTGAGATCGGCGCGAGCGGTGGTCAGCCAGGGCGGATCGTTGGGCGATGGGTCACCCATGGCGGCGTTGCTCGGTGAGGCGGCCAGGAGCGCGAGGAGAAAGAACGCGAGGACCCACCACGGGCGCAAGAACCAGGCTACTGCATGAAGAGAGGGACCACGGTAGGCACCCGGCGCAAGGTCTGCGTCTGCGGTGGCCACGACTGCGGTGACATGAAGGGTGTGCTGCATGCGAAAGTGCTCCTTTAGAGTCTTCAGGATAACGGCAAGGACGCCAAATCGGCGACAGCCCTCACCGCCAGGGTTTGGCTGCGGCCACGCAGCGCCACCTCGTGCGGCTCGCCGGGGGCTGGCGTGAGGCCTGCGGCGTCAAACACGGCCTGCGACACCAGCAGCTGCGCGCCGAAGTCCTTGGACAGGCTCTCCAGACGGCTGGCGGTGTTGACGGTGTCGCCGATGGCGGTCAGACCCGTGGCCGGCCCGTGACCCAGCACGCCCACGATGGCCGGACCCAGGTGCAGCCCGATGCCAATGCGCAGCGGCGATGCCAGCTCACAGGCCAGCGCCTGGTTGAGCTCCGACAAGGCCAGACCGATGCGGCGTGCCGCGTCCAGCCCCTGCCGTGCGGCCACTTCAGGCGCGGACTCCAGGCCGAACAAGGCCATCATGCCGTCGCCGATGAACTTGTCCACGCGGCCGCCGGCTTGCTCCACTGCCTGACCCACGCTGCGAAAGTAGCGGTTGAGCAGAAACACCACGTCAAAGGGCAGGCGCTTCTCCGACAAGGCGGTGAAGCCTCGCAGGTCCACGAACATGATGACCATCCGGCGCTCCTCCCCCACGGCCAGTGTGGTGCCGCGGTAGGCGTCGGCCGGCTGCGCATCGGGTGGCAGCAGCTGCATCACGCTGTACTCGCCTGGCGGCGGGCGCAGCTGGCAGGCCAGACGAACCAGGGGCGGAGAGCCCAGGCGCTCCAGCACCTGTGCTTCATCGGCAGACGGCGCCGGCAGGCTGGTGACATCGCCGCCGAGCTGCACCCGGCAGGTGGAGCAGCGGCCACGCCCGCCGCACACCGAGGCGTGGGCGATGCCCTGCGAGCGGCTGGCCTCCAGGAGGCTCAGCCCCGCCGGCACGTCCACCGTGGGGCCACCCGCGTAGCGCAATCGCACGCCTTTCTGCCGCTTCAGCCAGAGCGTGCGCACCTGGCGCGCTGCCAGGGCCAGCAGCACCAGCGCCAGCGCCACGACCTTGAGCAGGTCCGAAAGAAAGTAGAGGTCGGCCACCTCGTCGCGGCTGGGCGCCCGCGTGACGGCAATGGCGGATTGCATCCTGGCAGGATCCTCCAGGATGGCGAGGACGGAGCCCAGCCCCACACCTGCACCGGCCAGGGCCATGGCGGGCAACAGCAGGGCGAAAGCGTACAGGCCGGGCAAGACCCGTGGGTACCAGGGCTTGACGCGCCACCAGAAGTGCAGGCCGATGCAGGCATGCAGCCACACCGCGATGACCAACGCGCACTGACGCGCGTTCTGCCACGGGTCCACCGCCATGGGCCAGAGGACCCAGAAATGGTTGGTGTAGACGCCGTGCAGTTCGTGAGCCACCCGGGTGCCGATGACATGGCTCATGCCCAGCGGC
>Ga0315906_10004110_pt1 | contig 18886 bp, 15 predicted proteins | sample LakEriMetagenome_4_FD_203526 | JGI IMG/M metagenome (GOLD analysis project Ga0315906, IMG submission 203526) | Freshwater fungal communities from buoy surface, Lake Erie, Ohio, United States - Buoy 2 MA122 | ecosystem: Environmental > Aquatic > Freshwater > Lake > Lake biofilm | place: USA... | reverse complement strand
CACCAAGTTTAGTTGTCGTTGTATCCCAAGTGATGTTATAAGATGTACCTGCACGATATGTTTCACCTGCAGTTCCACCGGGTGATGTGATTCTTGGCTTTGGTGGCTCTTGAGCTTTATACTCAGTATTGATTGGATTATAATTAGCCCATGGAAGATCCCAGCGAGTAGTGCCCATCGCACCTCTGAAATCGACTTTATCAAAGAATGAATCATCAATTGCAATGACACCATTTCTAGTGAAGTTAGCACCTGTCAACAAAGGAGAATTTGCTTGCAATGCAGGATTGAAGGTTACATCTGAAAAAGGGTTTTCAAGTCTTGCAGCAGCAGGGCTACTTTTTTCAATCAGATTATTGTATGGTCCTTTTGTAATCCAATTGGCATCCATTCCCGGTGGAGGAGTTCCACCGGCCAAGTTTAGCCATGAACCCTTGATACCATACCATGCACAATAGCGAACATGCAATGAATCTACATTTGCTGCATTCATGGTTGGTGTTTGTGCAATTTCAATTCCACGAGGCCAACCTAAGAATACCGAATTATATATCGATTGACGAGAATTTCTACGAATTTGAGCACCTGCACCGAATCTTGAATTCGGGGTATAAGATGTATCAGCCAAAGGGCCAATTGCTGTGATATTTGAAAAGATTGAAGAAGACAATGGACTATTGAATGTTGCAGTGGCATCATTATCCGCCTCAAATGCTTGAGAGGTAGATTGATCTGCTCTTGTTGTATAGCGCTGAACAATACCATATTGAATTCTTCCACTGAATCCATTATCAGTGTCAAAGTCATCATCCAATGCGCCAACTGAAATCAAATATTTACCATCTACATTACCACCAAACCACTCATAGGCATCATCATTCGCATAGCTTACTTGGATATATCGCATTGTTGTACCACGACCAACACCACCCATCGTGATACTATTCAATTCCTGATTTGGTTGAACTGATATACCTGCAAATTCTACTCGAACATATTGTAGAGATCCGCTATTGTCATTATCGTCAGTTCCACCATAATACCACTTGGTTTTATCATTTGGATCTGCGACTCCACCTTCTTGCGCGGCCTCGCCACCGGGATTATTGATGCGTGCTTTGCCATAAATCAAAAGACCGCCCCAATCGCCTGCTCTTCTTTCACCAGGAGGTGCAGATGAAGTCATGACGATAGGTAATGCCGGTGTTCCATTTGCAATGATCTTGGCACCACGATTAATCACAAGTGCAGAGTTCACACCCACTGTATCACCTACAAGGATTGTCCCTGCTTGAATTGTCAAGACAGCCGGTGAAACCACATGTACAAAGCCTTTTAAGCCATATATTTTTCGATTTGAAAGGAATACATTGTTAGTTATCGTACCGGTAATGACTGAATCCACTCTTGTAGGAGTTGGTCTCTCTATCACAATTGGATTTGTGCTTACACCAAATCTTGTTGTGTCAGAAAGTAAAACCATTCTCACATAACCTGTCAAAGTTGGTACAGATGGAGCTCTAAAGCCTCCATTGAATCTTCCTCTTCTATTGGATGAACTTGCATTACTATCCAAAACATTGGTAGCACCTGGCAAGTCAGTCCAAGGACCTGATGGAGTTGTTCCAAATTGAAATTTGAATCTTTGACCTAGAGTTGTTGTGGTTGTATCCCACACCAAATCATTAGAGCTACCTGCTCTATATGTTTCAAATGCAGCACCACCCGGTGATATGATCCTCGGGTTTTGTGCCCAAAGCTGCATTGACAATGCCAAGATTGCCAGAAATAGGGAAGCTATGTGTTTCATGGCCTTTTGTATAAAAAGTGAATGATTATTTCTTTATTGCCACTTATATGCTATGCTCAAAGAAAATGTGGTTCCGAACACATTTGATTGAACTGTGTTATCGCCTTGTTTCCAGTACAAAGTTTGATTGAGAAGATCACGTACTGATAGTTTCACATCAAACATAGAAGAAACTGTTTGTGATACTGAAAGATCCAAGAGATCTCTTGGTTCTTCATACCAATGTGGTGTTTTGCCATCGCGTTCAAGACCCGGGAATCGACCCAATTGTGCTACAGACACAATGCGTCTACCGGCTCTATTATATGCGATATTGACAGATGTTCCTGTTTCGGGATTCATATAGAACAAAGATGCATTGACTGAATATGGAGATTGTCCCCACATTGGTCTTGTCTCTTCTGAATTCCCTTGACTGATTGTGATCTCTGAATTGATGAGCGTTACATTTGTTCCAAACATGAAATTGGAGAACATGGAACCAAGGAAGCCGAGTCCTTTTCTGAATTCGAATTCCACACCATAATTATTAGCTGATCCATCTTTGATGATATTGCCGAGTGAATCACGAACCGCGCCACCATTTTCCCAGGTTCTATCGGGCTTACCGCCTGTTTCACCACTCAATGTTTCTTCAATCGGATTTCTGAAATTCTTGTAGAAACCACTGACTGAGAATACTTCGCCGGGACCCATGAATGTTTCAAAGCGCAGATCATAATTTTCAACTTGAGTACGATTGAGTTTGGTATTTCCACGAACATTCACAAGCTCATTGAAATTGTAAAATTCAAATGGTGCAAGTTCACGGAATGTTGGACGAGTGAGTGTTTGTGAAGCAGATGCTCTGATATTTGTTGTCTCATTCATTTTATAAATGAGATTCAATGCTGGAAGAAAATCGAATGTGTGATAATCAACTGTCGCGATTTGTCCATTCGAGAAAAATCCATTGAGATTGATTGTATTGTCTTCCACGCGCAAACCGGTGATAACGCGGAATTGCTCTGATCCAATTTCAAATGGTGAATCGATCATTGCATAGCCGGCATAGAGACTTTCCGTTCCTGAATATCCATCGCTTGGCTTGGAGTCCTCGCGCATATACAATGTGTCACCGCGCAAATCGAAATTTTGTGCACTGAATAATGTATCAGGTGAAGCTGCATAGAAATCAGTACCCAATAAACCGTTCGGATCATTGGAAGCAAGTGTGAAAGATCTAGCCGAGAAACCACGATCACGTGTTTCCATTAAAGCTCCGGTCTTCACCTTCAATTCAGCTGTGATTGGAATGGTAAGATTGAATGATCCACCATTGACTTTATCCGTGAGATTCGAGAAGAATCTTCCTGCAAGCGTACCATCACCCAATGGCTGAACATCAGCGATGAATGGTGCATCAGGTGAAGTTGATTGGCGTGAATAACGGAGTCTTCTGAAGTCAGGTTCATCTCTTTCTGATTGAGAATATCCATATCTCCAATCAAGCAACATATTGTTCAAAGGCAATGTATGCTCGCCACTCACTTGTGTCGAGATCAATTCTTTCTGCACGAATTGAGCACTGAATTGTCTGAAATCAATCCCTTGTGTTGAATCTGCGCCCTGAAGGAAAAGAGTTTCATCATCGATGGAGCGATTATAGATATTCTTGAAGCTGATGGAATTTGTTGTTCCGATTTTATAAGACACATTCATCAATCCACCGATTCCGGCCGATCTATTTGATACGGAACCACTGCTCTTGCGCTCATAAGAACCATCACCGAGCAATGTATTTCGGTCTGTTGCTGATTTGATCGCATAGGAATTTCCATGAGAAAGCGATGCAATAACGCCGAGTTCATTGCCACCTACTTCAAAGATGTCTGTATAAGCCAAATTCACACTGGTATTGGGATTCGCGGATGCAGAATCTTTTCTCCAGGAATCTGATTTCAAGTCACGACCAAATTGCTGAAGTCTTTCTTGTGCATCTAGCTTTCCGGCATATGCATCACGAATCATTCTGTCAGTCTCAGCTCTATTTGACGGTGCGCTTGAAGGTAATGATCTCATGCCATCATCAAAGCCAAGCCAATCGGAAGAACTTCCGGGAGTGCTCAAAAATGCATTGTCTCTCAGCGTTGTATTCGTATTGAATGCGCTTGAAATTGATGCCTTCAATGAAAATCCATCAGGAAAGTCGACGGTGTTCAATTGAACCAAACCACCCACGAAATTTCCGGGCAAATCCGGTGTAAATGATTTGGCGACATTTGCGCTTTGCAAGAATTCGGATGGGAACATATCAAAGGCGAATGAGCGCTTATCAGGTTCGGTTGTGGCCAAACCTGCACCATTCAATGTGGTATTATTATAGCGATCACTCACGCCACGGACATATACGAATTTGTCGCCCACGAGCGTCACGCCTGAAACACGCTTCAATGCTTGACCTGCATCACCATCCGGAGTTTTGGAGATTTCTTCTTTTGAAATCCCATCACTCACTTGTGCAGCATTCTTTCTTTGAGCAAGAATTGTGGATTGCGCATCATTGGAACGACGCGCTTCAATCACCACATCCTCGGTCTTTTTTGATTCCGGTGACATGGAAGCATTGATTGTCGTGGTTTGGCCGGCAGTTACGATCACTGAACCAATGGTTTTTGCGGAATAGCCGACAGATGTGAATATGATTGTATATGTGCCCGGAGCAACCGCTTTGATGGTGTACTTCCCTTTCACATCAGAAAAAGCACCTTTTTTGGTGTCTTTGAGGCGCACGGTCACACTGCGCATAGGTTCGCCGGTTTCGGCATCTTTCACATTACCGGAAATTATGCCGTCTTGGGCCCGGACATTTGCGGACATCATACATGCAATTCCGGTGAAGAGCATGAAAATTAGGACTTGAAAACGATTTCGCATTTGTAGAATAATCTAAAATGATACAACACACACTAGAACACTGCAAAACTACCTTCGTGATGTAACCTGTATGTTATGGCAATGTTAAGTCTTGGTAAAGTACCCTCTCTTTTCCCTAAATTTGCGTGAATAACTTTGGAGTATCTATGTCATTCGAACTATTGCAAACCTTATGTAAAACTCCCGGAATACCCGGTCGGGAGCATCAATTCAGAGATTATGTGTCCGGCATACTTGGTCCAATCTCAGATGAACCCCTAAGAACTGATCCGATGGGTAATCTTTTTGCGGTGAAAAAAGGAAATGGTACAGCGCCTCGCTCCATCATGCTTGCCGCTCATATGGATGAAATCGGATTTATTGTCCGCTTCATTACAAAGGAAGGATTCATTTATGTACAACCACTCGGTGGATTTGATCCTCGAGTGCTTATTGCACATCGTGTGACAGTACACACGAAGTTGGGTCCTCTGACAGGCGTATTTGGCTTTAAGCCGACTCATTTTACCACGCCCGAGGAGAGGAATAAGGTTGTTCCCCTGACTGATCTGTTCATTGATATCGGTTATCCTGCCGAGAAAGTCAAAGAAATGGTTCGCATTGGAGATCCAGTCACAATGCAATCGGATTTGATTGAAATGGGAAATCTCTATTCCGGCAAAACTTTAGATGATAGAGTTGGTGTCTATGTCATGCTCGAAGCATTCCGCAGATTCAAACAAAGCGCGGATCATATCCATGCAGTTGCAACCGTGCAAGAAGAAATCGGTGTGCGTGGTGCAAGAACCGCATCATTTGGATTGGAACCACATATCGGCATTGCATTGGACATCACAATCGCAGCGGATATTCCCGGTGTGGATGAGAAAGATCATTGCGTGAAGATTGGTCAAGGAGTTGGAATCAAGGTGATGGATAGTTTGTCTGTTTCACATTATGGACTCTATCAATTCTTCTGCGAACTCGCCGAGCGATTTGAAATACCGCATCAATATGAAGTGCTTCCAAGTGGCGGAACAGATGCCGGCGCAATGCAAGTCTCACGCGATGGCATTCCCGTGATCACACTTTCGATCCCATGTCGATATACGCATACCGTTGCTGAAGCTGTTCACAAAGACGATATCGAAGCAACGATTCGATTGCTGATAGCATTTCTTGAACATTCACATGAATTTACCTTCTAATGAAAAAGGCTTCCCTCGGGAAGCCTTTGATATTTCAGGTTGAAACAATATCAGAAATCAATTTTGATAGTACCTGTTGATGCATTGAATGTAACAGGGAATTCTCTGAGTGTTTGAGAAGGACCGCTCTCCAGTACATTTCCGAAGCTTTTTTCATCAACAGAATATTTCGCTTTCATCGGGCAAGTTTCACAAATGATTTCCTTACTTGCAGGATTACCTAATGCAGGTGCAGGAGACTTTTTCTCGCAATTTTTGGGACATCCAACAGAGATGCAACGATATGTGTCAATATCGGTTTTCAAGATAATGATTGGATTGCCATTATTATTTGAACCATATGTTCTTCGTACAAATCCATCAATATTTCCCAAACCCGGCTCATCGGCAACTTTTAACTCAATTGAATCATCACTCGGAGATGTTGAATCTGAGCACCCTGACAATGATAAATTCATGAATAAACCTGCGGAAGCAAGAGGAGCAATACCTAATGCTTTTAAGACAATTCTTCTTTGAGAGTCTGTAAGGGGTTTCTTCTCTGCCATCTAATTATCCGGTCATTGTAAAACAATTTATATTCAACATAGCGAGAAAATATGTTAGGAGCAAATTACTTTTTTGCGAAGACATTGTTTATAAAGGGATTATAACCATTCCTACATTTTTCTTAGGAAAAATGTTCTCATCTCGCCTTTCCCTTTAATCTGCATTGTACCTCGATCATGAATAGAAATCACTCCGAATGATAAAGTAATCGTATCCGGAAAAGATTCCGATCCAGACATACCACAAAGATTTCGGACAAATGATTCACTTACATGCACTTCTTCTCTTTGACCTTGAGATTCCATCCTTGATGCAGTATTGACAGTATCTCCCCAAAGATCATAAGTATATTTATGACCACCAATGACTCCTGCAATGACCGGTCCACAGTGTAAACCAATTCTAACTTTAATTATATCATGTCCGGGAAAGCGATGTTTTTTTGAAACATCCAATACTCGAAATGCAAATTCAGTAATCATTTCAGCATGATTGTCACGCAAAGTCGGAATTCCACAGGCACCCATATAAGCATCGCCCAGTGTCTTGATCTTTTCAATTCCTAGTTCAAGTGCGAGTGCATCAAAATCAGTGAAGAGATCGTTCAAAGTGCCAACAACTTCAGCCGCCTGTAATTTCAAGGCAGTCTCTGTGAAAGAAACAATATCCGCAAAAATGATACTCACATTTTCATATTGCTCCGCTATCATTGTTTCACCTGAAACAATTCGATTTGCAATTTCAATCGGTAAAATATCATGTAGGATTCTTTCTTTTTCTTTGAATCGGATCAATGACTCTTGATTGGATCTTTCAATTTGTTCAATCTTGCGAATGAGCTCTAATTCCACTGCTTGCTTTTTTGCTTGTTCATTCATCACTTCTCTTTCCAAATCATGATATAATTTGAAATGTTGAAATGCTTCCCCAACTCGATGAAGAGTTTCATATAATTTTGATATAGAAAGATGCGTTCTATATTCTTCTCTCTTCTGACCTAACTCCTTATGAACTGTTAATGCTTCTTTCAAATAATTCTCACTTTGCATTGCATCATAATGTTCAAAATCAGAAATACCATATAAATCACCTAATGCTGCTATCCATCCGGCTTCTTCTGCTCTGATGCCAAGTTCATTCGAAATTGAAATTGCCTTTTGTAAATATTCATTGCCTTTGGAATATTCTTTAACTGCGATAAAAACCAATCCTAAATTTCCATAAGCAGATGCTGTTTCTGATTTGCTTCCAATCTTCTTGGCAATCTGCATTTGATTATTCAAATGATCCATTGCATGCTGATACTCACCTTTAACTCTATATATTTCTCCAAGATTTTTTGCGATATGCATTTCTTGATCAGGGTTTGGAAATTCCTTCAATAATTCCAAAGCTTGCTGATTATACTTCAATGCTTGTTCATGATCACCAAGATCTTTGTTAATGGTGGCGATATTTCCAAGCTGGCGAATCATCCCGGAAATATTTTCATGCTCTTCATCAATCTTGAGTGCTTTCTGATAACATTCCAATGCCTTTTGAAAATCAGATACAGAGCCATAAACAACTCCCATATTTCCATAGTACATTGAGTGATTTGTGCTTATACCCAATTGTTCATCAAGATTCATGGCTTTGTTGTAAAACTCTAGAGCCTTGGTATACTCTCCAAGATTACTATAAATCACTCCCATATTTCCAAGAATTGAAGCAATACCACTTGCATTCCCCATTGCTTCTTCTTTCTTGAGTGCGGATTTGTAATATGTTAGAGCATTGTCGAATTCTGAAATACTCACATATGTCATTCCAATATTTGTCTCGCAACTTGCAATTTTCTTTTCATCACTAAGTTGTTTTGCTAATTCCAAACCTTGTAGATAATAAGAAAGTGCTTCATTGAAATCCGACATATAATAATGAAGCACACCGAGATTCATTAGATACTTTGCCATTCCGTCCAAGTCACGCTCTTCGATGCATAATTCGAGCGCTTGTTTCATGAAGTCACGTGCTTGCTCGAACATTCCTGCTTGAAGGTATAAAACACCAGCATTTCCATTAATTTGTGAGCAGAGTGCTTTACTCCATGTAGAACCATGTTCTTTCATGAGCTTCATGGAAATTGATGAAGATATCTCTCCCTTATTACGATTTCCTCTCCTCCAATATGATTGAGATAGTAATACATGAACATGTGCCGAATATTCAGGACCAAGCTGCGAGTTTGAATCTAGAATCTTCAGACAAGCTTCTTCCAATTGTTCATAGTGTCCCAAATCCAGTAATAACTGTAATGGGGCAATATCGTATTTGATATTATGTTCTTTTTCTATTATCATCAAAATTCAATCGTGATGCTCTTTGCTGTTTGATTATATGTCACTGTGAATGTTTGAGCGGATGCACTTGATTGACCACCAATATTCTGTGCAAAGTTTCCTTCGCTAAGTCCGAATTCCGCGCCATGATTTGGACACACTGCTTTATTACCTGAGGGTACACCGATGGTGCCACCTTCATGCGGACAATAACTTGACATCGCGCGAAATTTATCTTGCGAAGTTCGGACTACAATCACGGGTCTATTTGAATTCATATTTGCGCCAAATGAGCGTCGAATGAATCCTCCATTATTTGCCAATGTTGGTTCATTATCCAAAAGTAATGTCACCTTCTCGCCTGTTAGTGGACTTGTAGGATTATCATCAGAACATCCTGATGTGCATAAGCTCATCATCACCGCGCCTGAAACAATGGGCAATATTCCCATGGTGCGAATGAATTGTCTGCGATCTACTTGATTCTCTTTCATGTTTCCTCCCTTAATGTTTGATAATTGATTGTGAACGAATGCGATGTCCAGCATGATCGATCAAAGAAATCACATACATACCTGTAGCCAAATCCTGTAATGATATTTCTTGCAATGATTGCTCAAGTGCAATGCGCTTCATTTCAATGCCGGTCATTGAATGGATCACAAAGGCTCCACCTATAGGCATATCACTTTTGAAATCAATCATGATATTGTCATTCGTTGGATTCGGCTTGATGGTAAATGATTCAACCATGACTTGTTCTTCTGCGGATAATGCAATTGCGCAATCCGCACCGGCAGCAATACCTTCATTTGGTTTTTCATTGTATTGATATTCAAGTAATGTGCATCCATTTGTTGCTGATATCGCCATGCGCATCCATCCATAATGGAAGGCATCGCCGACTTGAATGCGGAATCCCACATAGCCGGTTTGACCATCAAGCGCGGTATGCTCCGGACCATGCAATACAATAGGTGCGCCTCCTTGATTCCATGTATTGTCGGGACCAATCACAGTACCCGGCTCGAGGAAGACCACTTTTGAGCTCATCGCAGATTCAGTTATGAAACCACGGCCATAGTTCTCAATAGCATACACTTCATTATTCTTCCACATGCCATAATAGCGTGGGAATGGACCTTGCAATTCAAAAAGATTCCATGTTGTGTCTGCACTTGCTCGAACATATGTATCCACACATGTCTTCTTCCAAGGATCTCTGAACTCCAGACGCAATTGTGTTGACATATTCACGATTGCCTTATCAACACCCTCAGCAAATGCTTCTTCAAACAATGTGAATGTGAGCGAAGCCTTTGTATCATTTGATGCATGCTTCAGGGCCTTTCCAGAAATAGTCATCGTGGCAAATGTTCCATCATCGGAAACAGCAATATTTTCTTTGAGTCCATCCGGCAATTCAATCGGAGAATAATGCTCTCCCGTAATCAAAGTTTTTCCCTTCATGCCAAACTTCGCGCCATTGCTCGCATAAATGATGATTGAACCGCCATCCAAAGAACCATCATTATTCAAGGATTCTCTCAAGTGCTGAGTTGAATATGAAATGAAAGGAGAATCCAAACAAGTGTCTTTGCTATTTGGAGACAATAAACCCGTTGCCACAAGATTTGATGGTTGCCACAATGTGCTTCTTCCGGGATGCTTCATAGCGGCGTCCATGCGTGCAACTTGATCAATCGTGAAATTCTTATAACAAGCAGTATTATAGTCCATGTAATTTTCACCATTGATGATTCCATTGCATCGAGTTGCATCGCAACCGGCGGCCGCGATATCCGTCGGAGGAGTATCATCACACAAATCACCTGCACCCGTACATGAACTTCCTTCAAATGTATGGCGAAGATCGAGATAATGTCCAACCTCATGCGTGAATGTTTGATTGAACTCCAAGTAATTATACGATGAACCACCTTTGCCGAGATATACATAATTGTACACCATGCGAGCGATATCATTATCACTCATCCAAGTTGATGGATACCAACATACCCCGGAATTGTTGAAGACATTATTCGCATATATATCATTCTGAACATAGACATTGAAGTACTTATAATTGTCCCAAGCATAAGTGCGAATTTGATTTTCCCAGCTTGGTCCGATATTGCCAAATCCACCCTGGCGATCTTGATAATACATCACGCCATTGGTGGGCTTTCCATATGGATCTCTTTTAGCAAGTGCAAATCTGATTTTTGAATATGACTTCGTGTTTTTGAAAACGGGATTCACGGTTCCAAAATCAGCATCCGTTCCGGCAAATGTGCGATTCAAATCTTCGATTGCATATTCCAATTGAGCAAGTGGAACACCGGCTTCTCCTTTTGGATGAAATACATGAAACACAATGGGAATGATTTGCACACATGCAGTATCGGGCATATCATGTATGCCTAATCCTGCCTCTCCATTCTGTTTTCTTTGAATCTTCGGGATGGGTCTATATGAAGGATCATGCCTCAGTTGATGATTCAATGCTTCAATTTCCCTTGAAATACCCCGATCATGAGATTCCAAACCACTGGGAATGGGTTCTTTCGGTAATTGTTGAGCATTCGCGATCATACTCATGATCAGAAATAGAAGTGTAGTGTAAAATATGTTCATATATAACTCCTTGATGACATTGTAATGACTACAAAATAGACAAAAGACATGGAACCGAAAACTGAAAACATGGGTTTCATCGGCATGAATAATACTGCAATTTCCCTACTTCCTCATGATGGCGAGGCCATATATTATCCCGGTGATTTGCTTCCTCTGTCAAATCCGTCTTGGCTTGACATTCTGACCGATTCCATCGCTTGGTCGAATGACACCGTAAAAATGTTCGGAAAAACACTGACTCTTAATCGAAAGAGCGCATGGTATGGTGATCCTGGAGCAGCATATTCCTATAGCGGAATTCGTCGGGAGCCATTGAAGTGGACAGAAGAATTGTTGATGATTAAAAAATTATGTGAGGAAGTGTCGAATGCGACCTTTAATTCCGTTCTCTGCAATTACTATCATGATGGTAAAGATGGCATGGGATGGCATTGCGATGATGAGCGGGAACTTGGCAAAGAACCTATCATTGCATCAGTTTCTTTCGGCGCGGAACGCATATTTGCTTTCAAACATCGCAATTCAAAAGAGCGCATAAATATTCGACTAGAACATGGAAGCATGCTCATCATGCGAGGTCAAACACAGCATTCTTGGCAACATGCATTACCCAAAAGTACTATCGTGCATGAACCTAGAATCAATCTCACATTCAGAAATATTCTAATGTGAACAAGATACTTCAAATAAATGCATACAATTCCATAGTTTGCGATAGTACATAAATCACTCCTGAAAATCACCTGATATCATGAAAAAAGAAGCCACAGTTTTAACGATAATGGGATTCAAAGAATCGCCTCCGGATAGTTCTTATCCGCTCTTTTTATCAGGTGTGAGTGCCGGTTTTCCATCGCCTGCCGAGGATTATATTGACAAAAGACTTTCACTCGACGAATATCTGATCCAAAACAAAACGGCAACATTTTTCGTACAGGTGAGTGGTACTTCGATGGTGAATGCAGGCATTTCAGATGGCTCGCTTGTTGTCGTGGACAGATCACTCAAAGCTCAGTCCGGTGATATTGTTGTTGCAATCGTGAACAATGAATTTCTTATCAAAAGAATTGAAATGCGTGGTTCCGAATGCTTCTTACATGCCGAAAATGAAAAATATGGAACCGTAACACTCAATGAAAATTCCGGTGATTGCATATGGGGCGTGGTCACTTCCTGCATTCAAAAATTCCGATGAATCATGGTCTTTGCACTTGTTGACGGCAATAACTTTTATGTGAGTTGTGAACGCGTTTTTCAACCGGCGCTGAGAGGCGTTCCCGTCATAGTACTTTCCAATAATGATGGTTGTGCCGTTGCTCGGTCCAATGAAGCCAAAGCACTCGGAATAAAAATGGGGGATCCATTATTTAAAATCATGGATATTGTCGAGGCACATGATGTGCAAGTATTTTCCTCCAATTATGAACTCTATGGGGATATGAGTCATCGTGTGGTCGAAACACTCTCTATGTTCACTCCCAATCTTGAAGTCTATTCCATTGATGAATCATTTTTGGATCTTGATCATATCCAATATTCGAACCGCACTGCATATTGTCAAGAGATTCGCGATACGGTGATGCAATGGACCGGTATTCCGGTTGGAATCGGTGTTGGGCCAACACGCACATTATCCAAGATTGCAAATCGCATAGCCAAGAAAAGAAAGGAATGCGAAGGAGTTTTTGTTTTTCCTGAGGATCCCATTGAACAAGATGCATGGCTGGAGCAAATTCCGGTGGAAGATATTTGGGGTGTTGGATATAGAACGGCACCACGCTATAAAGGCGCAGGGATCATGAATGCCAAAGACTTGAAATATGCCCCTCAGGAATGGATAAAAAAAGAATTCACGATTGTCGGCTTGCGCATGGTGCATGAATTGAATGGAATTTCATGCATCAGCATTGATGATTTGCCTCAACAGAAAACAATAGTCTGCTCTAGAAGCTTTGGAGAGTATGTCACGGAATTGCATGAACTCACAGAAGCAATTGCAAGACATGCAGAAAGTGCATCAGTGAAACTTCGCGCACAAGGAACGGTTTGCGGTGCGATTTCCATCTCTATCCGCACGAATCATTTCTCACCGAAATATCCTCAATATGCCAATTCAACTACGGTAAAATGTGAAATTCCCACACAATATTCTCCCGATTTGGTGCATGCAGCAATTGAAGGTGTAAAGAGGATCTACAAAGAAGGATATCATTACAAAAAATGCGGTGTGATGCTCCATGATATTTGTCCGAAAGAAAGTGTGCAACAGTCTCTGTTCATCGAACAAAACATCGTTCGCAATTCCGCATTGATGGAGGCAGTGGACAGTATCAATCTACGATATGGAAGAAGAATGATTCGCAGTGGAGCCAGTGGAGGACCCGCAGGAAATAAACGCAGATGGAATATGCGCAGGGACAGAAAATCACCGGCTTATACGACGCGATGGAATGAATTACCTCATTTGAATACCGATCTTCCACCAAACAAAATATGATTCATCTTTTGAGGTGGCTGATGCGAATCAATCCAAGAACGCATTTCTTGCACTTTGGCCTGATTCAAACGCATCCATGATTCATTTTCAGAATCAGTGTTCAAACTTGACAAACTATGCGAGAATGCTTCGCAATGTCCTGAGTTCTGCAAACCATAAAATGTATGCGCATACAGATCCGACCAAAGAGGATGTCCTTTTTCTATGAGAGATTGCAGACTACCAAGGAACAGGCACAAAGTATTTGTAAAAGTAGAATCCTTAGATCTCTGTTTTATTTCATTAAGAGATGTATAAACACTCTGAAAAATAGAATCACCGGGAAACATTCCTATGTGCAATTGACCACCAGATGCGTCAAAAATTGATTCAATTTTGGAATGAAGCATTTCCTCAATTGAAGATGCATTGTAAATTTCAGGATCAAGATATAATACATAAGCATAGCATAATGCCGCCCTCATATTATCACCTCTATTCGAAAATACATTCCCCAAAAGTACATGACTATTCAAATGACCGGGTCGCATTTGCAGTGAATGATACAATGCCTCTTCGGACTTTGTCAAATTACCAATATCATAATATGCCAATGCCAGATTATAATGTAATTGATGCATTGTCCGAAACTTTGTCAAACCCTCAAGATATACCTCAATCGCATCTGGGATTTTTCCGGACATATTGAGCGCAGAGCCCAGCATCAAATATGCTCCTTGTTGCTGCTTGCTGTCAAGATCAATGACTTTCCGACTAAACTGAGCGGCTTCATCGAAGCGTTTCATTGCAAGCAAGGTATAGGCCATTTCATATTGAACCAATCCGGATATGCTGTCATGCTTCAATGCTTTCTTATAGAATATTAGGGCTTGATCATAATTACCTACATCATGTTGTGCATTTCCTTTTCTAAGTAATTCTATGAGCTCCTTGCCTTCTCGTGCAATGAGATTTGAAGATGTGAAAAGAATAAGTAGAGTCAGAATAATTTTCATACGGAAATTCCATCGTGGTGCAATGGCAAGGAGCTGATATTGGGAAAAAAGTTACAACCGCATACTCCATGTGTATAAGTGTAATAAGATGTGGAAAACCTTACAGAATTTGCAAAAATTAACGGAGTCGTAAAATTCTGAATGCTCCTCTGAGCACAAATCCGAAGACTATAAAGCCAATGATAAGATCAGGATATGTGGACCCAAAATAAAGCGTGCACATTCCTGCGAGGATAACTCCTGCATTGACAAGTACATCAGTTGATGTAAAAATCATGCTTGCTTGCATATGCGGTTCATCGCTTTGTTGTTTTTGTAGTATGCGCATGCTCATAAGATTACCGGCCATTGCAATCAAAGAGATAATGATCATGGTGGAATATTCAGGTACTTCCGTTCCAAGAATTGTTCTTTTCAAACATTCAAAAAAACCAAAAATACCCAAACTCAATTGCATGAATCCGCTCAATGTGGCTATTCGGGTTTTCAAAGCTCTGGAACCTGAAATCACAAGCAATGAAAGACCATACACCATTGCATCGGCGAGCATGTCGAGACTATCTGCAAATAGTCCGATGGACCCGGCAATATATCCTGCAATCGATTCAATGAAAAAGAGGGTTGCATTGATAATCAATACAGATTTCAGTGCAGAAGCCTGGTTTCCCGATTCATTGATAATTCCTTGATGATCAGTGGTTTCTTCATGCTTTGCTCCAAGTCCGAGAGGATGGAGTCGTTCCATGATAACATCAAGATCAGCATCATGTATGATCATTAATATTCGATTTGGAAAATCTGCCTTCATAGAATGAATTTCAGGCACATCTTGCAAAGCCATGCGAATCATGGCTTCTTCTGATGGGCAATCCATTGCATCAATGCGAATTCGACTGGAAGAACTCATAAATCCTCGCGAAACAGTCCGCAAAATACTATGTTTGCATTACCTTTTCAATTACGGTTGATTCTTGGATTTTCTAAGAATAATCAACAGTACATCACATAGTTCATATTATTCGGTAAAGCATGCCCGGTCAAGAACATAATGGACATCAATCCAGATATCGTTTTCCTGCTTTGGAAGCGATTTTGGACATCAGCATGGCCGCGGAATATTTGCGACATCAGGTTGACAAAGCATGTGCCCCACTGGATATCAATGGCGGACAATATGCCATACTTCGATTATTGAAAAGAGCATTTCCTGAAAGTATGTCACGAACTGAAATCGTGAAAAATTTAATCGAAAAAACAACCGATGTCACACGACAAATAGATAGTCTGGAAAAGAAGGGATTTGTCGAAAGAATTCGCGTCAAAGAAGACAGAAGATTGTCTCTCGCAAGAATCACTCCTTCTGGAATGGAAGTGATGGAAAAGGTTGATCCACTCTTTTTTGCAATGCTTTCAGAAATCTGCAAGACAATTGATGAAGATGAATGCAAACAACTCTCCATGCTCTGCAAAAAAATGTATGCTTCATCGAGTGATGAAACTCGATAAGACCCAAAGTATAATCATATTTAACTCATAATCATTTGAAGAACATCGCCATGAACAGAGGTCCGATTTCACAATTCATTGAAAGTAATTTTCTTCATTTCAATTCAGCTGCTTTGGTTGATGCCGCAAAAGGATATGAAACCCATTTGGCCGAAGGCGGAAAGATGATGATCACTCTTGCAGGTGCGATGAGTACAGCTGAATTGGGCAAGACCCTTGCTGAAATGATTCGTCAGGACAAAGTGCAGATCATCTCATGCACAGGAGCGAATCTCGAGGAAGACATCATGAATTTGGTGGCTCATTCACATTATAAGCGAGTACCTCATTATCGCGATCTTTCCCCTCAAGATGAGTGGGATTTACTTGAGAATCATTACAATCGTGTAACCGATACCTGCATTCCCGAAGAAGAAGCATTTCGTCGCTTACAGAAACATTTGTTCCGCGTATGGAATGATGCGAACTCCAAGGGTGAGCGTTATTTTCCACATGAATTCATGTATCAAATGCTATTATCAGGTGAACTTGAACAATATTATGAAATCGATCCAAAAAACTCATGGATGCTTGCAGCTGCTGAAAAGAACCTTCCAATAATCGTACCCGGCTGGGAAGATTCCACCATGGGAAATATCTTCGCTTCATACTGCATCAAAGGTGAATTCATAAGCACCACAATGAAATCCGGTATCGATTATATGATGTGGCTTTCAGATTGGTATGTGAAGAATTCTACAGGAAAAGGCATTGGATTCTTCCAGATTGGTGGTGGTATTGCAGGTGATTTCCCTATTTGCGTAGTACCAATGCTATATCAAGACATGGAAATGTCAGATATTCCTTTCTGGAGTTATTTCTGCCAGATTTCTGATTCAACCACTAGTTATGGTTCATATTCAGGTGCGGTTCCGAATGAGAAGATCACATGGGGTAAATTGGATATTGATACTCCGAAATTCATAGTGGAATCAGATGCAACAATCGTTGCTCCACTGATTTTCGCATGGTTACTCAAAATGTAATTGAAATTATAGTATGAAGTATAGAGGAATATTCATGGCCATGACTTGTATGGTCATGGGACATGTGCATGTATATTCGCAAACAGTAGGTCAGGGTCTTGTTGATTCACTGAAACGCGTTACAACACCATTGAATGCTGCAAAGAAAGATGAGGGTTGGATAGTTTCAGGTATTACGAACTTTACTTTCAGTCAAGTAGGACTTCTGAATTGGACAGCCGGTGGAAATAGTTCTATTTCTATCATTGGACTTGGCATGTATAAAGCAAACTATATCAGAGATAATTATACTTGGAATAATTATCTCGAGCTGGGATATGGTTTGACAAAAATCGGCGATGTGGAATTTCGAAAGAGTGATGATCGTGTCATCTTTGTTTCTCAAGCCGGTATTGCAGCAGGCCCAACAATGAATCATAGTTTGCTCGTGGATTTCCGTACACAATTCACTGATGGTAGAAATTATGTTGGCGTGTTTGATTCAGCGAGCGGTACTTTCCCCCTGACATCCACATTCCTTGCACCAGCATTTTTAACGACAGCTCTTGGAATGGAAATTAAGCCGACTTCTTCATTATCAATACTGATTGCTCCTCTTACCGGTAGAACAACAATAGTTGCAAATAGATTATTGTCCGAACAAGGCGCATTCAATGTTATGAAAGGACATACAATCAAGGCATTTCTTGGCGCATTGATCAATGCTCATTTTAATGATCAGATATTTGAAAATGTGACATTGAATTCACGTATGAATGTGTTTTCTCCATTTTCCTCTCCGGATTTGATGGTGGTCAACTGGGAAAATCTTATTTCAATGAAGGTCAATAGTTTTATAAAAGTCACTCTTTCACTCGATGTATTTTACGATCACCGCATAAACATCAATCGTAAAGATGGTACAATTGGTCCTTCAACTCAATTGAAAAATACATTTGGCGTAGGTTTTGGATATACATTTTAATGCATTCATCAGCGAAACATATTGCAGATTTACTCAAAGAAATTGTCAAAGACAATGGATGGGAAAAAGATATCATATCAAATAAGTTACCTATTCTTTGGTATGAACTTCTAGGGGAAAAAGGACGGGAACTAACTGAGTTTAGAAGATTTGATGAAGGGAAATTATACATCCATGTTCATAGCGCACCCTGGCGACATGAATTAACTCTCCGAAAACAAGAATTCATTTCAAAAATCAATAACCATATTGGTTTCTCCCTCATAACAGACATTATTTTTCGATAGATTATCACTATTGCACCCCGAGCAGAGCCGATGGGTGGTTCCACGATTGCACCCCGAGCGCAGCCGAGGGGTGGTTATTATGATATCGCCCCGATGGGGCTTGCCCGATGACGCCCCGATGGGGCTTACCCTATGACGCCCCGATGGGGCTATTTCGATGACGCCCCGATGCGGCTATTTCGATGACGC